>Ga0268250_10000688_pt1 | contig 15486 bp, 16 predicted proteins | sample AgamicAsSfe_FD_200448 | JGI IMG/M metagenome (GOLD analysis project Ga0268250, IMG submission 200448) | Agave microbial communities from Guanajuato, Mexico - As.Sf.e (v2) (version 2) | ecosystem: Host-associated > Plants > Phyllosphere > Phylloplane/Leaf | place: Guanajuato, Mexico | collected... | reverse complement strand
AAGAGACAGGGTGACACCAAAGAGACGCTTGGGGTTGTAGACGCCCTTGGACTTGAAGACCTCGGCGGTGATGGGGACGGTGGAGTTGACCTAAAACTGTCAAAATTCGGATCTGCGCCAAAGCGATTGAAATGAACGTACGGGGTTGGAGATGATGAGAACGTTGGCCTCGGGAGCGTGGTCAGCGACGGCCTTGGCGAGGTCGCGGACGATGGAGGCGTTGGTGTTGAACAAGTCTGTTGCATGATTAGTTGTGTCCAAAACATGCGCCGTTTCCATGCTCACCATCACGGGTCATGCCGGGCTTGCGGGGAACACCAGCGGGGATGACAACGATCTCAGCACCCTTGAGGGCGTCGGCGAGACCTGAGGGAGTGGCGTCATGGCCGATGACCTTGTCGTGTATCAGCAGATGGTTCGCAGATGAATTCGGAGCGTCTCTCGTACCTCGCTCTTGGTGTTGATGTGGCCAATGTCGGCAGCGACACCTGTATCACGTTTGTCAGGACTACAGCATCGCGTGTATAATTGACTGGAGCTTACCGGGAGCTAGACGGATGTCGTAGAGGGAGAGCTTGCTAACCCTGGGGTTGAGCTTGAGCAGCAGGGACAATGGCTGACCAATGCCACCAGCGGCACCGAGAACGGTGACCTTGGAGTTCTGCAGGATAAAAAGTCAGCATCTTGAGCTGCAATTGTCCCAATGGCATGGCCATCTCGCAGCGCGGCCAACCGCCCCACCAACAAAACAGTCGCGACTTCCGGGAATATGCATACCTGGCGGGCCGAGGCCGAGAAGCAGCGGCGCGAGCCCTGGAAGAAAGCTTGTCTGGCAGCGAACATGATGTCTGTGATTCGGGTGAGGAACGTGAGACTGGGTTGGACTGGATGAGAGGAGGTGGTGGTGTGGGAAAGCTGCGGGAGGTTTTGCGAATCTTGAACGTCAGTGCTTCTTCGGCTGGGCGTCGGAGCTACGGCTGACACCCGCTTTCACAAACACCTCACCCCTCCTGCCACCTTCCACCCTGAACTCTACCGCAATCGCATGCGCAATACCGAGAGTGCACTCATGATTGAGCATGCATTTCACTTTGTCATAACGCAGACATGAGGCCTCGTCGCTACGCCGTGGATTTTGAGGCCACCGAGGTATCGTCGCCCACAGCCACACTGTCACACCGTATGGCATCAAAGTGATTCCAGTGGCAGTCCATCGCGACTCCTCCGCAACGCTACACTTTGTAGACTGCATGCCTTACCATGCTGTCGAGCCAATAATGCGTCGCAGCGGTGAGTCAAGTACGCTAAGTTAGGGTTCCGTCGCGCTACCATCATACAAAGTGCCGACTTAAAGCCACACCTTGACTCACTGTGGCAGTGCATGTAGTGAATATATACCATGCATCGCGACGTACACACTTCTTTGATTCACCTTCATCAATCAATACTAGAACCATCGCTCACCGTGTGCGACTATCACAGATTCAAAAACGAAACAAATAGAGACCTTTCAAGACTTCCTCTTGAACGCCATGGCCCCTCCCGACCAAGACAAGTCATGTATTCCTGAACTCCAAGCAGCACTGGGCCCGCTGCTCCTCACACGTGCATCCCCATCAGATTTGTCGTCTCATTCCCCAGGCTCCTACACCATAGCACGCGGTTGTCCTGATAATATCCCTCCAAAGGAGCAAGTTCTACCTAAATGGACTGGCGCCTTCAAGCTCTTCGACTTTCCACGAGAGCTGCGAGATAGAATATATCACTACGTTGTCCATGTCCCAGGGGGAGTACATTACACGACGCAAACCAAGAGAGACCTTCAGGACAGGCCTAGCTCCGATATCGTGAACCTCCTCCTGGTTTCCAAGCAAGTCCACTATGAAGCGTCACAGATGTTTGGCAGGAGCAACACCGTTTGGCTATCCTCTTCATATAGTCCACGCGAAGGCTACCGCAAGCCACTTACCGGCCTACTTCGTCTGTTCCCTGATCCGGCAGCGGACGCATTGACGAGTGTGAGCCATGTATACCACGACACTATTGCCCGACCCCTTGGGATGTGGGGCATGGCGCCGAGCCATGACAGTATTGCTAGCGGAGGTGATGGTACAGGCCATTTTCACAAGCGTCAAAAGCCTGGAGAGACCTTCTGCGAGATTTTGAGGGATGCGCATGTCATCTCGCAACGTTTCCCAAAACTCAAGGTCTTCGACGCCGTTTGGTATGTCGGGCCTAGGTTCCACGAGTATCCCATACCAGAATGTGTTGTGCATAACATTGCAACTTTCCTGAAAAACTCCGGCAGCCGGGAGGAAGCAGTGAAGATGTGGTTAGATCTTATGCGACAATGGCTACAAAAGGGTAACGTGGTCCCACTGGGGTGCGTGTGGTTTAGCGTGCAAGGATATAGCACAGATGGGTTTGGGTCGGAAATGGATGAGGCGGCAAACGAGGCGTATCAGATACTGGTAAAGGAGTCAAAGGATCGGGAGGATATCGAGGCTAGTGGAAAGATGTGGTTGGAAGACATGGAAGAAGCGAGCAGGTGTAAAAGGAAAGGGAAGAGCGGAAAGAAGGCAATACAATGAGTGATTGTATTGAATACAAGGACATGACAGGGGGTCAGACTCCTTACCCAGGATTCATATGCAGCATGCTACCGAACAACTGGAACTGGTTCAGCACACTGTTTCACCAACATAGCCAAGCCCAGCGTAGTAGACCGCCACTGTGCTGCTGCTTGATTAGAACCATTTCTCAGTGTATTCGAGCAGACATTCGAGCCTTTGTGCAGTATTCCAGATGCGGTGTTGTTCCTGCAGTACCACTGACTGAGCAAGAAGGATGCAATGGAGAATGTCCCTCCATCGCTTCGATTACCCACTCGCGACGAATACTACCTAGTTACGTGTAGATGACATGTTCCTCACTTCACGTACGCTAGCGGGGAAGTCGGCACACTGATCTCGCAACAGAGTGAGGGGAGAGTCTTAACTCTTTGTACCTCACCATGGATAGGGCCTCTAGTAATAGGACCTGCTGCTTGAGGAATGCATGTTCCGGTCACTTGTGGCGCTGCTGCATATCTGCCCCATCTCTCTAGGCCACCTGAGCTCGCTAGTGGTCCTTATGTCACTCTGTCTCCGCTCAACAAAGCAGGCGCAGAAATGGCGGTCATCTGGGGGTCGTGTGCTGTTTAGTGCGGAGGGGGCCGGGGAAGTCGACTGTGGCTTCTGTGGGCGCAACTCCATTACAAGTACTCGAATCTGGGGATCTACTAGACGGAGTAAGTCCGAGGAATGTCCTGTTTCCCCGAAGTCATATCGAACGAAAGCCGTAGACCCCTATTTGCCTGGCGCTCGCGGATGGTTTTCCGTCGGGGAGAGCAAAAAGATCCCTTCGGGAAAGATCGTAAGCTAGAGACTAACATCGCCTAACGCTGTCTCGACCGACATCACTGTGCAGCGTCAGGCCCTACCATACACGCTTCTCCGCACGACAGTCTCTAACGGATCCGCCTGAACCGACAAACTTGACACATTTCCCAGCAGCGCTTTCGCGGGTCCACTTCCCATCCGGCGAACATTCTACCGCCAGCATAAGAACGCTCGTGCTCCCCGAGTTTCCCCAAAGAAAGCCGCGAGTCAATTTTCGACACATCTAGTCCATGCACGTTTGAGCTCAGACTACGAAAATTTCCCAGCGAATTGCGAATTCTTGACACACGAATCAAATCTTTTACCGCTTCTTTTACTCAACATCTCCCCATCATATGCGTCAAGTATATATGTAGACCCAACAGGCCTAGCGACAAAAACTTTCCACAGCGACAAACTTCCACAGCGACATCTTTTTCTTGATCATTGACACGCATCATTCCATAGCAACACTTCCTGAGCGACTTCCTTGCCCAGCAACCCTACTACCACAGCGACATTCCACAGCGACACATACTCCTTGCGACAAACCCAAACAACCTTTGCCAGAATAATCCACGCCCACGAAACATCATCAACAACAACCGCCATCATGTCCTCTACCCAAGCAACGCAACCATTCCGCTTTCTGGATCTACCTGGAGAGATTCGAAACAACATCTACGACCTTCTACTATGCTCCTGGGAAGATGAAGTCGAGCAAGACCCAAGCATGAGCAGCAAGCTGAGCCGACGCAGCCCAAGCAACCCTTCATCGTCACTTCTTCGCGCGAACAAGCAAATTTACGCAGAAGCGTCAGACTACATGATTAAGCGCAACCAATTCGTCCGCATCACCTGCCGAGGTCTGGACTCCCGGAACCTGTTTCTCGGCGAAGGTATCCCAGTAATCACAACCGATGCGCGCAAAGTGAGCCTTTTCGATGGCCACGTCATGCACATCACGCTTTCCAAGCCTGTGTTTGCGCCATCTCCATTCCAGTTCTCTGAATTCGAGATCATGATGCTGCGATCTGACTTGCCGAAGTTGTGCGAGCAGCTAGACATTGAGAGCGTAATGGCGGACGCGAACTCGACCACAAGCGAGCACGCCTCCATCAACGCAAGCATCAGGTTGAACTACGCGCACACTCGATTCTTCACCCCAAAGATCCAAGAGCGCCTGCTAGAGCCTATTGCGTCATCTCTCCGCGGTGTGCCCGATATCAAGATCTCTGGATTTGTCGATGCAGCCCTTGTGGATAGCGTGAGGAACCAGGTCGCACAGCCCCGCTGGACAGAGCCTGACGCGACAATTGAGGAGATCGGCACTGGTGTAGATGTCGGCAAGCGCCAGTGGCAGCAAAACAACTTTTACTCTGCTTCCGAATCATGGGCTTATGCGATGCGCACTCTCGAGCGCATGCGCCATAGCTCCTCCTGGACTGGTCTGCAGAAGGCTGGTGGGGAGGACTTTGTGAACAAGACCGCCGATCTCTACTTCACCCTGAACCTTTTCCACGCCCAGTTCCTGCAAGTGGACATGGCCAATGACCAATCTCAAGGACCTCTTGTGCAGCGAAACGGTCGCGTTGCGATCCAGCATCTGCGCAAGTGCGAGACCGCGGCTGCACGTTTTGCGCAGCACGCCGGCGCTACATGGACGCCGAGCAACCAGCAGTCGGCTAAAATGCTGTTCCGTCATGCGAGGTGCTTGAGGCTGATGCGTGACACCGCCAACAGCGTCAGAGCCGTCACCCTCATTGAGGAAGCTGCAGCGCTTGCACCCACAGACATTGCGATCCGAGATGAGAAGGACGCGGTGTTGGCGTGGGAGGCCGAGCTCGAAGAAGCGCGCCGCTTGCTAGCAGAGCAGAGTCAGGCATCGCACGTTGAGAGGAGGTCGATTTGGTCATCGGTCTGGGATGCAGTTACCGAGCTGACATCTTAAGCAAAAGTAGCATAGCGATCTTTCTAGTTTTGATACCCAATATTTATTTCACCAGCCGCTGAGCGATACGTCGCCAGCTGTAATTACTTCTATCAAGATTCCCCCAATATGCGTGTGTTTGATCATCGTTGATAACTGGAAAGCCTGCGCTGGATGTTGCATGAGTGCGTGTGGCAGCCAGGGAAGGGACGGACCGCTGCCGCTCCATTAACTTCAACAGCTGGAGTATGCATCGGCACTATGTGCCAAAAGCCGAGCGGCTGATGACCAGTCGCAGAAGTATAAGTAGTCTCTCGGTATTCGTTTCCTCTCCTTTTTGCTCAACACCTATCTTCTATATTCTCAAGATTCAAAACTAGATACAACATCCACATGTGGCGTGGAAGATCTGGAAATCAGCATTTGAAGTTCTTATATTGGACATGGCTCTTTGGTCGTTTACAAAAATGTTTCAAAATGCATTCACTATCGATCCATGATCGGACTCTGGACCTACTTTCAATTCGAAGAACTACGTGGAGGACCACTATGCCCTGATTACGGAAACGAGTACAAAAGCTTGTTTTTGCTGCGCTTGTCCTGTCGTCCGTATACAACAAAAGCGTTCTGATTTTCAGAAGACACTCGTGATTGCAGTATGGATCTGTTCCTTGAAACGATTACCTCATTTCCCATGCTTCTGTCGGAATGACAGCAACGCATATAGCATGGCGGATGTCTCGCTGTGTTCCTGATAGAGCTTCAAAAACAAACTGGGCGCTGATCCATGGTCTGGATCCGAGCGCAATATAAATTCGTCTCACCTCTTCGTCTTCCTTCAATCACAAACTTCACATGCATTCACGAAAATTATGAGGCCCTACATTCCATGTTGTGGTTTCTCCTGGCCAACGTATTCCAAAACATAACAGGAATGGTGACATGTTTGTAGGACAACCCACTACGCAAAGCAAAAGCATACCCCAAAGCCCATTTTCAGGATGATGTGTTACCGCAAAAACTTGGACGACCTAAACCATGTGAAAGGTTTCTTTGGTAGCTCGAACTAGTAGAGGTCAAGGCGCTGTGTGACGAACAGAAGGGAGCTTGTCATTGTCATATAGTGCGGTTATCATGTGGCCTAGAGGTGTTCACCGTATTGTGCCAGATTCACTCATGAGGTTGATGTTGCACAGACCTTGGAGGTACACTCGTGGTATATTACATATCAGCAACCAGGGGCTCTTCTCAAGACTGCATCTCCATACGTCTCAGTCCGCGCCTGATTGACAGCAATGAAGTCTTTTGAGATTCTTGCTCGTCGAACCATGCGCCTACTATTCGCGCGACGGAACGCGTCGTATTTAGGTTCTCATTATTCACTGTCTTATTCTCTTACATTCGATTGTTTGCGACTTTCCAAAACCAATGACAACACACGGATGGCGTGCTGTGGTCGGAGTTTCAAAAGTCATACCCTGTTGACGCATGATTGGACATACTTCTGGTCATCGGAAACATATCAACCTGAGTGCATGTTTCAAAAATATATGCAACTCTCTTTCTTGATTTTCTTCGTTAAATCGTTCATCGCTTTTGCATCCAGGCAGGCATCATCATCCAGACTTAAGCTTTTGCACCTTGTACCCTGTATGGACTCCCTGCTAGAGATTTCGAGGGTTACATCATTCCAAAACTCTCCCGCATGATGGCAATCGAGAAAAGTGTACCAAAACGCTCTACAAATGGAAAGATGAATGCGGCCATCGAAATGTTCAAACTGCTCATCAGGCTCTGGTAGAATGCGTCTCACTCTTCCTGCCCCCACCTCTCTTGTCACTTTGGCAACTGCGGAGTTCTTGATCTTCGACTTCACTGAGAGCATTGTCAACGGATTCAACGCACAAAATCAACACTACCCGCCCATAAGCCCATAATTCAAGATTCCTTTCTCGTACCTACTCCATAAAGAAGACGATGAACTCTTGGACGATTTGCCTGCTCATCATGACGGCCGCAACAGCACACGCCTCGCTTGTAACAAAAACGCGAGCAGTTGAGGGTGGCACGTGCCATGCAAGTGTGGCGAAGGAAACGGTGGCTCACATGGAGCAGTAGGCCTAGTACATGTTTTTTGGGGACCAACGGCGCCTCCTCCACTCCACTGTTCATGTTAGGTTACAGACTGCCCACACTGAACCAAAGTATGCTAAGCCTCTGGGTGGGAGACAAGAGTCTGGGTATGTAACCGGTAAACAATGGTCCTTCTATAGAGAAGTCTACGCGTCACTCTTCGGACAACTACTCTTGCAACTGTCAGCCGAGTGCCTCCGAGGCTCGGATAGTCTTCTATTGTAATGGTTCGGTTACGGCCAAGGACTTCTTTATCTAGGAGCTAGCAGAAGGAATGACAGGACACTGCTCTAGAGAAGGTTGGGCCAAAATCTCGTTGCTGGTTGCGCTTGCGTCTATGATTCGACTCCTCTTGCAGAGTTTGTGTCATGGTTCATATGTGTCGAGAATGAAACTTTCTAGTCAACGTGTAAGACCTAGCTGAGCAAGAATACACAGTATCAATCAGTCCATCTAGTGGACGTTGCCCAGCTTCTGCATGCACTATTTGCCAATATCGTCATCTCTTTACATGGTGCAGGCTTTCGGTACAGCGGATATCAACATCCCTCTCTTACGTGGTCCCCAAGCGCTGAGCTCTCTTGGACATGCTCGTCCACGGATATAAGCCGGAAGCCGCTCCGCGGAGTGCCTTGGCGATCTGCCCTCAGTGCATTCTGCGAATCCAGCATCCTTTGCTTATTAGGGCCAATGCTATGAGATGTGCCATGGGCTTGGAGTGTCTCGTGAAGGTGGGGGAGACTGGCGATGTCGGGCTTATATGTTGTGCGTAGTCCTCGTTGTCTGACCGCTCGCCCTCCCACGTCTTCGCCAGTATCGTATCATCTTGAATCCGCCAACAACCGAACTATGTGTCCTATGCATCCATCCAGATGTTGAGTAAGGTAGCTCCGAAGCTCCCTGTGATGGCTGGTGATGACATGACTAATGTTTCGAGGTAGCGAAATCGGCTACGCGCAAGATGACAGAAATCGTTATCGAAACTACTGGCAATCACCACACAGTCTGCGATGTGCTGTCGAGAGACGTAGGAGACAAGGAGGACTGAGAGAAAGAAGAAGTGTTCGTGCGTTTTGGCGATGGAGACCACCCGTTCCCTACACCGCGCAGATAACGTCATAACCTTCCTTACTACGAACCTCGCCGCGTATCGCCAACGCTGCATTCTCCCACCCTCTCCATACATCGACCTGTTCTTCCAACGATTCCAATGATTGTTTTCTGTCGCTATGGTTCATCGAGGAATTGTTTTCCCGCATCAAAAGGCATATTGCCCAAATTACCTCGGACGAACGGCACAGTGGATACTGCGGCTAATTTGTGGCTGTCAGCCTCACTGCGATTCCCGAGGTTGCGACAGCTGCCAAAACCACAACTCCTGCTAGGCTTCACTAACACCTTCGGCATAGTTTACACAAACAAGTTGGCCATGTAAAACAGGTATGTACAATTCAAAGGTCCACATCTCATATGATGCATGGTCATTGACCACCTATGAACCCACATTACTCATCATTAATTCATAGAAGATTGGACAAGTCACCCACAATTTTGGGTATAAGTTTTGAAAGAACTACTGGTATATCGATTGCGCGAGCCGATTTCGAAAACACAATTACACAATGACACCACCGACGCTTAGGTAGTGTAGTAGAAGTCCGGTCGTACGTCACCCATGTCATCGATCTCGTCCTCGGTCTTGCCCTGCACCCAGTGGTCGCGCTTACCCTCCTTCCTGAGCTTGTTCTCACGCTTCAGCATGACGTGCATGAAGAGAGTTCCACCGAACAAGAACAAGAACATGTAGGCAAGGACGATACCGTGGCCAGTGCGGTAGTGTGGGGCCTCCCACTTGTTGTAAATGTTGGAGGACACGACACCGTTCATGTTACCCCAGCCGACAACGACACCAACCATGACACCACGCTTGAGCGAACCCTCGACGTTGTTGGAAGCCCATGTCAGCGTGTTGGAAACTGTGGGGTAGATACCCATGGCGCCTAGGAAAGTGGCAGCGTACTGGACATGCGGGTTCGTGGTGGCGAGCAACATTGCGAAACCGATGCATCCAATCAAAGACACGGCCATGTTGCAGATACCGCGCAACTTTGTCCTATCGGCGATCCAACCGACAGCAACTGTCAAAGCGGCAGCACAGGCGTAAGGTGGGACGGACAAAAGCTGGGCCTTTGTGCCTTTGTGACCCATGGCGAGAAGGATAGTCGGGAGGAAGAGCGAGAAAACGTACAATGGGCAAAGGCAACCCATGTAGATGACAGCATACCCCCAGGTCTTCCAGTCGCGAAGGGCGGCAAATACATGTCGACGGTCGATGCTTCCAACCTTGGCGCGGGCTTGTCCATCCAGCTTGAGTCGGCGTACAGCTCGTAGCTTCTCTTCGGGGTTAAGGAATCGGGCCGTGTCCGGGAAGTCGAAAACCATCCACCAACAGAAGATACCGACAAAGACTGTCATCAGACCCTCAATGATGACTATTCAGATTAGCAAGAGTAACATGGTTAGGATGTGGGAACATACAGATCCATCGCCAACCTTCGTAACCGCCTACTCCGTCCATCTCAGTGATAGCGGCGGCCAGCAAACCACCGAAAGAACCAGCGAGTGCTGCGGCGGAGAAGAACAGGGCGGCACGGAAACCAAGTTCCTGGCGCTTGTACCAGCAGCTGTCGCATTGTTAGCATGACGTCCGGCTCCGTGATAGAGTAACTTACGAAAGGTAGTAGTTGACACCAGGAAACAGACCCGCCTCGGCGATTCCGAGGAAGAACCGACATGCCAATAGACCGGCCCTGTTCTGGACAACACCCATGAGCGTCATGATGACACCCCAGGCGAGAATGATGGCGGTGAAGAAGACACGGGGCGACCATTTCTTGATGGCGATGTTGGTAAGTGGCTCGAATCCGGCGTAGGAGATGAAGAAGATGGTGAGGGCGACGTTGTAATCACGACCTCCCATCTTAAGAGCAGGTTCCATGTTTGCAACACGTGCGTTTCCAATGTTGGTACGGTCCAGGAAGGAAAGGAGATACAAGAGCGAGAGCCACGGGATCAGCCACTTGTCCATCTTCCAGACGAGTGCTTTGTCCTAGATGGTTTTAGTACGTCGCAGAACAGTCAAGAGGAAAGAGAGAGACGTACGAGTCTGGCGCGCTCCTCATCGCTTTTGCCGGCATCTGGGTCGGGATACTCATCGAGATCACTCGGAGAACTGATCTGGGAGCTGCTGACATCGTTGGCATAGATGGCCTGGCCCTTCTCGTTGGCCTCGAGGCTGGATTTCTGTTGTACGGCTGCCATGGTGTTTGGTGCCTGGGGGTGGACTGGAGTACAAGAGTCTGAGGAAACACATTCCAGAGGGGCAGCCAAGTGTCTCTATATGTACTCAGGCTCGCGAACGCCGTAGGTGTGTCTCCCGAAACGAGACGGACCCTGCTGGGGTTGATAGGACTAGGCTGCTAGCGCGACCCGGGACCCCATGGGGCGGTTGGATGGGACAAGATTGTGGATCTGACTTAGCCCGTCAATTGCTGCGTCCGAGCGTGGCGGTGGTAAGGGCGCCGAAGGGGGAATGATGCGATATCTCGACTTGGCGCTAGCGGCTGCGGTACCACGTTGCCTTTGGGTTTGTCAAATCTGTCACCAACCGACTTGCTGCCGGAATCCACAATGGTTTGTGCTTCACCGATCATGTTGGACGTCTACTCAGCGGATCCAAACCAAGCGGGTGTCCTTAGATTGGGTTTCAGCCTCCCAACTCCCATCCCTATGCCAGGACTGCGGACCGATAGCACTGCGGCGCATACGAAAGCAATTATTCCACCATGTCGGTCTTTAGGCAGAGCCCCTCGTCGCCCCGGGCCAAGCACATGTATTAGGAACTTGCTGCGTTCCAGAACGACCGGGACTTGCGTTAGATGGAAGTTCTGGGCACCGCCGACGCGACCATTCGAAGCCTCGCAAAAGCGCCACCCAAGACCTTGGCACAACGCCCTCCAGCATGGAGCCGCGGATAAGGGACGTGGCGGCAGGGTGTTGCTTTTCAGCCGGCAGGACGAAGCTTTTCACAGTGCTTCGTTCCGCGGTTTCGGTGGCGCCGTGTTACAGAGCCCAGAAATGGACGATATCCACGATGTGGTGTTGAGTTTCCAGCAGCGGAATGCACATCAAACGGCGGACTCTTCCCCGCCATCTGGGGAATTGTGGAGTGGCTTGGCAATGCTAAAATCAGCCGGACTTGATTAGGCCGCCCCGCTCACCAGGTGCTGAACTTGCCTGGTGTGCTCTCGAGAGTCCCGCTGTCCGCTACCGGGGGTAGAGCTTACGAGAGCCCAGATTGGTGCGTCGGATAAATGGAGCACTGGCCTCCTGCAATTCGCCAGCACCATCCAACGCCCACGGCGCCAGCGGAACAATGGAAGCTGCTTAGTCCTTGCATGGCCGCCTACAAGCATCATGGATAGTAATAGCATTGGTCTCTGGTAACTTTGAACGTCCGCTGGACCCGGACCACGGTGTTCAAGCGACACTGGGCGCGGCATTTGCAGCAAGATTTGCGTTACTCGCACGTGGCCCCGCAGCGGTATCGCAGACAGTTTGTAATCGTTGCGCTGCCCCGGCGGATAGCCTACGAATCCAAACACCAAGACGGCGTACACGATGTCATGCCTAGAAACGCCAACGAGCACACCAAGCTGATCGCCCATGTGCTCGTCGCGTGGCCGTCAGACGGCTTCCAGGCAGATCAGCGAACGTTGACTTCGCCCCTCGCCTGCTTGCACCATCTCAACGCTCTGCATCTCCCAATTACGTGCTGCACGATCATCTAGTTGCGTTACTGCGACGCACTCGAAATGCATGTCAAATACTCCCGCCTATGGCAGGGCTCCCCAGCTGCATTGCGAGCCGTCAGCGCCGGGAACGTGCGCTCGCCTTTTCGTAAACATGCTTGAAGAGAGATTGCCTGGCTCTGCGACCAACCACGCCGCAATAAAAAGACGGTATCCATACTCAATACTGACATCTCAACAACGAATTTAGAAGCAGATGCAAGGTAAGCCCCAACAAGCGTTTATTGCTTTTTCACTTCGCGAGAGCACCCAGAATCAGGGTCGCATTATCTCTTGGTATTCATTTATCTGTGTTATCAAGCGCGGACGTCGGCTATGCGCGTCTAGCAAACTATCGTATGCAACGTCGTCTAAGCGCAAACATCCAGTCTGGCAACCGATGGGTCGTGGTCGCTGATTTGCGCGTCGTATTCTGGCCATGTGTTTACGTGAATGTGTTCAAACTCCGCCTTGCTCTTCTTTGCCAAAGACGGCGAGACGAACATGTGGTCCAACTCTTGGGCGTTCATGTCGAAAAGGTAAGTGTAGCGCTCGACCTTGTCAATCTTGACTACCTCGTCCATATCCTTGAGTCCGCTGATCTTGGTGTACTCTTCCAGAGGCTGCACGAAGGCAAATTCGTTAAAGTCGCCTGCAGTCACGATGCGGGCGTTTTTGTCCTTTGAGAGGATATCCTGTATTCCACTGTCAGCCATGTTCTCGTCTTTTTCGCCAATTTCAATGATTCAGGGGCAGAAAAGGGCATTCCTTTCGTGCGAAGATGGCGTTCTTGGTAACACCGAAGGACGAAGGTACGAGAAGCTTGCTGCAGCCACCCCTCTCCGCGCCGCCGTGCCGCATAGAGCCGCAACCGACATTTGAACGTACCTTGACAAAGTTTGCGGTGAGACGGGACTGCTCAAGACGATCGTCTAGAAGCGCATTGTTAGCGACTATTGTATGAGCTGATTCAGTTTGATGAACTTACCTACGCCACCGTTGACAGGTGGTCGAGCATCTCCGTGCAAGCTGCTGCTTCCTCCCTTGGAACCAAAGTGTACATTGACGGTAAAGAACACGTCCGACTTCTTCGCGCCGGCCTTTCCGATAACCTCCCATTGCGCGGCCAACGGCTTTCGGCTCGCTGTCCACGCAGCATTGGCGGGTTCGATACGTCCGGGGTTATACTTGAGCGTCGGGCCAGCAAGCACTTCGTTGGCATCGAGCGAACCACCTGGGTTGGGCTTGTAGAGGCGGATCAGATTTGGCTTGTACAGGTAGGCGACACGGATGTTACCACCTGGCTGGCCACCATCCTGATCGTCGACAGGCACGATGTCTGTGAATGTGTAGTTGGGGCCGCCTGCAGCTGAGATGGCAGCAGTCAGAGTGGTTAGGGTAAGGTTTGCGGATACAACTGCGAGAGGTCAGTATTAAAGTTATGCACGGGTTCACAAGCCGACGGTGTGTATCGTAACATGTATAGGACGCGTGAAAGGTAGGACAGCTCGTGCGTGGCCCGCTAGCGGATACCGCATCTGAACAGCGAGGGAAACGGTGTCAAGCAAACTTTCTAGAACACTTACTTGCGTCATTTGTAGGACCGTTGTCGTCTTGTACTTCCTGTACGAAGATGATATCTGGACTCTTCATGTAGTTCACAATGTGGTTTGCCAGGTCAGGATGGTGGTCAGACGTAGGTGCCAAGTTCTCCACGTTGTAGGCGCCAAAGGTGATGCCGTCGCATTTGCCGTTCGACACGAGCTTTGTCGCTGAAGGAAGGGTAGGCTTCTGGCTCTTGGTGACCTTGATCGCGGTCGTTGGGAGGATTCGGTAGAAACCGAAAGCGTAGCTGACGATACCAGTGATCTCGTCAATTGAATCACCCATCTTGGCGTCAGTGGGGTTCTTGGTTCCGTCGAGCGGAGTGCCGATGACGATTGTCTCTGGGTTGGCGTCCTTGTCGGTGATGGTCAATCCACCGCGGTCGTTGCGACCCGACACCTTCCAGTTTCCAGCAACCCACGTATCGCCGTATTGGTTGGGCTTGGTAAGCACAGTAGGCTTCTTGACCGTAACTAACTCGCCAGACAAGCTCTCCCAGAAGTCGAGACCGTACTTCTTAGGCTGCAGCTCAGGGTTCGCAACGCTGATCTGCGATACATTGTTCGGCACAGCGAAAACGTCTCCGCCATCCAAACTGCTGTACTGCTCGTTTGGTGGGTCGCGAGTATCTTTGCCAATGACCAGCGGCTTTACAGCAGCTCCTGAGCTGAGTCGCCCCTGTAATACCGGTGCCGAAAGCTCGGTCAGGTAGATGTAGTCCTTGTTCGAGCGGTACTCGAGCACCTTTCCTCCCACGACAATGGTATCGCCAACCGTCAAGTTCGCGCCAAAGGTGCGACCGAAAACGTACAAGGACTCGGATGTCCGTTCATCGCTGTCGGGCTTTGTCGATCGCAACCAAAGGCCATCAGGCCCCTTCGCTGTGACAACACCGGTTACGTTCGAAACAGTCTGGTCCTTGTAAGGCGAGAGGAACTTGTTGCCATTGATCTCTGCAATCGTAAGCGCAGTAGATACTGCCACAGACGCCGAGAGGGCGAGGAACCGTGTTATAGGTGCCATAACGAATGGAACGAAAGTGATTCGGAATGGTATCCTCCAAAAAACTGTGGCTCCGGCCCTATCTTCTTATAATCCCCATACTGCCATGCAACCATGCGTTCCAAGAACCCGGTCCCGGTGCTCTATCAATGACGATCGCGCTACACTACACTACACTTGACCTGTTCCTGACTTTTATCGCCGCATCGCCGCCCGGCCTAGCCGTTGACAATCCACCGTCACTAACTCATAGTTGCACTTGCCTATCAGAGCAGGAGAATAGCATCTCGCCGCTCACGCGCGAGCTCCGATGCCTCTTGGCAATACCACAAACTTTCTTGTCGTGCTTGACCACTTTATCGACGCGTGCTGCGGCGCGTGTGCTGTCATTGGCTTGCTTTCGAGGTGCTGGGGTGCGGGACCCTGGCTGGGCGCGGGCCGAGGTCGTAGCTACTTCGGGAAGGTGGACGGTGATTGGTGCGAAAGCGGGATGCTGGGAGATTGGGCGGCGGGTTCCGCTAGCGGTGGGGAAGCGATCTAGGGACAT
>Ga0268250_10000687_pt1 | contig 15498 bp, 17 predicted proteins | sample AgamicAsSfe_FD_200448 | JGI IMG/M metagenome (GOLD analysis project Ga0268250, IMG submission 200448) | Agave microbial communities from Guanajuato, Mexico - As.Sf.e (v2) (version 2) | ecosystem: Host-associated > Plants > Phyllosphere > Phylloplane/Leaf | place: Guanajuato, Mexico | collected... | reverse complement strand
GTCTATGCGACTAGTGGTCGTGCAATACAGGTTGCGATTTGCGTATAGAGTGTTTTCGGTTTCCGGTGTGAATTGCTTAGATGTTGTTGGGTTGATGACTCGAGTGATGGTCGAGTTGTGCGACGAAGGTCTCGGTAGTTTCAGAGGTGGTTATTCGATCGGGACGATAGGAGTGTGGGTTTGGTATGCGCGGTATAGCAAAGGTCGAGGAAAGTGAGCAGTTTCGCGAATCGCAATGCGCCGGCTCATATTCAAAAGTTACCGATCAAAATTTTGGTTCGCGGGGTGGGGGACCCTGACTATATGCAAGATAATACTCCTTTTTCTGATTATCTTCTTACGTACTTCTTTCAGTGCCGTTCAAATATGATACTCGTCATAATGTTCTACGGCAGTCCTTGGGGAAGGGTCATTTACCGCACGACTTACTCGCCTGAATCAGGTCGCAAGTGGCCTCAAGCTATCGACACGATCAATCTTTGTCTCGCGCACTACACTCACAAAGCATTCAGAAGGAAGGAGGAACATTATCATACGAAGAAACAATGGCTTGTCTTGGAAATTATCCAAAATCAAACCCATCGCTAGATCAAGCCTCTCTCGACGACCTCCACATGCACTTTGCATCATGGTGTCAGAAGCAAGACAGGCACCCCGATGAAGCCATTGCACGCTTCACAACCTTCCTTGTGCTCGACGAGTTCCGCTTCCGTACCTGCAAGAAGTCTGGGTTGCTGCTGCTGAATACATGGATTTGTTTGAGATCTGCCCGAGCGACTTTGACGAGGCGCCCGAGTGGACGCCTTGATTGTACTCTCACGAGAGCATACATTCATAACGAGCAAAAGAGCTTTGGAAAGAGGTTCTTCAGAAGCAACATTGGACACATTCTTGCTTGAAATTGTGCGTTGATAGGACGACACTACACCAACTTCAGCTGGAAACCACCACCAATCTCTTCATCATCACGTCCCGCAAACAACCCACTAAAGTCGGCAGCAGCAGCACCGCCTTCACCACGCATAGGCGCATTGGGCGTCCTGTGTTTCCTTCTTCTCTCCTGACCAGCTTTACTGGGAAATGTAGGAAACATAGCCGTACTTTTGGGTCGCGGGTCTTCGGTAAAGTAACTGTGTTCCAAGAGTTCCTTTGCTGATGGTCTGCTCGCTGGATTCAGGGAGAGCAAGGCAGATAGCAGATCTGTGCCTGCTTTGGTCAAGAAAGGAAATTTTGAACGTATTACTGAGCCGGTTGTTTGTGCATTCCGTGGTAGTCGTAGGGAACGGGCGTTAGGTAGGCGTTTGAAGCCAGGCCATGAGGCGTCGGTGGGTACACCGCAAAGCTCGAAAATCTTGCTGAGCTCATCGACCTCGTTCTTGCCTTGGAGCAGTGGAACGTTTGTGAGCAGTTCGCCGAATATGCAGCCCACGCTCCACATATCGACACTGCTGTCGTATGTCGTGGTACCTAGCAGGAGTTCCGGGGCTCGGTACCAGAGTGTGACTACTAGTTGCGTAAGGTTCTTTGGCGGTGGGTCGCCGCAGAAGCGCGCCATACCAAAGTCGGCCATTTTGATTTCTCCCCGGTTGTTCATAAGAATGTTTGAGGTTTTGAGATCGCGATGTAGGATCCATCTGTCGTGCAAGAACTCAATGGCACTGCCGAGTTGTAGCATCAATGTCTTGACTTCACTGGGCAAGAACGGCTCTTCCATGTCGTCCATGAGTGTTTTCAAGTCGTGTTCCAGAAAGTCCATGACAAGGAAGATGTCGTCGACGTTGCCTTTCTCGCCCACGACCACCTCTCTCAGATCAACAATGTGTCTGTGTTTGGCAGCAGACAGTGTTTGAATCTCGCGCAAGGCTGTGACCGGGAAGCCATTCTGAGCAGCTCCAGGCTCCATCTTCATCTTCTTGATTGCGACGATTTCTCCGGTAGCCAGTTCTCTCGCTCGCGACACGAAGCCATAGCTGCCTTCTTCAATGTGATTCAGTCGTTCGAAGCTGTCGATCGTGCGAGCGGGCTGCCACGATGGGGCATTGAAGCGGACGAGTTGTCGCGGTTGATCATCCTGCTGTGTAGGTGACAGGCGTCTTCTCTTGGACGGTCTGTCGTCGGACTCTGCTGCTTGTTGCTGCTGCTGTCGTAGTCGGTCGGCTTCTTCTTGCTTGCGTTGCTTTTCCGCTTTCGCGCGTTTCTTTTGCTCCTTCTCTTGCTTACGTTGTGCATCTAAGGCGGCATCGTTCTCATCATCGGCCCAACGCGATGTCATGGTGGAATGAAAAGTGGTTGATGTGTGGTATAGCTGGAGGGAATGCCGAGGAGTGCGTCATGAAGTTGCGGCGAAGCTGAAGACCTCCGAGCTTGACCTCTCGCACTTTTTGTCGCAATAAACATCATTCACAATTTTGCTCAGTCGGACACCGGAGTACAAGTATGAGACGCAGCACGATTCAAATAGCCAGACGGGTGGCCAACCAGCGGCTTGCACCATCACGTCGAGCCCTGGTGTGCTCCGGCGCAAGATGTTCGTCGACAAGCTCAAGAGAGTGGTCCACCCCTCTGGCAAAGACATTGGGTGAGGCCATTACTGTATGTCCACCTTTGCAACTTCATGCACCACCAAGGTCTAACAGTATCTATAGACGACTGGCCCCATCTCAGTAGCGGCATACATGCGACAATGCCTCACCTTCCCCGAAACCGGCTACTACACAAACTCGACCGAAGGCAAAGACCCCTTCGGCAAGAAAGGCGACTTTGTCACCTCCCCAGAAATCTCTCAAATCTTCGGTGAACTCATCGGATTATGGTTCGTTGCAGAATGGATAGCTCAAGGCAGAAAGAGCAGTGGCGTATACCTCATGGAAATGGGTCCTGGACGAGGAACCTTGATGGACGATATGTTGAGATCAATCCGCAACTTCAAACCTCTGGCTCAGGCTTTTGATGGCATTTATATGGTTGAAGCCAGTCCTGCGTTGCGTCAAGCTCAGCATAAGCTTCTCTGTGGCGACAATCCTCTGGAAGAGATTGATATTGGCTACAAGAGTACTTGCAAGTACACTCCCGACTTAGACATCATCTGGTGCGAGGACATACGTTTTGTGCCCAGAGAGACAGACAGCTCGCCCTTCATCGTCGCCCACGAGTTTTTCGACGCACTCCCCATTCACGTCTTCGAGTCTGTCAAGGCCCAAGCTGCTCCCAAGCAAATCCGCACACCCACCGGTGTCCACAAAGTCGACCCCTCAGCCACCGCCACCCCCAATACTGTCTCTCAATGGCGCGAACTCGTCGTTTCGCCCACTTCACCCTACGCCACCCACGACACCCTCAACACTCCAAAATCACAGCGCGATCAGCCCGTCCCCGAATTCTCACTCACCCGCTCTCAAGCCGCAACTCCTCACTCAATCTTCCTCCCCGAGCAATCAAACCGCTACAAGAACCTCAAAGAAACTGAAGGCTCTGTCATCGAGGTTTCTCCTGAATCCCAAACCTATGCCGCAGACTTTGCCGTCCGCATCGGTGGCGGTGTCAGCCCCTCAGCCCTCTACACAAATCAAGCAGATCAATCACCGCCACCCATTGGTCGTCGCGTATCTCCCCGCCGTGCTGTCGAAGAGATTGTAAAGAAGCAAGCGTCGGGCGCAGCCTTGATCCTCGACTACGGCACCCCCTCCACCATTCCCGTCAACTCTCTCCGTGGAATCAAAGAACACCGCATGGTGTCTCCCCTCTCAGAGCCCGGAAAAGTAGACATCAGCGCCGACGTCGATTTCCTCGCTTTGGCTGAAAGTGCAATCAATGCATCTCTGCATGTAGAGGTACACGGTCCTGTCGATCAAGCACGTTTCTTGACTTCCATGGGTATCGAGCAAAGAGCTGCGCAACTTGTGAAGCTTGCTGTTGATCGCGAGAGAGGCAGTGTTGTGGAGAAAACTGAGGGTGGTGAGAGAAAGAAGTCTGATCTGACAGAGACGGTGAAGAGGATCGAGAGTGGGTGGAGGAGGTTGGTTGATGTGGGACCTCAGGGCATGGGCAAGTTGTATCAGGTTATGGCTATCTTGCCGCATGTGCCGTCGAAGCAGGGCGAGCAGCCTAGGAGACCGGTAGGCTTCGGTGGCGATGTGGCTGTGTAGGATGTAGAGTACAGTATATCTTGTCGATACTTTGGCTTCTATATATCCCGCCAGAATACATGCATTGTTGTACGGTCAGGACAGGAAACATGGAGAGTGGGTAGATTGCTTTTCAAGGCGAAAGAAAGAGCTATCAAGGTCTGTCAATCTGCGTTCTAACCTGCCTTTACCAGTTTCTACTAATTATTGACACGCTTGAACGATCGTGATGGCGTCTCACGCTGGATGCTGTCGCCATACGCCTTGGGAAAGTCAGTATCATACTCGATCGCGTCCAATAGATCCTTCTACTCACTGCCATCCATAGACTCAGCCTCTTTCTTGACGTGAACAACACCCCCCCTTGACCGGCTCATCTTTTGGTCGAGGGGAGCAAAGATTAAGGCTCGGATGTCTCAACGGACGCACCTTCTCACTGACCGCACGAGAAAGCTCCCTCAACATTTCTTTCAAAGCTTGCTCAATGCTTTCGCAGGGAAGATGTGTATGCATGAGTAGTCTCCGGGCGGGCGCGTTCTCGATGATCAAGGCTTCGTAGCCATGTTCCTCGTATGTGGTGACGATGATGGGTCTGTGTGGAAGTGGGTTCAGGTAGCAAAAGTTGTCTTTGATGGAGTCAGTGGGAATGCTTGGATTCTGCGAGGATTGGAGGTGGCCTACCGAGGATCTGGGCGCGAAGACCTATGAGACTCTTGTCGGAGGTGGACATGGCTGTGAACGATGAGTGGTATGAATCGTTGGTCGAGGGATGGATGTTGTAATCTTGACGAAGGTGGGTCAAATATTGATGTGGTGTCGTGGAGAAGAAGTGTAAAGTTGATTGAGGAATTGAGATGATGTTAAGCCGATGTTGATTGATTCAAGAAGTTGCGACTGCCTTTTCCTCTGGTCTCTCTGGCCCCATCCGCATCCACCGACTTGTAAGGTAGGCACTATCTAGTCCGTCACAATCCGTCGAATGAGGTAGGTTTGTTACTTTTTGTTCTCCAAACCGCTGCTAAGCTTGATGTCCGTCATACCCAATTTACAGCTCTCTATCGATTACCACCGCTTCATGTCGAGTGCTTTGGTTCCCTGCTCTATGTTTGTTAGCGTCGTGCTTAGAATCATCACTGATGAATATTCTTGACTTACTGCAGTCGACGAACTCGATATCCTGAACATTCTTTCGATCGTCTTCAGATGGCATAGAATCTGCCACCACCGTAGCTTCTGGGACGCAGAAACTCGCTGATCATCTGAGCAGTCAAGTCAAGCAGTTCCTCCAGAGCCTCCACAATGTTATCGTGATCGTTGCTTGATGCAAGGAAGATTCTGCTGCCTTGGGCACGATCCTCAGCGAGGATGGCCTCGTAGCACTCTTCTTTACGTGCGACGAGGATGACTGCTGGAGAATCGTGTGGGTGGAGGTAGCGCCAATTCTCTAGTTTCGGATCAGTGGGATTGCTAAGTCATGTGAGTATCAGAACTATCTTACCCAGGACCTGGTCACGCAGACCCACGATGGTGTTGTCCTCAACGGCCATAACGGTGACTGATCAATGGCCTATGGAGACGGTGTGTAAGGTTGGGAGGAGGCGGACTGGAGATTGGCGCTGATGGTGTCAGGATAGTGGAAAAAGAGGCGGCTGATAATCACTCAGTGCAAACAAAACTCCCTGGTCTTGGCCTCTTACAATCACATGTGTGTCTCTCTCGTCAGACGAGTACCAACTTTCAGGGGGCACGGACATATGAGAGTCTCGAATTGTGTTGTACTGAGAAGGTGCAATGCCTTCTGTGTTCGAGACAGCTACTGGAGACTGGATCCTGCTTCCCCTCTCCCATCCACAATCGCCCCTCAACTGGCATTCTTCAGTATGATAGCACTATCGCCAAAACACCCAACCGAGTGTGCTTGGAACATGCCATGACAGAAGTAAACTATGCCGTTGCTCCATCTCACGATATTCTGCCAAGTACTTGGCTGCGATGATGTTAGTACTCAAACACGTGGCAAGAAGAATGTTACGATTTACTCGGAGTCATCCTGAGACGCTCGCTTGCGACGTGCATCGATGACACTTTGTTTGAGCCTGGGAAATCCGGTGCTGATACTGGCTTGGTTGAGAGACTCGACGTCGACGAACTTGACAAGGGTACTCTGGATGACTTTGCCAACCAGAATGTGGGTCAAAGCAAGCAATTAGTGCAGAGCCACTTCGATGTTAGTCTCGCTCGAAGCTTTGAGAAACATCCTGTTGCCCTGGCCGCGATCTTCGGCAATGACAGCTTCGTAGAGATAGCCGTCACAACCCTCGAAGTAATCGGATTCAGTGACCTTGCCGGTGGTGATGATGACCACGTTGGCGAGCTCTGGGTGCGCATAGCGCCAGTTCTCTTAGTAAGATTAGTAAATGTAGCTGAATATTACGTAGAAAGAGTCTAGTCTACCAAGGATCTGGGTACGAAGACCCAGAATGGCGTCGTCGTAGCTAGCCATGACGATGTTTAGTGGCAGGGGAGTGACTAGATCAGAAACTTGGTCACTTGTTGTTCTTGTTGTTGGCAAAAGCGGCGACTATCGCTCGCTCAGTGCAAACAAAGCTCTCTGATCTTGGCTTTCTCCAAACTCACATGTGATATTCTTTCACCAGATAAGATCTACAGATGTTGAATGGTATAGGCTTGACGGCCTTTACGATGAGAAGTAGTATCTTGCTCTCTCTATCTATTCTATCACCCCCTATTGACTGGAGTCACCCGCATCTGGATCGGTATCAGAAATAAGTAGATGAGGACATAATAAGATATTCCAGACAACACTTCCACCTCACCACAGTGGATGCTGATACTGTACTATCGAGTATTCAATCTTTTCATTCTTCCTTGACATTGCTCTCTGCCAACAACAGATCTTCAGCTCTCCCCTCAGGAAGAAAAGCCGTTCAGCAACTCTTTGGAGACCATATCGAGGAGACGACCAAGCGCTTGGTGGAGGTTTCTCGTCGCTTCCTCCTCGGATGACTGCTGAGGTTCACCGATGTTTTGTCCAATCTCCGCTTCTTGACCTTCGACCTTGGTGACATTCTGCTTGAGATCCTTGGCTTGCACAGAGTCGACAGGTATGTCTTTGGTCACAGACCCCACTCGCACGTTGGTCAAGCATAGCAGGTTGAGTAATGCTTGCTCCAAGGAGGGTCCCAATGATCTGAGAAAGACCTTGTCATTCTGGCCACGAGCTTCAGCGATGAAGGCATTGTAGAATTGCTTGTGGGAGTGCGGATAAGGCTCGAACGAAGTGACGATGACCACATTCGCGTTGTCTGGGTACACATAGCGCCAATTTTCTGCCGCTCATCAGTAGATGTCTCTCAGGCTGTACGTGATCAAAATCTCAATCCACTCACCAAGGATTTGCGTACGGAGGCCTAGGATGGCGAAATCGTGAGTTGCCATTTTTCCTGTCCCATGAGATGTGAGAAGAGTGTGGAAAAAGGAATGGGAGGTCGAGGCACCTCTGAGTACCAGGAGAGACGGGCTTCGCGTTTGTTCGGTGCAAACGGAGTCTTTCTCGTGACCTTGATGGTGGAGTTTCCTCATAACCTGTTCTCACACGAGTCATATACAGATATCATGGATGTACACTTATCACGAAGCAAGCTTTGGGTTTTGAAGTTTCCACCCACAATATAGTTCATGTGGAAGATGTGGTGAAATTTCAACATCGATCATGTTTGGTGTTACACAAAAAAGCGGCAGCCGGCGTTTGTCTGATTACAACGACGGGGAAGAACGATCCGTTCGAAGTCTTCCGTCCTCCTCCTGACTCCATCTCCTCGCTAGTTATCTCTTTCCTCTGTCTCGTTGGGCTCTTACTTGTTTTGTCTGCTGCCCTCTCCCCTTGCGTTGTGTGCAGAGAGACAACCTCAACTTTCGATGCCAGATCTTGGTTCAACGAGCCAGTTTCTGGAAGCGTAGATTGATGACATCGCAGAGTGCATGATAGAGGTTATGCGAAACCTTCAGTTCTTCGTCCTTGGGCGATTGTTGTGGCTTCTTGACTTCCTTTCCAGGCGCATCTCCATGGTCCTTGGTTTTGAACTCGTTGTGGTTAAGAGGCTTGACATTCACAGGAGTGACGGGGGTGGCTTTGACTGCTATTCTGACCAGATCCGTAACCTTTTCAAGCAGATCACGCAGAGCTTGCTCCTGAGATTCGGTGACGTGCGACTTGAGGGGGATCCTGTCGCCCCGGCCACGGTCTTCTGCGACAATGGCTTGGACCCGACGGCTACCGATGGTGCCAAAGACAGACTCGTTAGTAGTAATGACGACTACATTGGCATGCTCCGGGTGCGCATAACGCCAGTTTTCTGATATCGTGTCAGTGGACTGTATGGTATGTGACAGAATCAGAGCTTACCGAGGATTTGAGTACGAAGACCCACGATGCTCAAGTCTGAGCTGGCCATGGTGGTGATCAATGGCGGTAGTCTGATAGATATCGAGACTTGAGGGTGTCTGGGAAGACATAAATAGGGAAATGAGCGTTTGCTCAGTACGAATGGAACCCATCAACTGATTTGCCTTACACATTCGAATGATCCAGGAGGGTCCAGGCGCCAACGAGATCGTACTGGTGATGGAGAGAAACGACGTATGATTTGATGGATGATTGGACAAAGACTCAGAAGTGTCTGGATCGAATAATGTAGCGAGAGCTGAAAGACATGGACCAGACAGGATCGATATTGCTGACTGAAGTACTTCAACAAAGCCACGCGGAAGCGGTAATACCAGATATGTTGTTCAACAGTCTCTTTGTTGGTCCTGATGAGTATCAAGCAACCCTACCAAAGGGTTCGAACGTACCATTGTCGTAATCAGCAGGAAAACCTCTGATGTAACGGTGAGCTTATGTGGTGGTGCAGTTTGCTTTAGTCATTGAACGTTTCGGTATAAAGCAGAAGTCACAAAAGTTCGAAGCACGGAGACAACTTGTATGGAATGATGAGTGCACAATGAATTCGATTGATTGTACGATAGCTCCCATTCATCCGAGCTTCTTTTGTATGCCTCCAAGAGAATCACAAGGATTGGAGTCTAGACGGGAAGTCTTCTGCACGGCTTTCGATCTGGTTTCATATCAGTATCATGGCGCGAGTCTAAGGTGCACTGACTTACAAGCTCATGGCTTTGAGGCCCCCCTTGCAGTAACGAGATTCGACAAAGTAAGTACAGCCATAGCTGTAGATACTTCCGCCGCTTTGGTCTGATCACTTGGTGTGGCCGGACATCTTCTCACCCAGGACCTTGCAAGTCTGGTCGTACAGTCTGGTCATAGCGGAGATGCTAGTGCCCCAGGGACTGGACGACTTCATCAAGATCTGGTAGCCCGTGTCAAGGGAGGAGAGGATGACGGCCTCGTAGATGTATTCAGTGCCGTAGGTGACGACGGGATACATGAGGAGTTCCTCGCTGGTCTTGTTGCGAAGAGCAGTGACAAGGAGTGCGTCACAGTTACCAGGATCAATGACACTGCAATTCTCTTTTGAGAGTCAGTTTCATTCATGTTCATGATATGCGATTCTGCTGACCGAGGATCTGCTCGCGAAGGCCGGCGAGTTCTCTGAGATCGTAAGACATGATGCTTTCTGTTTGGGTTTTCTTTGAGATAGTCGATGGTTGTTTTTGCGCGGTGTCTTAGATGTCTGACAGCTCTTCATGTTGCTTCTAGAAATCGCGCTGTGTTTACCTTCCAAGCACGCGAAGGCGCCTTACCTAAAGCGGAATCGAGCCAGAGTGGTGGAAGAGCTGGATGCCCTGAATTCACTGACGCTCCCACTCAGGCGTATCGACCATCAGTGACGACCAGGTAGTCAATCATCCAAACACGTGCCACTCACCAAGACGCATCAATGATGGCCGAACTTTCCAACTCCAAGATGGACCTCTGTGCTCTGATCAAAGGTAAGTACTGCCTGCCCGTTATATCACCTTGTCAAAGGTCATCTAACAATGCTTCCCAGACAACATCAGAGCCCTCTATCCCGATTGTGCAGACCCCACTGTCGCCCTTGCTACTCATGACAAGCTTTGGTGGTTCGTCATTTTCCATCGATCCAGCGTCATCGACCGCAGCCATTCTGGCCAAGGATTTGCGACCAGAGAAGCTGCGTTGGAGAACATGTTGAATCACTTCGAGGAGTTGATTTGGCAAAAGCTCAAGAGAGAGGGCATCGTACTTTCCAAGTAAGTTGGTGCGTATTGATTCCAGAGCGTTTGATAGCATCGATACTGATAATTTGAAGCAGTGTTTCGGCAACTTCTCCTCCATAAAACGACTTGAATGACTGTCTCTCTCGGTCTCATGCAGAGCGACTGAGGAACATCGCAAAGGGGGCTGGAGATGCGTATGTCTCTATTTGAGACCACAAGTCTCCTGTGAGACATGAGAAACAAGTTCAGACATCTGAAACATTCTTCTGTTTGTAGTGAATGTAGTCTCAGGGGTTTCTTTGTCAATCTTTCCATTGTACTTCTCTGAACAAAACATCGTGCTTATAACTTCCCGGCGTGTGCTTCATACCTGGACTTCCTCACACTCGAGCATTCACAGTACTCCACAACTCCAGAATCTTCTCGACTCCCGACACCGGCATCTTTGTACACAATACTCGCAAATCCAATCAACAAGAAATGGCCACGCTCTGCCGTGATCCTGTAATGGCGTTGCGTGCTCAGATCATGGGTTCGTGACTCCAATCACATGTAACAGTTATTCAAAGAGTATCAATTAACATCATTAGGCAACTTTCGATATATCTACCCTTACGCCCAGGGAATCCCTGTCATCGCAATCGCTTCATATGGCAACATGTATTGGGCCATCATCCGAACCGCACCCACTGACGAATACGAGTACGACAACTCCGACGAAGGTTCCTTGACGGAAGAAGGCGCTCTGGAGGATCTCGCCAGATACCTGAGGGGCCAAGTTTGGCAAAGGGCTTGGGACGATGGCATCGAACTAGACGGCAACTAAGTAAAGCCCGACTTTGGGCACACTCTGTTGGTCTGATAGCCCCGGGCTATCGGCTGGATCTATGATCATAACACTCCGCACTGATTTGGAGATTGGAGAGAAAGAAGTCGCACTTTCCAATGACTAGGTGGCTGTATGAAGTTTGGCTTTTGGCGTACTGTTTCTCTGGCAGTTTTAGCATATCGTCTGGTTGTATAAGCAGAAGCCCAGTCCGAATGATAATCAATTTCGAGTGTAAATTTGATCGCAGTTTCTCTGCTTCTGTTGGTCGCCTCGAGAACTGTCTTGAACACGTTAGATGGGACTCTGGTTATGATATAATGTTAGAAACTGGTATAGCATAGCAACACAAACCGTTCTCATTTGTTGAGAAGCGTTTAATAGTGTCTGTTCTTTTCATCTTGGATCATCATCCGTGAAGCTGATGTTGTGGACTATATTTTCTCGGCGTCCTCTAGTGAGGCAGCTGCGAATAAGATCCACAGAAAGCGGAAGGTGCAAACATCAAACAAGTCATCACTGTTACCTCCAATGACCGTCAATTGTCTTTCCAGCAAGAGTATGGCAAGGCCAAAGATCTAAAAATTCGTCAACAACATCACTTGCACAACTACAGTCGGATATCAACAAACCATGACTTCGTCTCCTTCTGAAACCATGTTGTCTCTGCGCGCCCAGATCAAGGGTATGTCAGCATGTATGCGCGCACAGATCCTTCCATCAGTCCTAACGTCGCAGCTAGACAACTACCGTTGGCTTTATGATCTCAACGAAGGAGACCCGACCATCGCAGTCGCCACACAAGACAACCTCTATTGGGTTATCGTGCACGCAAAGGGGAGCCCCCACGTCTTCGCCTCTGATAGCGGCCATCAGAGCGAGGCAGATGCTCTGCAGGATACAGCACAGGACCTGAGTAACAGGGTCTGGCAGATGGCCAAGGACAACCACATCACGCTCCCCAAGTAGATCGACCTTGGCTCAAGGTTTGACTTCCCATTCGTATGGTGACTCAAGTCGCTAATCAGATCTATAGGCAATACTGGTCCGCAACGATTGCTTGACAATAAATTCGATCCGCATCGCAACTCACATTGTCATCATGGCAGGGTTTGGTTCTGATCGATGATGCATCGACAGACTTCTTTGCAACACGATAGCTGTCACACTTCAATCGAAATACCTCTTTACACACCCTATTCCCTTTGTGAGATCCAATCTATAAACACCTTGTTCTTTTCGCCGTATACTTGTCTTGAGTACACGATCCAACCATTGTCAAGAGATTGCATGTCTGTCAAGATCTTGGTTCACGTATTGTCTGTAGAACTCTTGTGAAAATCAAAGGACAAAGAACTTACATTGAGACATCTCACACAACCGTACTGCAGCATCTCTCGACCAAATGACCTATTCTTGGACACTAACAATGTAAGTCCAAGACATGAGAAGTCTCAGACATCCCACTCTAAAGCATCACGTCCAGCTCGAAGATGATAAGAGCAACAAAATCAACCATGCATCTCCTCACATCTACACTCCCACTAAGGATTTTACCACCATGTCCTACCATACCAAAATCAGCCCTTCTACCCATGCCATCCAACGCTCAATCCAATGTAAGTTCCCCACCCTCCTCCACTCTTTGCATTCCCTTTAACCAGATCACAGTAACACTCCAGCACCTTCTTCCACAACTCGGTGCCATCAACATAGTCCTTCTGCCCGTCCATCTCCCAGCCTCAAACACTCTTCGCTGGAAATGCTATATACACAGTGGCCGTGGAAGTGTGCTATACTGTACTCCAAGATCATACGCAGCAGCTGAACAAGCTATGATGGGGGTGTACGTGAGGTATCGAGAGATGTTGATGGAGTATGGTACCACACGTGGAAGTGCAAGGTGCCAGTGGTGTGATGAGAATTGGGGTGGAGAGAGCGAGGATGAGGATGAAGGGTATAGTGAGATCTAGTCCTTTCCTCAGCGTGTCGACTGGATGAGTTTGGGAGGTTTGGTGTATTGTCATGTCTTTCCTTTAATGTAACAATCGGTCCGATATATCCCTTACATCCCCTTTTCTGCCACTCAACACTTTCCTTCATTTCTCCGGCTTAGGCGACAGTTCCTCGACGATATTGTTTGGGTCTTTCCAAGCGAGAGTCACGTACCTGAAGATTCTTTAGCCTGCGACCGACGAGAAGAGAGTATCGAACAAAATGCAGGATGAGTGGGAGAAAAGTGCGAGAGAATGAGTCAGAGTGAGTAAGGGAGTTGGGTGCTGTACTTACTTTGTATGGCTTCCTCTGGCAACCAACTGTTGCTTGTCGTTGTGGAAGTTGATGGATGTGTAAGCGAGAGTTTTGCCGACTGTATGGTTTCAGAGTGCAGATGTCAGTTTTGAGTGTCTTCGACGTAGGGAGAGATGTGGTGGGGGCGTTACATTTGTCGCAAGTGACTTCCTATACAACGGCAACATATCAGTATCTTGCTTTTGGGGCTACATATGAAGAATCGGAAAAGTGTGACAAGAGGAGAAGTGGATACACTTACCGCACGAATCACGTCTCCAATCTTGCCGCCTGAGTTTAGGTAGGTGACTTTACGGTGTCAGATATGTCAGCTCAAGATTCATAGTTGGAAAATATTTCGTATGAGATGTGAGATGGTGAGACGATACCATTGAGATCAGTAGAGACGCCTGTAGCGAAGAGTCCACGAGAAGCCACGGCGAGTGAACCGCCTAGATCTACCATGCTGGCTATGGTTCCACCATGAAGGATATTGAGACGGTTCTGTATACTATATCAGTATGACACAAGTAGGAAGAGAGTAGAGTTGGAGGTGGAAAAGGCTAGGGAGAGGGGAGACAGTACAGTGTGATGTTTCTCAATGGGAAGCTCAAAGTTCACGACTCCAGGTCGTGCTGCTGTCACGCGGAGCTGTTTTGCAGAAGTCATGTGTCAGCAGACCTTCAAAGTAGGATGTATGATTAATCTCTGTATAAAGACCTTCTGGAAAGGTTGTGTAGATGATAGCTGCTCAGGGAGTTTGATGAATAGAGAACGATAGCGGTGATTGTCGACCGCATTGCGTTGGGGCAGCACATTTGGCTCTCGAGCCGCTTCTATCCGAGATTCTGGTATCAGAGATATATATCACTTACACCATTGAGAAGTCTTGATTGCGACCAATCAGTCTAAGGCTCTCGCATTGATTTGTTACCGACGACAACTCACCTTGGCTCCAAACCAGAATTGGCCTGGAAAGATTCACTGGGGATATCAGTTTTCAATTCATGGCGATTATCAAACAAATTGCAGAACTCACAAGACGCTCTGGACAAATTTCAAACACCTTTGCGACGACATTGTTGTGTTGTATTCGGGATATTGCTGTAGCTAATGGTCTGGAGATGATGTAGTTGCAACGAGTTTACCCGAACGCCGAGGTCTGCAAAAATAACGGGAGCAAAAAGGAGAAAAATTCCGTGCGGGTAGGGGCAACCCTGTTTCCAAAAATCATGAAGTAATTTTCGTTGTGGCCGGCGAATAGCATGCTATCGTCATCAACTCCCAGAGCTATTGAGGTATCATCTGTGGGATGGATTTAGAAGTGGCTGACTTCCTCAAAGAAGGACTCGCTATCGAGGAAATGCTCAGCGACGAAAGACACGAAAAAGGTACTCCATAAATATGCTCGGTTTTGGATATCATAGAAACAAGGAGACAAATGAAGAGAACACAAAATTTGACGAATCAGCCCTCGTCTCTGTCCATGGCATCTCTCTTGCCCTTTGCTCTCGGCCCACCTCTACCACCGGCCTTTGCCTTTTCATGCAAATCCTTCATTTCCCTGACAGCCACGCGCTGGGCCTCAGATACCTTTTCGGCGAAGACCATGACCTGATCCCTGGGAGCGTCGTGTTGGGGCAGCTTCTTGGCCAAAGCCTTCTCTATCCTTTGATATACCTCGACATCGTACTGTGTGACGAAGGAAACGGCTCTTCCTGACTTGCCAGCACGAGCTGTACGTCCGACTCTGTGGACGTAGGTCTTGCTGTCCGGCGGAAGATCGAAGTTCAACACGAGATCTACCGAGGGAATATCCAGACCACGAGCAGCAACATCGGTAGCTACCAGGATGTTACGGCTTCCAGCTCTGAACTTGTTCAGCGCACCCAGACGTGCTGACTGCGAGAGCTGTCCATGCAGAGGAATAGCGCCAAAGCCGAGAGCTCGTAGTAGGAATGCCAGACGTTGTGTCTCGTTGACAGTGCGGGTGAACAAGACGGTACTCTGGCCGGCAAACTCATTGAGAATGTATAC
>Ga0268250_10000685_pt1 | contig 15514 bp, 15 predicted proteins | sample AgamicAsSfe_FD_200448 | JGI IMG/M metagenome (GOLD analysis project Ga0268250, IMG submission 200448) | Agave microbial communities from Guanajuato, Mexico - As.Sf.e (v2) (version 2) | ecosystem: Host-associated > Plants > Phyllosphere > Phylloplane/Leaf | place: Guanajuato, Mexico | collected... | reverse complement strand
TCTTCATCTTCAACGCCGTCTTCTCCCTTATTCTTCTGATCTCCATTCTTGTCGCTTCGGCATTCGCCATCTTCTCCAAGAACCCCGACACCAGATACCAGCCCATGCGCGACGACCGCGGTTCCTTTATCAAGTCCCAGACTCAACTTAACACCGAGCTCGACGCACTGGGTGCTACCGCTCGTGGTGAGGGCAAGGGTGGCTGGAAGGGCGCTCGCATTGAAGACGACGAGGACGGTTGGTCTGGTAGTTCCACTTCCGAGCCTCGCGTTGGCGGCAACAGCTCTTCTATGGCCGGCAGATATGGCGAGATTCCTCGCTCTCCTCACGACCCTAGCATCTCGAGCTTCCCTGCCGACGGCGGTCTGCCGAGACACAACCCTCCCACGTATCTCGACGAGAAGACCGGTTTTGGAACACCGGATATGCGCAGCACTCACAGCGCCAGCCCAGCACGCACGCCACAAGTTCAACAAACAGGCAGAGCGAGTCCGTGGCAACGCGGAGCCGGCTATGAATAAAAGGCAGCAGTACATTTGATTATTGCGGGTCATGACTTTATCTCCTTTATCAATCTCTTTTTTATTCCATTGCTCATTCATGTTCCTCCTCCCATGTTGCAGGCGGCTTTCCGATGGAAAAGGAAAGTCGAACAAATGTATCAACACAAGCCATTTTCCAAAAGACTCGATCGTCCCATCAGAAGATGCATAACGCTTCACAAAGTGATGCTGGTCTTTTATATTTTCGCTCGCATCCAGGCTTGTTCCTGTGCATCATTCTTGTTTCTTCTTTTTTTCACTTTTGTTTTGGTTTGTCACGGGGCTCAGGAATACCATCAGGGTTTTGCAGAATACCCTTGGAAGTGGCGTTCGGTCGCCGTAGTTTATCTCGAGTGAGGAACAGGCACAAGGGTTCTTTTGTCTGAGAATATCAATTTTCACTGTTTTTACTTGAGCTTTTCTTCATCTTGTCTGGTCTTTACTGTTTCTCATGACTGCATTTCGAATATCGCAATTGTGTCTGTGGCAGTGCTGCTTTGCGTTGCAAAGCACCGTTTCAAGATCTGCAGGCACTACTACCTATTTTTGCGGCAGTCCTTTTTCGAGACATGTCAACTGACAATATAACGGAACGGGATTACTTGAAATCAGTAGATCTCGGACAAAACGATGAGATCTCGTATGAGGGGATATTTGTGCGTGTGTTTGCCGTGTTTGATGACTGGTGTCTTTGAACGGTGAGTGATGGTGGTTTTGCTACGGTCTGAGTGCGTGGTCCTGAGGAAGTGGTATCGAGATATGAATTTCGAACACTACGACCTTAATACTCGATCACACGATATGAAATTAGTTTGTGTCCGCCTTTATGCTATAAAAAATGAATTGGTCAACTCAGAAATGCAATGAAGAGCTTGTAGCCGCGACAATCTCGCTGTCGACCTCAAAATCGCTTGTCTGCGGTACCACCCTGGCTGTAGTAAATCTCTTGGCAGAGTGCCACAGAGTCTGTTGCCATCAGCACCGTTCCTACGCGGCTCGATGCATCGAAGCTCCGTTGCCAACAGCATCTGTCAAAATGATCAGCATGATGATGCTATCGATGATGCCATCAAAACCCAAAAGAGGGGGTTCGTTCTCCCTCTTGTTGCCGCGCCGTCCCGACCGGCATCTCCATGCATCATGCATGTGCAGAGCAACAGGGAAGCAACTCGTCACAATATTGATGCCCAAGAAGCTTTTTCGTCGAGGTCTGAGGAACGCGTGAAGTTTGGCACGAGGGGGTTGTGCTGTCTGGCATTCAGTCGCGTGAATCCGTTCTCTGTGTCGCGTTTAAGGACGGAGACTTGACGCGTTCAGAAGAGTAAAGGAGTGAGTGAGTGAGTGGGTAAGATATCTTGAGCAGAGATGTCTAAACCACCGAACCTCTAGGTATCGAGCGAGCGACATTTGACGGCTCTCGAGATCGCTTGATACCCGATTTGCACCTGCATTTGTACGACGTATCGGATACATCCACGAGTACTGCCGCCGTCCAAAACGAATACCACGTCTATATTCGATACCTCGCGTCCTGGCTGAGCGATCGAGTCTGAGTATGCCACGAAAACTGACTGTGGTGATCTCCAGCTTTGCGACGCAATGGACGCGAAGTGAGCAACAGCGATCCTGCCACGTCCGATGTGTTATATCAATCTCGGCAATGCTTACCCTCCCGACAGCAGAGGCGTGCAGCAAAGCTAATGCAAATCGCGGGATATGTATGGCTTCAGACCCGATGGAGTGGGGCTTTGCTTTGTTACACATTACACGAACATCTGCTCTGGTCTTCTCGCACTGTGATTAGAGACAACAGGCAGTGGGCAGATTTGGCAGGGTACGAGGCTTCAGTTTGTCTTTGTCAGACTTTCTTGTCACCATTGCAACCTTGAGTTGCTGGACTGATGGTACAGATGAGGTGATGCAGCTTTGTGTATCTTTCTTGCCCTCGACGTGGCAGATTTATTTGACTTGCATACGGTTTCGGCAGCGTTGACGTGTCAAGTATGCGTTGTTGATCTATTGACATAGCACATCGGGGTTTGCGAAACATGGGGGAAGGGGTCTAGTCGTATGCATATATATGCACAGGGTGAGGTGATAAGGTAAGGTATGATATCGCTGATGGGGATGGCTTGTGTTCTTTCGTTCTTTTGATCTTTTTCTTCTGCTTCTGTACTGAAAGATTTATACAACAGACTCACGGAATTCCGGCTTCACCCGTCTGCATACTAGACCCAAGCCTGTCTTTGAGGAGAATATCTTTGGGCTGTGCGAAGGCCATTCCACTGGACCACTACCAAGCCCTCGGACACTGTATCTCGGGAACCCATCATCACCATTTTACGACAGGAAAACTCCAAAGTCATCCCAACAACTATCTCTAACAAAAGCTCTGGAATTACCGACGCAACAACCATGTCCAACGACCTGCACTCAATCCTCGCCCGCCACAACCTCAAAGGCATAAATGTAGCGAATTTCTCACCTTCCTCTGCCTCTGCTGCATCTCAGCGTCCATCCCCTCAGCATCAGCCATATCAATATGCTCCTCCTCCTCCGCAACAACCATATCAGTATTCAGCACCTGTATCGCAGCCGAGGACGCAATATACTTGGGCACCGCCGCAAGGAGGACGGGCTGCAGCGGCGAGGCCTTCGTTTGCTTGGCCAGCGCCTCCGCAGCCTAGGTATACGATTGATCCGCGGCATTATAGTTATGATATTTGGGGTAAGGCGCCTGTGTTTTCGATGGATGGGGAAGACGAGGGGGAAAGTGAGGGCGAGGGGCAGGAAGACAAGGAGGCGAAAGAAGACGACGGTGTCCAAGGGGCGGGAGAGGCGACATTTGAAAGAGAGGATGCTCAAGAGGACGGACAAGAAGACAATAATGTTCAAGAGGGAGAAGCGGTAGTGGCTGGAAAGGAGGAAGAGGTGACGGCTGAGGGCCACGCTGAGGGTAAGGAAGAGGTCGGGGCAGAAGGCGATGCTGATGGTGAGTGTTTCGATGATGCTTTGACGAGTTAGACTGATGCAATCTAGCTGTCGCGGGCATGGAGAAGAGTATAGAGGCTGACAAGACTGCTGATGAAGCTTTGGCCGAGGAGACAGTGGAAGTGTCGACCCAGGGCGAGAACCTATCGCCCGAGGGACCGGACCCGGAACTGGACGCCGTCACCGGATTGATGAAGACTGGTCCTGATGCATCAAGTGTAGAGCCGCCTTCTGACCCCTCACAAGATGACGCATCTTCCTCGCCGGATGTACTGACGACTGCTGAACCTCCTGTCCAAGATGAGACCGCAGCTGCCCCAGCAGAGAGTACTCCCGGGGAGACCGACGCTGAAGGTTTCTCTGAGCTTGTTACTTCAAGTGCAGCAGACGCAGCAGCTCACAAGCCAGAGTCTGTACCAAACGTCGATGAGCCAAAGGAAGCAGATGATCAGACCGATGAGAGGAGTATAGAGCTCGCGGATACCTCGGTGGAGGAAACGGCTGCTACTGAGGAGCCTGTAGCCAAGCAGCCTGATAAAATCTCAGACCACGAGAAAGTAGGTCCTGAGCCTGCTTCAGAAGTACAAGAAGAGCCTGTTGATCCTCCTCAGCAATCGGAGTCCCACGCCGAAGATATAGGCACGGAGGATATAGCGGTAGGCGAAACGCCAGAGCCATCTGATGGCAATTCCTCTTCTACAGACCCGGCCCCCGAGGACTTGAACCCCAAAGACGAGCTCTCGGATAATATACCAGAGGCACCACCATCAGCGGCAGAGGTGGACGCCAAACCTCCAGGAACGGAGCAAGCTGTAGATGCCGTCTTGACAGAGCCTGAGGAAACTGGCCTCGTGGCAATCTCACCAGAGTCAGAGCACACGCCAGAATTTGTCTCTATAGAAGCTTCGGAAGACCCTGATGAGATTGTTCAGATTATAGATGTCGGAAACGATGGCTCAACAGACGACACAGCAGCTATAGTTGTTGTGGTACCTCCCTCTGACGATACAGCAGCTATCATTGTTCCACCACCGCCACCATCACCAGGCCCGCGAGTGACAATAGCCGAACCAATAAAACCTGCGAAGCTCAGTAAGAAGAAACCCAGCTCCAGCAAATCTAGCGAATCCCGAAGTTCTGAGAGGCCGAAAGAAAAGCCTGTGGAGAGGCCTGTGGAGATCATACAGCTTAGAGAGGGCAAGAGGAAGACTATCTCCAAAGCAAAGAGCAAGAAGAAGAGCAAGAGTTCGTCAAGCAAAGCAGGAGATTTGGCACCCTCACCACCACCGCCGCCGCCGTCCGCAATCATTGACGTACCGCCGCGCGCGCCGAGTCCACCGCTGACTGGAACTGTCATAGAGGATGCCGAGGCCGAGGAAATGCAAGTCATCGATGACTACGCTGCCGGAGGCGACATTATATCTCTCCCTGAAGTAGAAAGTGAGGCTATAGAGGCTGTGTCGGCTGGTGAAGCTAGTGTTGTTACTGCGCCTGATCTGGAGGAGGCGAGCGCCGAAGCATTGCAACATGAAGAAGAGGTCACCCAAGCCAACGCACTTCCGCTCGCCGAAGTGAATGTTATAACGACTCCAGTGGAGAATGGTGATGAAAAAGAGGGGGCCGAAACTGGTGCTGATGTTGAGCACCAGCCTGAGCCCACCAGAGAGGAACTTGATTCCAGCCCGCCAGAAGCAAACCCTACCTCTGAGGAGCCACAAGTGGACAGTCCTTCTGGTGACGACCCACTTCGGGATCTTCCTGAGCATACTGGTCCACCCGATGATGAAAACAGCGTTGCAGAACCAATAACAATGGATTCAGAAAACCAAAACGAACCAGAGCTTGTGACTGCAAAGAAACAAACCGAAACTGCATCCATAGCAGAGCCTCTTGTCGAAGAGAATGGTGAGACTGAGACTTCGATCCCACCGAATGTCAAGTCGCAGGCCGATGAAGGATCGGAGAGCGTAGAGGAGCCCTCTGCAGCTGGGATCGAAGAGACTGTTTCTTCAGATGACACGCACAACAGCGTGGACGAAGCTGAGAGCCAGAACTCATCCCTTGAATCAGGACAGCCAGAGGGAAGTATAGCCAAAGACGCTCACAAGGTAGTGCTCGGCCTAGAGACCGTCGAGCCCAAACCAGAAGAGCATATATTCAGCGAGGAAATAGCGCCGATTGCAGCAACCGAGGAGACGTCTTCTGCACCGATAGAAGAACCACAGTCTGACTCTGTTGAAGTCGACGCTGAGCCCGCACCAACCTTGATGGAGTTGGCCGCTCTTATACTTCCCACTGAAGCAGCTCTGATGATCTCGAAAGATACCGCGGTGCCAGGAGCTGCGCTTGCCGAGACGGACCTCAGTACCACGGAACCGGCTGCTGTGGAAGAAGCGTCCGATCCTATACCCAAGGCTGTCGGCGGCCAAGACAACGATCTCAATGGTCAAGCTGTCGTTATATTACTTCGAGACGATGAAGACACCCTTGATGTACCTCCAGAAGCCCCCATGCCTCCTGGCACAGAGGTGTCAGACGATAATCTCGAAGCTGATGATGAGGGTGAGGCTAGCCAACATCAAGAGACAGAAGAGACGTCTGAGCAAGTGGAGAACGAAGTTATACAGCCAGAGCTTCCGCCTAAGGTCGTAGCGCCTGTCGAAGATGAAGCAGGTGACCAGGAGCCGAAGGCAAAGACTGAAGTTTCTGACAGTCTGGGCCGCGACGCCGAGACACCGGAAGCAGATGTTAGCAGAGCTTCGGCTACAACAGGCGTTCTCGATGAGAAAGTTTCAGAGGCAGGGAAGTCCAACGCGAATGCCCTTACGGCTGATGCACCAGAAGTGCCCGAGCCTCAAACAACGGATATGTCATCGACGGCTATCGAGGAGCCGAATGAAACTCAGCCGGCCGAAGCTCCTCAGCGATCGTCAGACCAGGATTCGAGTGACGCGAACATAGACGTGGTCGGACAAAGTGACGTGCCGACATCAGAAGAAGAAGAAGCTCTCACAGACTCTGTGATCTACACGGAAGTGCACGATCTTGATGCGCCGGTCACGGGAGGGGATAGCAGCGAGGACGTGAGTGCACCAAGTCCTGCTCAAACTCCCGAGAACAAGGCGGAGACTGCTGAATATGCTGGAGAGCTCCAAGAATTAGCCTTAGGGGAAGTCAGCACCGAAGCTGAAGTCGCAAGACAGCTTGTGGTTGACGATGTTGAGGTCGGAAAGCTTGCTGACAACGGAGCAACAACCGAGCCCGTGGTTGAAGAGTCTGCTGCTGATGATGCCGAAGATGTTGTCGTGTCAGGTTCTGCTTCTGAACAGGCCGACAAAGCCAGCGAGCCGGTTGTTGTTGAGGCTGCTGATTCTGAAGCTCGTGAAACGCCAGAAAAGCACGTTTCTGCGGATTCCACAGAGTCTCACAACATTGAAAATCTTTCTGAGCAATCCGTTGAACCAGCACTCGAGTATATATCTGTGAGAGAGGACGGCACTGCTGTCAACACCATCAACGACACCGACAATGCCTGCACCACGACAACTGGAGCTGGTGCGCAAGCGCAAGTCCACGACTTACCATTGCTATCTATGCCCCTGTTGGCTGAGGAAGCGCAAGCCGTCGAAGTCGAAGACACCAAAGCCTCCGAAGGAGCTGCAGAGGATATATCCAAACCAGAGAAGGAGGAGAAGACCTCAAAGGCCACGGAACTCGTAGATAATCCATTGCTCGAAGAGACGCCAGAATCTAACGAGATATCTAGTCCTGGAGAGCAACCTATACCACCTGTGGAAGACAGCCCAACGGAACCATCAGAGCCCCCGGAACCATCAGAGCCCCCGGAACCATCAGAGCCCCCGGAGCCCACAGAGTCACTTGAGCCGGTCGTACCAGAAGAAGTAATCGAGTCCGAACGAGCAGCTCAGCCAGAGCCTTCCGCTGAAGCAGAAGTACTACCAGGAGATTCAGCATCGCAGCAATCTCGCTGTGAGACCTTGCCAGATTCAGAGGCAGCACACAGCGCAACTTTGCCCGAAGAGCCATCGGTTGATCCGCCTGCACCGGTGGAAGATGCACCGTCAAAGCAGTCTTCGAAAGTGTCATTCGATGAACCGCCAGTTGCCCCACAAAGCAAAGAACCAGTCTCACCTTCACGAGAGCGACGCAAGTCTTCCAAGTCGTCTTCCAGTCGCCACAGCTCCTCACGCCATAAGGTCAAGGATGTCTCGAGTCCTGCACCAAACCCAAAGCCAGCACCACCTCCAACTCAATCACGTCGACGCAGCTCCACAGCCAATGCACCTCCACCAGGCCTCTTCCGCACTCCTAGCACCACAAAGCCAAGACCCACTCGCGCAGAACTAGCAGAGCAAGCAGAACTGAGACGTCGCGAGGCAGATATCGCAGCTCGTGAGCAAGAAGTCCAACGCCAGCTCCGGCGTGCCCGCAAGCGTGCTGCTGTCGAAGAACAAGAAAGGCAGTTGCGAGAAAAAGAAGAAGAGTTAGCAAGACTGGAGGCGATTGAGAGGGAGAAAAAGAAAGCTAGACGTGAAGAAAAGAAGAGACGTGCTCAAGAAGCTCGGGAGCAAGAACGTGCGGCTCGTGAAAGGGCTGAAGAAGAGGTCAGACAAAAGGAGTTTGAGCGAGCAGAGCAGCGCAGGCGGAGAAGTGAGGCCGAGGCCTCTGGTACTCGACCCCACCGAGATGATCGTCCAAGAGTCCGCAGACAGTCCACTTCGCATCGGGAGCCACGAGTCAGAGAGATTTCGCCAACACCAGAGCCGAAGGTCAGTAGACCCAAGACTGAGGATATAGGAGCTGAACGCCGAAGATCGAGAGATGAGTACTATATACGAGAAGTACCAGCATCGTCAAGAGAATCAGAGCAGAGGAGACATCGTCGAAGCACTCGTAGGGAATCTGAGAGAGACGAGGAAACCAAGAAGGGTTTTTGGAAAAGTATACTGGGTAGAATATGAGAAGCCGAGGAGCGGAGAAGGTATTTTGTACAATGTATCTATCTAATGTCTGATGAATGGTATGTAACTCTGAAAGTGAGTTGGTTGCTATCCGCTTGCCCAGAATAACCCAGAGCTCCTCCGTCCCCTTCTTCAAAAGAGTAATACCATGTCCCGTGACTCTGCGAGTAGTAATTATTGCAGACCAAGATCCTCGTCCGCACGACTGCTTGACCGCCCCTTTCCTCGGGTTTCTCCTACGCTTCCATCTATCGAGTAGTCAAGCCAACAAAGCTCAAGGAGTACGTGAGGTACAGGGCTGTCATGTTTAGCTCGGCCCCTGATTGAGGCAAGTCATGGGATCTCGCGGCCTTCTTTGACCAACGGGACCAGCCCTTGAAAAGTGATCCGGTGTCGATAAATCTCTGTTGACAGGTACGGAGGCAGAAGGGCAAGTGCAGCGTGGAAAAGGTTGTTTGATGTGACGAGAGGGTGATGAGTAAGTGGACTTCTAGTCAGGTCTTCTCAAGTCCTGTTGTCTCCGATGGCTGAATCTCATCTGGTAGATACGTGAGCGATCTATACGATGGGAGGAGATGTTAGATCGCATCAAAGAGACCACAGAGACCTGGTTGTGGTAGGGAAGTGGGCAGGTGGAAGATGAGAGGGTGTTTGGAGAAGTAGTGTTGGTACCAACACCGCCGGAGTCAAGCAGATTCATGCAAGGTGTGGCGGTGGTCTTGACGTGCTCATGGATGATGGTGTTCGACGTTAGCTTGCAGCTTGTGTCTTCGATTGTGCTGGTGGATTCGCGGTTCACTGCTGTCGAAACGCAGTCTGAGACTGTTGGAAACATCACGAGCTCTGATAGCAAGCTAGGTGATTTTGGTTCTGATATTTCTGGTCTTTGAAAAGGTGGAATGCTAATGGTAATACCATGACCCTCTGTACATACACCTCCTGGCATGGGTCGTATGGGGCGATGCGAATGCTCAGAAAGGAAGAGTGTACGCGTGAGACGTTTTGGGATGGTCGTGCTACCCCATGTCTCAATCTGACACTTGTTGGACGAGTAACAGACGTGGTGCAGAAAGTATGGAGGTTGAAGCAGATGTGGCAGAGGAGAAAAGAGGATAGCGGTTGTCAAAATCGTCGTTGACAGGGATTGAACGGGTGTTCTCTTGAATGTTCGAGTCTTATATGCTCCCGGGCAACAAGAGTAAATATGAATTCCCAAGAAGGTGAGATGCGTGGCAACATTGATGATGGTACAGACCCGGAAGCTGCGACGCAGAGGAGGATGGAATTGTAGGGGATGGCAAACGAGGTCTCCGATTGACGTATGATAGTCGAGACGTGATGCAGGATCAGAGAGTCATTGTTTTCGAGCGTTCGTATGCAGCGAATGAGAATCTTGACGAGCTGACAATGCGGAGCTCTTCGCAGCACCTCGTTCTGGTGGGAGAATTGCTGCAATTCGATCGTCTCGTTCCTTAGTCTGGTAGTGTGCTGTACGGGTGGTTCTCAGCTCTTGCTGAAGCTCGGCCAAGCTTTATTCCATCGGATCCGAGCACCAGGTGTGCCAACACAAGTCCCAGTAAAGTTTTCTGAGTCCCTGGTCGATTTTTTCGTGGCTCTCAGCATGGAAAGCGAGTGCTCTAGATCTCTCGGCAGATTGACTGGATGTATAGTCTTCGAGACCCTCTAAGTGGCAGTAGGAGAGATGAGCCTGATGAACAAAGACGGGGATGATGTCCTCCCACCACGCTGGAGTTTCGGGGGTCGAGATTTCTCCTGAGGCGGCAAAGAGGTTGCCCTCAGAGACACGCACGTTCTTCAGCACGAGACTATGCAGATGCTCGCTCATCATCCAGAAGAACGCGCTGCCTCGGATGTGGCAGTCCTCGAGGAATAGTTCAGTGACCTCAGTACCTCCTTGCATGGCGTTGAACACGTTGCGTAGCTTGTCAAGATGAACCATTGACATTCCCTTGGCCTCGAGCCGATGTTGGAGAGGGTAGAACTTCATGTACGAACCTGAATCAAAAGGATCCGTGTACAGAATGAATGAGCGTGAGTCACGAGGTGGCCGCTTGATGATGCTTGCTGTGACTGCAGCTGTGAACGCGTACAGTCTCTTGTGAACCGCAAGCGGAGCTGGCGGCATGGCAGGCAGACCATGATGATTGTTTCCTTTTGACTTGTATTGGAAGCTATGCGAGGGTGGTAGTAAGAGTCGATGATTTGTCGACATGTTGAGAGGTGGAGAAGCAAAGGTCGCGTTGAGAGTGGTGGAAGTGAAGTGTGGTTCCGTCGAAAGCTATCAAGACGCACCAAAACAACAAACGCCCAATGGCTCGGCACCTCAATCACATTTCTTCTTGTAAATCACCATACAAGCTAAAGTCAGGACACTACACATACTCTTCTCTACCAAAGAGGAGGTCTCATCTGCGACCTTGTATGGTCGATATGTCCCTGTATCAGAACAGCCATCTGACGCAGCACAGACAAGCCGAGAAGGAGGGAACCCAGGTGTCATGATACCACCTGTAGACCATAGCCATCCTGTTAACTAAACAAAGAACATACTACTGCACAAAAACAATGGCCAGAGCCCCCAACACTTAAATACAAGAGTAAGAAACAAGGTGACAAAAAAGAGAAGCGCAACTGCAGGGAATCGAACCCCGAATCCTCACCTTCGTGCCCCGTTCTGCTCATCCCAGAACCCCTGTATCCAATAGGGAGACCGATATCCAAATTCGGAAGGGACCTTGAGTGATGCTCTAGCCATTGAGCCACAGCTGCTTTGGTTATCAGGGGAGAGTATCTGGGATATATGGAGGCTAGGCGCACAGCAACCAACTATACGAGAACAGAGAGAACAAACAGTGAATCATGTGCGGCTTCGACACTGTTGCAAGTAGTTTCTAGGACGGGTTGGCCGCATGAGCACTCTCGCGATGGGCAGATCAGAATTTGGCATGGTCAGGTGCCTCGATTCATGAACGAAAACTGCATTAGAAAACTCGGTCAAAGCGAAGTATAAACAATCGAAGCGGAAACAGAGTCGTGCGAAAGGAGTAAACAAAGGAACACCGAATGCGGACAACGAAAGTGGACAAGAAAAAGCACTCATAAGCCAACCAGATCCTTGACGAGACCTCTCTTCCCTCCTTAAACTGGCCATGACATTCCTACAAACTGTCCGAGGCGGTAGATGATCCTTCTCGATGAAGCATGACTTTGTTGCTGTCTGTCTGGTGGTGGCAGTCCAGATGATCGTGAGGAATGATCAGAAGGGCTTCTTGCTTGCCAGAATGATCCGGGAGAAGCCGTATTGAATGGCCCCAGCGAGAAGTGGCCAATGAATCGCCAATAAGATATTTGAGGGATATGTTCGCACGGGGCGTGCTGCTGGGAGACTGAGGTGGTGGCAAGCCAAAAAGTCTGATCAGGGTTCTGAGATATGGTGCAGAGATGGTGTCTTTGCTGAGTGCAAGCAGAGCTGCCATTACTTCCTCAGAGAGGTGGTATGTCCTGACTGAACCGAAGAGAGAAGCTATCAATGGTTTGACAAGCGAACGTAGGGCGCGGCAGGTGGAGTTCAGCGTCAAGACGTCCTTCTCCTCGACGCGCTTCGCAATCATTAGTTGCATCTCAGGCGGCATAGTAAGTAAGGTAGCCATGATGGAGTGGTACGTGGGGACTGTATAGTCGTCGTCAGGGAGGGTTGCGAGACTGTGCCCTTGTATGGTTTGGTGGATAGATGTCGAAAGCGCACGCATGGATGAATTATAGCGACTACTCGTTCCCCTAGGCAACGAGGTTCCGACGACTGAGATAAGTGAGGGTACAAACAAAGTGTCGTCCCGACCAATTCTCCGTCTAAGTACAGCCCACCCATGGTGAGGGTATATAAATGGCTAGATTTAGAGGAGAAAATGTGCTCAGTAGTGTAGGGGTTTGATTCCAACAGATACGTCGGGTCAACTCTGAAATAAGAGTGCATAGCAGGCAAGGGCCTGAGGTCGAATACGCGAGCGACCCTTTCTTTTTGCACTTTTTGCTCCTGATCGAAGTGAAAGTCTCCCTCCTCCGCACCACGCACATCTATCAATACAAAACATCAGACTGCTTCACCACCAAATCGTCTCCCACATCATCACCTCATCAATCATCAATACCAGTATTCATCAATCAGTATGCCCCAACACAGTCCCTTCAAAAGCATCTTCTTCCGCTCAGGAGTCCTCATCATCGCTATCCTTGGTCTCTTCCTCATCTGGGCAGCCGGCAGCCGCGGACCTCAGGTCTATCTGTGCATCGTAATCGCCATGCTTGCGGTGGGCTCCATTCTGGGCGCCTATGGTCAGTGATCTTCATGTTGCGCGTCAGACAGTGCTAGTGCTGATGCTGTGTATAGTCTTGCTGTGGCTTTATCTGGAAGAACGTTCACGCCCCCTCGCCAATGTCAACTCGCTCCCTACCCCCAGCGTCAACATTCCCATGACTGAGCTTGAGCCTTACGACAGCTCCGAAGACGAGAACCTCAACGAGCACTAGGTTACAAAGCAGAAAAGTCTCAAGGAGCCTGATATGACTGGAGAAGGTCATGGAGGAAACCGACAAGGTACAGACATCAGATCTTTGCACAGTGCTTGCGACAAGGGTCAGGAGGCGTATGCTATCAAGCAGCACGATGGGCAAATGAGAAATCGATGCGTTGACTTCCGCTATGTACAAGAAGGAAGCCAGCGTGGCGAAGAGAAAGTGGACAAGCTGATCCATGAAGCAACAACAAAAACAAATGAAACAATGACCTGAACCTCTGACTCTCATGACCCTTCCTGTTCCCTGATTCTCTCTCATGATGGTATTTTCCAACCTTTCTTCCAATCGTAACTTCGTTCATACGTGAATTGTTCTTGGTTCGTTATAACAGCGAGTGACATGTTGACGCGAGACTGACTCGAGAGGAGTGCAAGTACTCAGTAAAGGCGTGCGTGACCCATCATGATAGCGATAGTCTCCATGAGCTCAGGGCTGGAGTACACGTCAGTGACCGTTGTTGTAGGCGTATGGCGGAATAGACTTACTCGAGAGGCTCAGTAGAGTGGGCCTTGGTGCCTTCAAGGACGGCGAGAGCGTCGTCGCGCTGGACGTTGTTGCACTCGATGCTGCCGTGGCCGAAGAGAAGGGAGACTGTGATTGAAGTCAGCATGGCTGTACATAGACTCAAAGAGAGAGGGCGGCGAAGGGGACTTACCACGCTGGTACTCCATAGCACGTTCAGTGTCGTAGTCCTCAGAGGAAGGGGTAGTTGGAGCGTATTCAACCTCGAGCTCTGACTCAACTCCGTGCTCGTCGTCGAAAGGGGAGGTGTCGACGTCAGAAGAGGCAGGAGGGGTGAGCTGCTTTCCAGAAACGAGAAGAGCGTTCGAGCTACAGATGGAAGCGTTGAAGACCTCGTCACCGTTCTTGTTGATGTTGTGGGTAGAGTCAGGGGTGAAGAGAGTGGTTTGGATCTCGTGCTGGTCGCTGAAGGGAGAAGTGATGACCTTGCGTGCCTTGGGAGGTTGAGCGAACTTGGTAGGAGTAGAGAGGTCAACATCATCGAAGGTGCCGTTGCTGGTGAACGAGTTGTGACGTGAACCCATGCTGGCGATCGATTCGTGCTCGAACATAGCGATGGAAGTGCTAGAGGAGACAGTGACATCCAGCTGAGGAATGGGTCTGGGTGAGATGGGCAGGTAGGAGGTGATGTCCATGGGCATGCGCTTTGACATGGCAATGCGCACAAGAGGAAAAGTCTCAGAGTCGTTGTCCTCATCGCAGAAGCAGTGCTTGATGAACTTGAAGATAGCCATATTGTGCTTTGTGTTGATGATGGTAACGCGAGTGGGGAGTGCGGTGATAATTGATTGTATGACGCGAAGCCGTTGAGTATGGTGGTTTGAAGTTTGCAAGGATGATAGCTGGAGTGGAACAGCACGTTGATGTGGTAGTAGAGGAGGTGGTAGAAAGAGTGGGTGAAAGTGAAGTGAAGAGAGTCTATGTCAAAACAGGCAAACGCAGCGCCGAGCTCCAGCCACCCCATCCATGACCTTCTATACCAAGCTGTCATGCACGACACTGCCAAGACCATCTGACAACATGCTTGGTGAGTATGACATCGTGCGTTCGCCAGATGTCCTTGAGACTTGCCGCTGGTGTGTGGTATTGGTACAGATACTCATCGGCCACCAAAATCTTATACCCGTCTATGTATCTTGTTTACACTTGGACTAGGCTTTTTGTGAGAGGCAGACATGAAGCAGCTTCAATGACCCCATTTCGAAAGATACCCGTCCAGGTTCTTTCCAATCGCCGCCTTGACAGCCTGCTTTTGTTCATCCGTACGTTTCGCCAACCAACGGGGCATGTTGAAGAACGGAGGGCAGACATCCGTTAAGAACCAGTAGATGTCAGCAAGCTCGGCGATACCTTTAATGTCAGTTGGACCATGGACATTATGTTTGCGCAGCGCAGCTTGCCACAGTCGTGCCGTGTCCAAATCGATTGGGGCATTCTCGATCTTTTCAACAAGCGCCGAGTCTGGGAATCCCTGGGTTTGGTACTCTCTCAAACGATCCAGTTCATCTCCTTCGAAAGGTCCAGGCACTAGTCCACCGAACTCCATGAAGGAATAGAAGAATTCATCTGCCTTGGAGGCGATGTGAGAGAAATCAAAGTCGAGCAGTCCAGTGATTTGGTGCGTCTCTGGATCGATCAGGATGTTCTCTGCCGCTGTATAGAGGTCAGCTGTGTATTAGATTGCTCGACTGGGTACTGACAGATATCTCCATGTACGAGAGTCGACCTCATGTTTTCGAAAGGGCGGAGCAATGATCTGAGGCCACCCGATGTACCAAAGTGGTGTAACCTCTCCTTCAGACCGCCCTCGCTCCATCCATCCAAGAGGGGCGTCGTGGCTACCAGCTGCAGTTGCTTGTCGAAGATGCCCTGATACCAGTC
>Ga0268250_10000684_pt1 | contig 15515 bp, 21 predicted proteins | sample AgamicAsSfe_FD_200448 | JGI IMG/M metagenome (GOLD analysis project Ga0268250, IMG submission 200448) | Agave microbial communities from Guanajuato, Mexico - As.Sf.e (v2) (version 2) | ecosystem: Host-associated > Plants > Phyllosphere > Phylloplane/Leaf | place: Guanajuato, Mexico | collected... | reverse complement strand
GTGGAGAAGATGAGTAGGAGGGAGGGGGAGAAGGTATGTGAGATGATGTGAAGTGTTTGTGTGAAGTGAAGAGGGCTACGGCATGACTGTTTCCCTGCTGGACATGCGCCGGCAGAGATGGACGAAGAGATCTGATCAATGTGGGAGCGACGAAAGCAGTCATGTCCATTCACGCTGGCTCTCTACTTGTCCGGCCGTTCGACCGACTAGCCACGCCGTCGCCCAGCTCGCTTTAGCACCTCTGACCATCGCTCTGCCCTTCACACCCGCCAATCCCAATCTCATGCTCGCCTCGCGCCTCTCCCCTCCTCTCACCACCCACCCGTTAACAAACGACCAACTAACTCCTTTCCTCCATCTAGATCCTCACAAACCTCTCCCTCGACACCAACTTCTCCGCGCCGGGTGACCCTGGCTTTCCCCTGGGTCAAGCCTTTGAAGCTCCAAAGGATCGCGGTCAACAAGATATGTTGAGGGCGTATATTGGACAAATGAGGCAGGAGATTGCAAGTAGACTGGCGGAGCGGCTGTGGGCGGAGAGTGAGGACAGGCCGAGTAAGTGGTGGATGAGCTTTACGAAGAGGAAGTTCATGGGGAGAGCGCTGTAGAATGGGAAGTGGTGGGTGATCTGGGGGGGTGGACGAGGAGAGGGGCAAGTAAGGAGTGGAGGAATTGGGCAGGGAGAAGGGAAAAGAGTCCGGAACGAGACGGTCAAGATATTGCTCACCCGCCGTGCCGTGAACGCAATGGCGGGCTTGCATAGTCAAGCAGATCAGCTGGCCACTTTGATCACCCGGCCGATCAGCGCGATCGAGGAACAGCCACACTATACATGCTACACTATATGCGAACCACGTTGAAATCATGTACGCTCCTCTGCGTCCCCACTGTGACTTACGCACTCGGAGCTTCGGCTCCATGTTCTCCGGCCCTCGAGTCTAGTCTCACTGGGTTGGGCGCGGTGGTCGAGGTAGGCAGTGGCTGAAGGTGCGTGGTCGGGGGAGGGGGCCGGGTGCTGAACAGCACTAGGACACAAGTCTGAACGGAACCCTGACGGCACTCTCCCTACCTAGAAGACTTTCAGACTTGTGTCCTGTGATTGTACGTGCTATACGTGCTATACGTGCGTGCGTGAGTGAGCAGATGCGTGCTAGTACAACAACAGCCAGCGCACGCAGGATCAATAGCAGTAGCAACACTGACAGCAGGAGAATAGCAGCCCTTTCCAACAACAGCGCGAACGTAGGCAGATTGTGGTGGCTGCGATGGCATCGACAGGGATCGTCGCTGCTATGGGCTTTGCTATGGAGTGGCGTGGCTGGCTAGCTAGCTAGCTAGTCAGGTACTGGAGTGCTGAGATATTCTGGCTTTGGCCAATTGGTGTGTGGAGGGTGTGCTGGGGGCTGTGGTGTCCGATGATTTGGAAATGTTGTGAAGGCTGTGAGCGCCTTGGCGACGAGGATGGTGAAGTTATTCCGCTGTGATCGTAGATTATGGCAGGACTTGCTGCTTTTTCCCGTGGTATAGTCGTCGTCATACGCACGGACGTGTTTTATGTGCACCGAGCAACCATATAGTAATGACAAGATCCTAACTCAAATCTAACTCAGTGTATGAATAGATGAGAGAAGATAAGACACAGAGCATGCAGCACGCAGAATTGTTCACGACACAAGAGGGAGAGGAAAGAAAGAAAGAAAGAGGCAGAGTTGTATAATGAACAGAAAGTCAATGTCATTTCATGGTATCTTAACAACGATCGTCGCAGCACAAATAAAAACACAGAAAGCTGCAAAACGCCGCCCTGCCTCTCCTGACCCAACCCGCTCCTGTCATTGCCAATGGTCACCAGCGCGCAGGCAAGCGGAACGTGCACGCCTGCACACTCGGCAACGTGGCGCGCTCGAATGATCCAAGTTCTTGCGCTCAAACAATGTTGCTGTACTCAATGTCTCTCTCAGATCGCAGTCGCCGCATCACTGTAGCCACTCAGTGCCTGCGCCTCATTCCTTATTATTCATCACATCCCGCCTCTCTACGCCTGCTCTTTGTTCCCCTTCTTCTTCTGCTCAACCTTGAGTAACAGCGCTCTGTTGATGTGCGGCAGGACACCACCAAATGCAATCGTCGCGCGGATGAGCGAATCCAGCTCATCGTCACCACGAATGGCGAGCTGCAAATGTCTGGGTGTGATGCGCTTGACCTTCAAGTCCTTGGCGGCGTTGCCGGCGAGTTCGAGCACTTCGGCAGTCAGGTATTCAAGGACGGCGGTGACGTAGACGGCGGCTTTGGTGCCGACGCGCATCTTGTTCTGGGAGGAAGTCTTGAGGAGACGCTTTATGCGACCACAGGGGAACTGGAGGGAAGAGGTCGATGTTAGTTTGGTTGACGCGTCATAGATCGAAGGACGCGTTGTGACAGTATTGAGAAGAACGGGACATAGGTTGGGCACATGCGACGTCGTGGCAGATGCATGGGTTGTGTATATACGCTTCAACGCGCAAAGATAGAGGCGACGAACCTGCAAGCCAGCCTTAGCCGAATTTGACTTCTGCGACTTTCCTGCCTCAGCGCCAGCTTTGCCGCCTGTCTTTCCACCTGTCTTGCCTGTGGTAGCATCTTATCAGTACATGACACATCTTGATTGCGCGTGTATGACCCGATCATGTTGCGACGTGAAGATGCACGCACCTTTACCACCGGGCATCCTGAGCTAAGTGTGTGGGATTGAGTTGCAAAGAGATTGATTGGATTCCTTGAGGTGAGGCGACCGGATTGGATGTATGAAACAAGTGTAAATGATGTTGTGTTGTTGATGTTCGATGAAGAGATGAGATGGGAATGATCGAAGGTGAAGACAGGACGCGTGCGAGAAGTTCGGGGGCGGCAGGAATGTCGCATCCATGACTCAGCTGCAGACTTGTCACGTGACATGACCTCTACAGGATGCGAACGATCGCAGAGTATCGCCGTCAGCGTGGCTGGGAGTATAAGCTAGGATTGTTGGATAGCTTGCAGGAAGCTGGTAGTAGAGCTGGTAATTTAGTAGGCGTCTGATGAAAGCTGGCTTTCGTGGAGGGTATGAGTATGCTTACTGCGCCTGTAACATACCACCTCTGCCAGTGAAAAGTCCATCTCCATCGTCCAGTTGACCTTGTTCGTCTATCAAAATCCCCTGGCCTGTGTGAAGACCTCGCAGTTATCAAGAGGTCTACATCCTTTTCATAACCATAGTTGCTAGATTGCCGAAGGTGTTTAGCTCAAATGTCATGAGACCAGTGTGCGAAACATCATTGGACGCTCACGCAACCTACCAGTCCAAGCCTGCTCGCATGTACAAAGGCATGCTGACTTGGAGTTAGTAGCTTGCAGGCGCCTTTCACGTCATCACGAATCCAGTAAGGTGAGTATTGCAGCACATTCAGAAGTCATTGTTGTCGTGAAGTCATCTTGCTCCTGACCACAAAAGGGGCAAGCACAGTCCTCCGTTTGGACGACGTCGATCCTTTGATGCGCCGAGGTGGACGGGGAGACTACACATGAGCACTTACTTGATTGAGCACTATAGATTGAGGCCATCAAATACTCATAGCAACTCACTCGCCCACTTGCGACCGTACTATACAAGAACATAGACTCGAGCAGATTATCTAGGGCGCATCTCGAAAGTTCACTGAGACTTCAGTTCTGTGCTTGTACAATCAGGCCTACAGATTAGTACTCATCCTCTTCCTTCTCTTTCTCTCTACAAACCACCACACCTTTGAGTAAACCTCACTTCCATCACACGAACACAAAATCAACCAACCACAATGTCGTCCCTCCTTCCCACAACCACTTTCCAGCACATCACGCCCCTCCTCCGTCCCATCATCGCCCTCAACCTCTGGACATTCTTCATGGAAGCCTGGATGTACCAAACCCGCATCCCCGCCATCAACGCGGCCACCGCCTCTGGAAAGCTCAAAACCGATCCTACCATGACCACCGCATCCATGAATGCCGCCTTCCCAGCAAACGTGCGCTGGAAGGCAGACAACTACAACCATCTGCTGGAGCAGCCGCAGCAGTTCTACGCCGTGGTAGGCGTGTTGGTAGCGGTTGAGTTGGCAAAGGCGGGGAGTGTGGGTGGCGGAGGGGCAGAGGTGGATTGGGTGCAGGTGCAGTTGGCGTGGGCTTATGTGGGATTGAGGATCGTACATAGTGTGGTGCAGGCGGCGACGAATATTATCAGGGTGAGGTTCAGCCTGTTTGCCTTGAGTTCGTTAGTGTTGTTGGGGATGACTGTTAGGGCTGCGTTGGCCGTGTTCTGATTTAGTACCAGAATATGAGTCAGAGCAGAAATGGACCATTACGCCACTCTCCGTGAGATCTGATCAGACCGTTCTGTACCGAGACTAGGATCAATATGAGAGATCTTTCAATGCCAAAGCGTGGTTTTTCGGTGATTATAGTGTGCATTTTGCATAGTGTTTCATTGAGTACGTGACCATCTAACAACGCCAAAGCCATTTGACATACAGGAATACTACCAAAACCCGTCGCAAACACCCCTACTGAAAGGACTTCCCCAGACATCCTGCCTCTGACAAATCGCATCATGAGTATATGTATGACATGAATGCAATGCCAAAGCCCAACTCTTTCCTGTCTCACAGAATTCAGACCGAGATACCAGCTATTTCTGTGCTGTCCAATCGTCTTTTGCAAGCTGCGTATGTGTCTTCTCCTCGATACGTCTAGCAGCACCCGCCAGCCTTCTTGTCGGTGTGTGCAGATTCAGATAGCTCGAGCTTGGCACGGCCGCCTTGGCCGAGCGGGTTCTGCATCTCGCCTTGGTCGAGCGCCTTACTGGACACAATGCGGTAGATCTCTGTGAGGGGAATTTGTGTTAGATATTGGTACTTTCATGCTCCCCTTGAGCCCCATCCGCCAAACTCATACCTGTCAAGATGTTCTGAAACGCCAGCTCAACGTTGCTCGCATCCAAAGCAGACGTCTCGATGAAGCTCAAGTTGTTCTCACTGGCGAATGCTCGCGCCTCCTCTGTTGGCACAGCTCTCAGGTGCTTCAAATCGCTCTTGTTTCCCACCAGCATGATAACGATATTGCTGTCTGCATGATCCCTCAACTCCTTCAGCCACCGCGTCACATTCTCATACGTCTGATGCTTGCTGATATCGTAAACAAGGAGCGCACCAACAGCACCACGGTAGTACGCCGAGGTTATGGCGCGATAACGCTCTTGACCAGCAGTGTCCCAGATTTGAGCTTTGATTGTTTTGGCATCAACTTGGATGCTACGAGTGGCGAATTCGACACCGATTGTGGACTTTGAGTCTAGGTTGAACTCATTGCGGGTGAATCGAGAGAGCAGGTTGGACTTTCCGACGCCGGAGTCTCCGATTAGAACGACTGGGAAGAGGGCATTTATCAGTTGGTGTTGCTGCGAAGAGTATAGACCATCATGATTAGTGTAGTCAGCGTGCTGTAGCTAAGATACCTTTGAAAAGAAACTGGAGTGCGCATCATGCGTCAGCTAAGTATACCAAAAAGTGATCAGACGAGCAAAGTAAGGGATGCCTACATCGTATTCGTCATTGGCCATGATGAGTCGTGAGGATCGTGAATCGGAGAGAAGTCGAGTATAGTATGATGTGGTAGTCCCGGCGATTTGTGTGAGCTAGAGAGACGTCTACAGCGGAGAGTGATGTTGCGCAAAGAAGAGTTGTGGATGAATAGTAGTGGCTATCAAGTGGTTCGTACACTATGAGCAGGTCGCGTATACGTACCCCGCAGTCTTGGCGCTAATCACAGAGCTCAAACGAACTTCATCGCCAACTACATATCAATCTATTTTCTCTGAGAAAGCCCCCTGGATAGTAGACAATTGAATCGAGGATGCTGTCATGCTTGTTGTCAAGACGAGTCTTTTACTGTACCCCTATCGTGTACGGAACGTTCCTAGATCAATAAACAACTTATATTCCCACAATGGCATCGCGCACGGAGATCCCAGACGATGCTGCGACTCGGCAAGAGTCGACCTATGAGACGTCATGTGCTGAAACCGATGATGTGTCACTCGCAGATACTGATCAGCCTGACTATGATGTGAATGCTGCTTGGGACATTGACAAGATTCTGGCTCAGGCCGAGTTCGAAAGCGACTCTGATGGCGAACCCATTGTGGACGATGCCGGTGAGCCGTCGACAGTGACCAAGTATCTGGTGAAATGGACCGGCTACTCCCTCAAGAGTGCGACATGGCAAGATGAGCAGGCCTTCGTTGATGGTGCTAAGAAGATTCTCTGGGCATGGCACGACCAGCATATGAATGAAAAGCGTGGCTACAAGGAGGCGTTCGATATCAGACGCTGGGAAGACTGGTGTAACACGATTGATGATGTGCGAGATGAACGTCACGCGAAAAGAAATAAGAAGAGGAAGAAGCTGGGACTTCCGGTCGTAGTCTATCCCACAGACGATGCTGATGCCGGTGACGAGGAAGAGGAAGAAAGTCATACTATTGGTGCGCGGACAAGAGAGAAAGCTGGCAAAGGCAGAGGGCGAGCTGAAGCTAATGAGGATGAGCTTGGCTCTGGAGACATGGACATCTCCTCGTCAGCTGCTGATGATGAGCCTCTTTCAAGTCGAAGCAGAACCGTGAAAGTCGCGCCAGTGAGGACTACGAAGAGACTACCTTTCATAGACTCAGATGTCGACGACAATGGCAAGAACCAGAGTGACGGCGATGACATTAGAATGACTGGATCAGGAAGGATCAAGAGGAGACGAACTGCCGATGCGATGGAGAAAGAGCGGGAGCAGACACGCGAGCTCATGAAGCGTAAGAAAGGCAGGGCTGTGCCTGTCGCTCAAGGTACACGCATAATCAACGCTCGCGATGAGAATGCTCCCAAGCCGAAGACTAAGAGTGTGGTTGTCAAAGCCAAGGACATGGCACCCAGCGGTTACTTTGCTAGTTTGAAAGCCCGCACTGCACCAAAAGCACGTCCAATTGCTTTCGCGACCGATGCAGCATCACTGTCGGCTGGTGCAGCTCCAACTGCTCGAATGGTAGGTGGTCCTGGCCAATCCAAACCGAAAGGTATGACACCCATTTCTGTGCTTATCCGTTCTATAGTGGTAATCACGCATGGACTTGTAATGTTGACTGCCCGCGGAATTTAGGCAGGACCACGACAATCTCCGCCACTTCAACAACTAATATCTTTCTTCCGTCAAACGCAAAAGCTTCGGCCAGAGTCGCCCCTGTTAATACAAAATTTAAGACTCTGTCGCATAAGCATAATGCATTGAGGAAACAACGCAATGAGCCTGCGCCTGATAGATCAGCTCTCAATCTCTTCACTCCTGGTTCCGTGATGGCGAAACCATCAGAGATGTACACGCCATTGGAGACGACAGAAAAGGTCAGCACACCGGAACGACGAGTGTCCTTTGCTGCAGCTCCAGCACGAAAAGGTCAGCATTTGCACAGGGTAGTCGGCCATATGTTGTTAGCAATACTAATGCTTCCATAGACGTCCAGACATCTGAGAATGCAAATGCTGCTATAACCACGCCATCTACTGGGCAGCTTGACGAAGCGTGGCTTGGCATGGCATCTTCGTTACGTACCTCAGGAGCCAACACAACTCCAGTAGTCAGAAGGCAGCCTGACGAAGTCCAATCTGATATCGCAACTCCATCACGCTCTGCAGCAGCCACCATAACCCCAGCAGCACCCAGGCAGGCCGATGAACCGCGATCTAATATTCTGTCTCCCACTCTCTCTTCAATGTCCGGGACCTTAGCGATAGATACGAGGCAATCGCAATATGTTTTGTATACCTGTAAACAGTGGGCTCGTGGTAGTGACTGTCGTTGGGGCCGCGACTGCGCCTTTGAACACTACAACACGGGTTATTCGTTACCAAGTGGTACCAATAACATTCCTCATACAGAGGTCACTTGTGCTTTTTGGGCTGGCGGTTATTGCGTCAAACCTGCTAATCAATGCAAATTTGTGCATGGAGAAACACGGTACCTGGCGAGCAATTCGGGTCGTCTGCCGTCTCGTTTGTATCCCAGTGATATTTCAGAGAGAGCCAGACAAGATCTGCGCAAGCGAGAACAGGATGACATCTCAAGGCGCAGATCAGAGCGCGATGATATGCCGACGCGTAGACAAGAGCAGAACGCGGCTTCGAGGCGTCAACAAGACCGAGATATGGCTTTGAAGCGTCAACAAGAACAGGATGCGGCTTTTAAGCGTCAACAAGAGCAGGATGCGGCTTTTGAGCGTCAACAAGAGCAGGATGCGGCTTTACGTCGTAAGCAAGAGCAGGACGCGGCTTTGAAGCGTCAACAAGAGCAAGATACGGCTTTGAAGCGTCGACAAGAACAGGAGGTGGCTGTTAGGCGACAAGAAGAGCAGGACGCGACTTTGAAGCGCGAACAAGAGCAGGACGCTGTTTCAAAGCGTGGACACGGGGAGGATGTTATCCCGAAGAAGAAAGGGGAACTTACGTGCTGGCACTGGCTCTTTCAAACGCCGCCGTGTAGGTTCTCGAGCAGAATCTGCCGCTTCGCCCATGCTGAAAAGAAATATGTTGCCCCGAACTATACAGGGGGAACAGCGATATCATACAAGCAAGCTATGGAGCAGCTGAGGGGCTGGCCAATCTCAGATGAGTATTTCAGTCGATTGCCTACCTTGGACGGCGCGAGGGATTATGAGGACGAACCGCTCCCGAGGCTCCAGCCAACATCGCCGCCACACGAACCACGAGCATTACGGGATCTCGGCGTTGACAACATGGATCGTATCGTGCTACCTGATCTCTCCGTCCGACAAGGAACACAGTCTACCGCTGGTGATATTCTCAAGGTTAGTAAGGTAGTTTCATCACCCGGTCACATGATTTGGTTCACGAGTCATACCTCAATTCAGTTTCAGATCTGATCTGAGTGCACCTCAGCAATGCTAACAAACCTTAGCAATCTTGACAAACCTTCCCAATGATCTTTGGATTCACGTTACAAGCACGTTGAACTATATGATGCTGACAACTTTCATAGACAATGAGCTCAACACAATTCGCCAGCATCAACACCAGCACAACTTTGTGCAAGTCGCGAACCGATCTTATACCCGCAGTCCTCGTCGTCAACCCGACTGGTCAAGCTCCATTCCCTATTGATGTTGACCTAGACGTGTTGCAATTCGGTGCGCAGAAGGATCTCTTCAATGTGCCTGCACCTGGAGTAGAGGAGGCACAGCCGCGCGTGATTCGCATCGATCATATCTGCGCTGCAGATTTTGCAAGAACAAACCTTGACTTCTCTCTCAAACAGATCCTTGCAAAGGGTAACATTCTTACGTCCAAGGCAAACAAACGCACGGTGGCCAATCTCTGTGAAACACTTGACCTCAATTCTAGTGGAGCAGTCATGCAACACGATCACTTTGCGATGTTCGTGGTGCCTGCTAGACGAGATGTGTGGAAGTTCCTGGGACTACAAAGTCCTTCGACTGACATCCAGCTCCAATTCGTCGCCACAGCGACATCTCGGCCTCCAGTCACACTTCAGTCGCCAGTCGCCACTGCCCTGGTGCAATCGCCAATAGTTGCGACTGCGATCATACCAATCACATCGCGTGTTGCCAAATTCGACGCCCAGAAACTCTTCGACAAGAATGGCGAAAAGCACGCCTTTCTCCTGGTCAATCAAGAGTACGCTCGCGACATCGAGATACTCACTGCAGCTTTGCACAAAATTGAGGCGAAGGTGTATCTACTCACTGAGCCCGGAGCTTGGTCTCACTTCTGCTCACTTTCGTCGGGTGGCGCAGTGATTGTGAGTAGTAAAGTATACCCCTATGTTATCAGTACGCTGACAAACATCGCAGGTACATCCAGCGTACGACACATACTACGACATTCCTGATCTGGCCAGCGTTCTGAAGCAGCAAATTCCCATCAGATTCTTCAGTTTTGATTCAAGCAATCCGTCAGATCCATTATCGCCACTCTTCCCCCACGGTCGTGCTGTGTTTGTGATGGACTCACTCTGGGAAGACCATGTTGAGGATGCGCTCTCACTACTCAAGGAACTCAACGTCCGTCTCACTGCACACGCTGACACCAACCGTCTCGTCGGACGACCCGATCTAGTCGATTGGCTCTACAAGTTGGCTGTAGAAGAGGCGGATGCAGAGCTCAGCAAGTATCGCCAAGACCTTTGGGTACAGGTCTACAATTACCTGCACGCGAAGCCAGCTTATCTAGGAGAATGGCCAGAGCCCGATGGTCCGACACCGGCATCGCCTGTCTACTTTGAGTCCGGCGACATCTACGCCGATTACTCTGAACTGTATCTCGCCGACCCCGGCAAAGCTGAAGACACAATGGCGGAATGGTTCTGCCTCTGGAGTCTACGCAACGTCGACCGCTTCCGCAACTTCATCATCGTCAGTGCCGGCGCACAGAGGCAGAAGACAAAGTGGCTGAACAAGTTCAAGCATATCGATGTGCAGACGACCATGAAATACGTGGAGCTGGAAAAGGCGAAAAGGGAATATGAGAAGGAAAGGAGGAAGAATCATGAGAAGGAGCGGCGGGAGAGGAAGGAGAGGGAGAGACTGCTGGAAAAGGAAAAGGAACGACCTATGGCAGCACCGATGCAGAGATCGCAGCGGTGACCTGGTCAAGCAGTGCTTGAGCTGCGACACGGAGACACCGACATAGGGGTATTGGACTTGGGATGCGTGAACGCGTGGTCGTGAATCAATACAGAGTGCTTAACTTCCAAGTAAAGCGCTTCGGTTTCCTGTACGCCTTGATTACAAGTCAGAAGGCGAATGGTGCGCTACCCGACAGCGATACCTTATTGGCCAGCAGCTCCACCTCCCGACCACACGGCATGTGGGCTGAACACGCGTGGAGGAATGCGTGATGGTGCAGTCGGTGTAAAGTGCTTGATTCTGGAAGGCGGGAGGCGTTTCGGTCTCAGAGAGCGAACAGGTCAGGAAGGCGCCTGGGATTGTACATATGGAGGATTTGCACATACGCAGCCACGTCTTCGTCATGGCAATGGCGAAACGACTGGGGTCATGAATTACGAAATGTGGAGGAAAGCGCACAGCGACAGATGCTGGTGCAGCATATGAGGTGCAGAGGTGGTTCCTTCTCATTCGGCAGGCTATTTCAGCTTGAAGTGCGGTAGATGAATACCTTATGACATCCACCATCTCGCTCCTCCTCCGCTGAAGATTAAATGTTGCCTTCACGCCTTCGACTGCACAATTCCTGACACCCTCTGCCGAGCCGTCTCCTTTCAGTAAGCATAACCCCCACAATCACGGCTTCCTTGCCCCAGCAGAGCGAAGTTTCGATAAAAGAGACGTTACCTTACCGTTCCAGCAGCGCAGCCGGTGCCCGACCTCAAGAACCAATTCACTCACACCAAAACTCGCAACCAGCTCCATGCCGTGTTGTGCTGCGCGCCATGCACGCCATTTCCTTACCCTTCCGACCACTCCAGCGTTGGGCTGCGGTAAGAGCAGCGACGACGTCAAGAGGTGCGCGCGTTGATGTGGAACGCAGGTATGGCAATGGGGGCGGAATGAGAGCGTGGTGTGTGCGTGATGTGTGCATGGTGATGGTCGGGATTCGTAGTGGCTGTCCTGGTGAGGGAGGGAGAGGGAAGATGGGAGAGGAGCGAGGGAGGGGGGAGAGGAGGTGAGAGGACTGGATGGAGAGGGAAGGATCACGGGCTGGGAAGAGCGGCAGAGGAAAAGAGTTAAGGGGTGATAAATTGAGAAGAGAGGTATTCAATAGGGCCAAGGGAGTTACGCGGAGTGTGAATATCGGAATATTGAACCTTCGCCAACGTGGTCTGGCGGTCTGTCCGGTGGAAATGTGATATATTCACTGTACTTCAGACAGACATGGGAGATTTAGGCCGTCCGGTCCTGATGCCATATCTCACATAGAGGAGATATTCTAAGTCATACGGAGAAAACCATGAAAATGGAATTCGAATAATTTGCTCAGGTGTAACGTATCATCACCACACACTTGGGTGTTCCGAGGACAGCGTAGATTGTACGAGACGAGCAGACATGTATACTTCCGCTCCACGAAATCAATGTTCCCGTCCTTGACGTCGAAACTTGAACGAAGTCTGTGGAGACGGTAGCGGAACTGTAGCGAGCCATACTGTGCGTGAGGTCATGGCGACCTGGAGGAACCCGTAAGAATTGTCCTCCGACTCGTCAGGTGCACTCTATTAGAAGTTGTGCTTGGCGCATTTCTCGAGGCACAAAACGCAAGCCCCCGGCAAGTCTCACGAATGGCAGCCGGACATGTCCTCCCGTCTCCAGTCTCCAATCTCGTTGTCCTGCGTAGGTTCAGCTCCGCATTGTCTGCTTTAGCGTGACCTCGGTGAGGGGCATGGCGTGCCTGAAGGATTGAGGCGTGCATATGCGGAAGATAGAGGAGGCGACTGCCAAGACCGTGTGTGCCAGCAGGTGTGCTGAGTTATGCATAGACATACGAACAAAGATTTGATCAAGCAAATCTCATGCATGCCCTGCCGAAAAAATGTGCCATCTTCAACGAAAGCTTCCTAGCTGGCGCGGCAGTCGTCAAACGGCCATACTGATATATAGTGGTGTCAGCGCCGGGCAGGCTTCTCGAACCTTCGCACCTGTTGGGAAATCTGGGAAGCCGTGTAAAGCTTGGCAATGCTTTCGCTCTGAGCGCCGATTGGGTTCGCTGGGAAAAGGCTCAGCGGCTGATAGAGGTGTTAGAGTTCGTGTAGCGACTTGGCAAGCTTTTAGAGGTCTGCTAAGAGGGTAAGTGTATAGGCTTGACTGCGGGGCAGGGGAGTGGAGGCGCGGAGGTGGAGAGTGGACGGAAGGATGGAAGAAGCATTCATTCTTGGTGAAGTTGGGGTTTAGAGGTGACTGCACGGTATACACCGGGGCACTGGTAGGCTGTAGTAGACTTAAGCGTCTACGCGTCTGGGCAAGGTGATTCGGGTCGAAGGGAGGGACGGAGTAGTGCCTTGTATGCTTGATACTTGTTTGATGTTGACACTTCGGAGTCTTCGGAAATAGAAGACGTCTTTCTCAGATTCTGCCTAAGTATACTCTTGGCTTCCTGCATGCGTTTCCTACCCGTCTCTCCTTCGCATTCGCACCGACGTGTACCAGAATATGATGTGCTCGAAGAGTATGACAAAGAAGAACAGAATGAAGATGACGGAACCGTATGCACAAGTGACAATCAAGCAACGATGATCCTGAGACTCCCGCTGTTCAGCCAAAAATACCTCATTCGTGAACATGCATGATTGTCATGACACCACGTGGCCGCAAAGCTAGTATTGCATTTGAAATCATGGAAAGTGCAAGTGATTGGCCTGCGATAGTGACTCCTCGTCGTGTACCGAATCTCAGCAGTCATATCAGCCCTGAAGGAGCCCCATAGTGGCTTGCAACTACATACCGATGCCGCGCGGAACAAAAGCCCCCCTTCTAGACTAGGAGGAATTAAAGCTTGATCTTACCGCACTGCGGTGATAGATGGCCCGCCAGGGAAAGCTCTTATCTATGGTCGACGTGTTGAGCACAGAGTACTGCGTAACCGAAGCCACAGTGGCTACTCGAGGGCTCTTCCAATACTGGGGGCTGGTATACTACGGAGGAAACGTGCTGAGAAGCCAGAGAAACGAGGGCATATGCAGTAAGGGAAAGCAACGTTCAAACGCTCGACGTGCATGTTTCGGTAGCCGATGGCGGCGGGTCCAACTCCACGCTGTTTCGGACTGCGTCCTGCAATTACTCAAAGGGTACGAATGAGGGAGATCTTGGAAACCCGTCCTCTCGCTGCCCAATCTTGCTTGGACATTCGAGTTCTGAGTCAACATAGTGGAGAGGAATCTTCCAAGCGCTTCGCTCGACAATCATGGAACGAGGTCAGTTTTCGGTGCGAATCGCTCAGAAACCAGCGTGAATGCGTCACAATTGTGCGCCGTACGATCATGAAGCGCAAAACCATCGCCAAGCCGAGGTATAGGCGCTGATATGCTTGGAAAGCTGCTCAACGCTGCCCTCGTAGACGCCAGAGGATTTGCCCGTCATCCCTGTTTCCAATCTCGATCTCTATGACTGCCCCTCTAGCGCTATAGATCGTGTCCTACTTTTCCCTGACCGAAGCAGCAGCAAAGTTTTCCCCAGAGGCAGCGTAACGTCATGCTAACATACTTTTTACCCCTCGCCATGTACACACTCCACGTCCACGGGGAGACCCGCCTTTGCCATTCTGCAGATAGATCTGCCCAGATAACTCTACGAGTCGAAACATCCACTGATACCTCTGACTTGGAGTCAGTCGCTATGCCACTGACACGTCAGACAAGCACATCATGGCGGAACTGAGATCGCAGTAGGCTGGCTCCATGCACGCTATGCCATGGATTGTGCCCTGTATCTGATATGGCATGACTAGGTCCGAGCCAAACTGCCGCTGGGCGAGTACGACAGTTATGCACGATAGTCATGCTACGCTGCCTTTATTGATACTTCTAGTATCGACCTTCAGCCAGTTGACCTGGCATTTTCTTTTGAAACAAAAACATCATATCAGTTGAGCCAAAATAAACACATGCGTGCTACTGTTTCATTTTCCACTCTTCCGCATTCATCTCTGTTTCTGATACCACATACACCTTGTCAGACGATTGTATCACATCAAGCGTCACGTCATTCTGACTCAGCAATATCACGCTGGATTCTGACTCGTCTCAATCACCATCGTGAGATTGGGACATTTCGTCCAAAGGAGGGAATATCATTCCGTTCATGCCCGGAAGGTAAGGAATATCCCAGCACACCTCCAAAACCATCAAAGACCACAAACACTCCTCGATTCACTCATGCTCGACACTAACATTTAACCAGGCGTGCAGCCTCACGGCTCATCCAAGCACAGGCTCAACACCCACCAGCTCAATCTCAGCCAACATCAACGCCACCATCATTCCCCCACCAGCGCGGCCACTCCTCACCAGCATCCGCCTCCGCCACCACCGCCAACGAACCCCACGCGCGCCCCTCGTCCTGCCCCCGTACCGGCACCCTCACCCTAATGGAATGGACGCTCCCCTGCCAATACTGCTCGAACCCCTGTCCCGCCTCTCTTCCCTGCTGTCCCGCCTGGCGCAACCATACCGACTACGTTCAGCTCTGGCGCGCCCTCAACGGGATACGCGCGGACTATCGGCGCGGGAGTCGCCGTCGTACCGCTATTGATATGTGGATGGAAGTTGACGAGTTTGATCGCGAGGCGGGACCTGAGAGGGCGGAGGTGGAGGCGGAGAGGGAGGAGGCGGTGGATGCGTGGGGGGTGTTGGAGGAGATGAGGGAGGAGTTGGAGGATGAACATCCCGTGGTTGAGGCGATGAATAGGTGGTTGATGAGTGCGGAGGCGGAACCGGAT
>Ga0268250_10000683_pt1 | contig 15525 bp, 9 predicted proteins | sample AgamicAsSfe_FD_200448 | JGI IMG/M metagenome (GOLD analysis project Ga0268250, IMG submission 200448) | Agave microbial communities from Guanajuato, Mexico - As.Sf.e (v2) (version 2) | ecosystem: Host-associated > Plants > Phyllosphere > Phylloplane/Leaf | place: Guanajuato, Mexico | collected... | reverse complement strand
CATCAGCACTTGGTCCTGGCTGGACTCTGGAGATGCACTTACTGGTTTCCCACTCTTGCTCACTCTCATGTTCATGGTAGTCACAGGGGCGGTAGCAACATTTGCACACACTTGGGAGGAGTCCACCGCTTCTGATGCTGTGGACCAGATTGCGAAACTCTTCAGGCGTCTCGTTCTCCAGACGGTAGGCTTGCGCGGAGTAGGAATGAGCGTCTACATGATGCGCCCACACCATGGCCAGCCATTGGTAGAGTGGCGAAGCTGGAGGAAGTTTAGAGAGATAGCCTTCGACCTTGTAGGTCAGCAATCTGGTGTTGGCTCTGTCTCCGTATTTGTCGAGGACGAGTTTCGTCATGATGGTACGACGGAGAGCTGGGAAGTCGTAGTAGTCGGCAAAGATGTAGAGCCGGATGATTTGTTCCAGTGTCAGTTTATCCCATCGGAATGTCAAACGGCCATCACGCAACCACGTCTTGAAAGAGTGCATATCCTCGGCGCAAATGTCCATGTCGAAGATCTTTTGCGCGCTCTCGGAGAACCCGCTGTAGAAAGCTGCCTTGTGGTACGTCGAGAGTCGGCTGAGCAAGGCTTTGTTCATGTCGATAACGGCCTCTCCAAGTACGCCGGGATGTGGTATGCGGATTCTCACAGTCTCAGCATTGTCTTTACGTATTTGTCTTTCGGGGAAATCAGCATTTCGTCTTATGATTGAGAAGCCCATCCGTGATAATATACCTGATTTGTTCTCGATTCCAACAACGCAGAATTGTCGGTGACGTTGCAATCTGGAGAGTCGAAGTATGTTCTGAAGGCTTGTCGAGCGTATGTAGCGCAAGTCCAGCAGTAATTTGAGCGACTTCCATGATGTGTAAACAAATTGACGCGCTGATAAGAATGCGTTGCGCAGCAGAAGTCGAAAGTTGATCAATTACGCTCAGCCGACGAAGTGAAGTTGATATGAGAGCGAAAAGCCCGGTAAATGGGTGTTTGTATCTTAGACAGCGTCCTGGTGTCAATAGTATGGAAAGAATGTAGACGCAGGGAGTCTGAAAGGTTGAGACTCGAGCGGCAGCGCTCAGCTGACGAAGAGATAATCCTGAAGCGAAAGGTTAAGGTTGTTTGTGTTTGGGCTTTATTGTGGCAGCGTGATGTAAGAAAGTGATTGTTCCGCACGTGAGACACACAAACGGCAACAGCGAGCGCAGCCAGCCCCACGAACTTCTTGGGGCCATTATTAATTCTTCTTCTCGGAGTGATACAGGGTTATGTGCATGCTATGAACATTTTGTCTTGCTTCAACACCAGCAATTCACCTTTCATTCATCTGACTTCGCAGCATTACTCAGTAGCGAATGCCAACCACCACCACTCTGACACAACCCAGCCGTCAGCCTCAGGACCATTATCACCACCGAACTCCAGCTTCTTGGCCAATCCAGCATTCTCAGCCCACGACAAAAACATCTCCAGCTCCCAGTTCCAAAGCTTGCCCTTGTAAGCACCTTTGCTGATCTCGTCAATCTTGAGACCTGGTCTGAAAGCCAGAAGCCAGAGAGTCGCCATGACAGTCATCTCCCAGTAGACCTTGATAAGATTGCCGTGGATATCCGTCCACAGAGGAAGGCGAGGGCCAAGCTCACCGGGGAACTGCTTCGAGAGTGGAGGTCCAGGAATAGGCGCGATAGGTATACCGTATACATACGTAGATGTCGGATGAAGCTCGAGAAGGAAATGAAGGCGTGACTTGTCCATGTGCACAGTCTTGTAATTGCCTTCTGTGAAGCCCCATTTGGTGAGGCGAGGATAAGGAGCACCCATGGCGTGGTTGGTCTCGGGCAGAAGAGGCACAACTTTGGCACGACCAGCAGCAACCATATTTGTCATGGCAGTCATCTCAGCGTCGGATGCTTGATAGCTGATAGCCAGCTTTCCATCTTCGGCAAAAGCCTCATCAATGGTCTTCTTGGCTGCTGCTGTCTTTTTGAGGTAGCGAACATCCCATTGACGTTTGAACATGGTCAAGACAGAGTCAGAAATGTCGTAGTTACGTCCAGGGATTTGGCGGCCTTTGTTCTCCATACGTATAATCTTGGCCCCTAGCAGATGGTCGAGTGCTTGTGGCAGTTGCTCCTCGATCTTGATGAGCTTCTCATGAGCTCGGTTGCTATCGTAGACTGGATCTGGAGTGATGACATTGGCACGGACCCAGGACAAAGCCAGCATGAGCTCATCATCGTCTTGAGTGGGCTCAGCAGTTCCTGCAAGTGGACGAGCAAATGTCCAACTGTTTGCCAACTCTTCTCTGCGTAGATGAGTCACGTTGGCAACCCAGAAGTCTTCTCTCGGTATGTTATAAACCTCGGTAGCATGTCTGACGTCGAAGCGCTTGTCCAAAGTCTGTCGGCTCTTTGGCAGCTCTGGCAGTCCGTTCAAGGGGTTTGTCTGGGCAAGTCTTCTTTCAGCCCACTCAACAATGCCCAACCAGTCGTACTTTTCCGGTTCCACAAAATCGATGCCAGGTACTTCGCCACTTTCGTAAGCTTCGAGGAACAACTTCTGAAACTCGACTTGCAGCTTGTCTGCCGTGCCACCAAGCTTAGGTCTAAGAAAGACCCAACGATGGCGACAGTAGTTGGGATCGAATTTGTAGTGGAAGACTTGGTGCACAAGACCCCAGTTGACAATCTGTTCCAAGCCTCCAGTAAGAGTCTTGACAACCACGACGGCATAGATGAGGCGTTGCTCTTCCTTTTCGGACATGGAGAAGATGCCAGTCCTGCTGGATCGTGGCAAGACTGCCTTGGCGCCATAAGACTTGTACTCTGGTTGGGGTCTAGGTGCTGGACGTGGTCTTGCAGAGTGCAACCTTGGAAGTCTAGTGACACCAACAGCAGCAAATCGTGGTACCTCGTACCCAACATGTGGAGCCTCTGTCGGTAGCTCAAGCAGGGTAGCTTCCTCTCCGGCTTGCTTGAAAATATCTGCAAGCGATCTAGGAATCTGCATCTGCTGTCCAACAAAGCCATATTGTGATTGCTGACTTGATGTAGTGATGACGACAGGATCAGTTGAGAACGTTCCTGATTGACGGTAGAATCGTTGGTAAGGAGCAGTCATCGACAAAGCGTCAATAACGCTGAATGTACCTGCCTGCTTCTGATGCAGCATCTGTACGAGAGAAGGCTCTTTCGGTAGTTCGAATCTGACCCTAGGAGCGGTGGGAACTTCTCTCTGAGGGACGGTAGGAATCAGCTGCGGCTTCAACACACCAAAGTCAGCGGCTGCGACTGCGTCACGGCTGTTCTGTTCGGCTTCGAGCTGAGCATCTCTTCCGGTAGTCGTGAGTAGACCAAGAGCACGTCTGGGAACAATCTGATCTTCTGCACCCCAGCGTTGCAACTTGGCAAGTCTTCCTCGGCCGCGTGGACCTCTGTCAACAACTGCTCTGGTTGGATCATGTTCGTAAGAGTCGAGCTGGAAGTCTGTCGTCAGAGCAGCCACAGCATTGTCGATGGTCTCTTCCATCTGTGCTTCGAAGTATCTCTGTTGACGTCGTTCTTCTTCTTCGCGTCTATGTCTTCTGGCGGTCACACCCTTCTTCATTCGGGCTTCTGTCATACCGAGCTGAACCTTTTGCGGTCCTTGGATACGGGTAACGACAGCAGTGGGATCGTAAATGAAGGAGCTGTTAGGGTTGTGAACATCTGGTATGCCCTTGCCACCTCTCAGATCGTTTTCTATACGGAGACGGAGTTCGGGCAGGACTTCGATGCCCTCAGGAACATATGTCATCGGATGACACTCGATGATCTTTTGCTTGAGCGCAGTCGCTTCTGGTGACTCTGGATCGATATGTGGTTCCATGACAAGTGTCTTGGTAAAGATCTTCCCTTCCGACGTGGAGAATGAAAAACGCTCTCTCTTCAGCCTGCCCTCTTCGATCAGCCCAGCAAGAACTCTGTCCAGAGTATGACGGTCAGGTCGACGTTGAAACTCTCTCTCCCAGGCCGTAACGAAAGGATAGTAGAGCTCCCTGTCACCGCCGAACATGCCGTCATTGCGACGTACAATCTCCAAGATGACCCTGTTGCGATTGTAGCTGACAATACCTCCAGAACGACCAACACCGACTTTGGAAGGTGCTTTGGCACGAGAAGCGAAGCGAGCTGCCGTGGCAGCGGATTTGACTTCTATCTTGGCGAATGGGTTGTATGGAGCAGACGTGCTTGGTGAGCCGGCCTCGTCGATATCTTGCACAGGGACTGGCGCGTCAGGGCGTTTCGAAGCTCTGCGGAAGAAAGGTTCCAGGATTCTTTGTGAGTCTGTAACTTGAGGAGGCTGCACTTTATCTGTCTCGATTGGCGGTGAGATTGATGCCATCTGTCCTCGTCCAGCAGCCTTTACTGGAGTGCTTGCTGCAGGGCTCTCCTGCACGATGTTTTCGGCTGTGTTTGCATCGACCATCTCCAGGTCATCGTCCACAGCACCGATCGAGACCTGATGTTCCTCTGTGGCATATTCCGATCCCTCATCTGGCTCGGAAGGCACACTGCCAGCCTGTTGAAGCAGAAGGTCTACTGCAGTGTGCGCTTCCGGCGATATATCAGAGAAACCTGCGACAGATGCAGGAGCATCAAGGAATAGCTGCGAGACAGGAGAAGTTGATGCTTCCGGGATTGGTACTGCTCTTCTCAACACTGAGGGCGTATCAGGAGATGACTCCATAGCTCGCGCATTGTATGCGTCCTCAAGCTCAGCCAATGGCCTCCACTTGCCATCGTCGGCAGACTGCTCAACGGCAAGCTTCTTTGCGACCTTTTGGCGTAATGGCTCGTAGGCCTTTCGTTTTCCTTGTCTTTGCACTTGAATTCTCCTACCTTTTCTGATGACTATCTCATCCTTGGGCCCTACTGCCTGCGCAGGGCTCGCGGCATCAGGAGCCCCAGAGTTTACGGCGGTCCACTTTGAAGCGACGGCTGACGGAGATGCTTCGATGTAGTTCATTGAGGACTCAGAAGCAGGTGTACCAGGTTGTGATATGGCCGAAGTTGGCTCGGGTGTCCCGGTCTGTGATGAAGAAAGACTACGGCGACTTTCTGCGGTGAACCACGGCAGAGATTTCAGCCTGTCAGACTTGAAGACCGCGATCAAATACCTCGAAGGTCGACCCTTCGCCTGGACCACGTTGTTCTTGGCCTGCCCAGATCCCGGAGGGTTGATGTAAACGCCGGGCTTGACCAAGCTCAGGATTTCGGACTCGAGCTCGGCCACACGCTTGGTGAACTCTGGGATGGCAGTTGTCTTCTCGGTAGGAATGGCTGCAGACTTCTCAAGGACTTGTGTACCAGATTGGTCGGTAGTTTGACCCGACTCGGCAGTACCATCTTCACTGAGTTGCTGTGCGGATTTCTGGACGGACTGCTCGTCTGAAAGTGATGGCATGGCATTGAGTGCTCCCCCTGATGCTTGCAAAACAGCTTCGTCGGACATTGGAGGCGGCAAAGACTCTGTACCTGCCGTAGAGCTCTGAACGGGTGTTTCGGAAGTAGCTTCCTTGCTCTTTGAAGGCCTGCCGCGCTTTCTGGGCTTGGTTGGATCCTTTTTGGCATTCAGCCCAAGCTCTGCTTTCGCCTTGGAAACGGCAAGCTTGTGCGATCTGATCTTCCACTCATTGAGCTCGGCCTCGACACGTTTAGGATTCATCTTGAACATGACTTTGGACGTCTTCTTTTTGATCTTTGATTGTTGAGCAGTCGCAGGAGTGGCCACTTCTTTGTCTTCGACTGACTCGACTGGTGGTGCGGTTGACAAAGGAACATCAGCAGGCTTGGCCCTCTTCCTGGGTGTCTTCGGGGTCTTTGTGCTTGAGGGTGGATCCGTGGTACCGAGTGCTTTCTTTTCCCACAAAGGTCTCTTCGGCTTGGCTTTCGATCTGACAAGGACACTCTTGCAGGCGGCGATGTTGTGTGAGCCATCATGACCAACCATAGTCGATGGCTTGATCTTGGGAAAGCCCCAGTCATCAAGATCAGGCTTTCTTTGTATCTCTGCCTCTTGAACGTCAATTGCGTGCCAATTGGCATCACCGTTGGCTACCATCTTTTGGAAGTTGTGATAGCTACGGAAGACATAGTGTGATATTCTATGCATCTGGGAGGTATCTCTGACGATGGCAAGGTGACGAAGATGAAGAGGTTGTGATACGGTCCAGACATCGGAAAGTCTGCCCATAATTTCATCAAGTGGGCGACGCCAGAATGGACCCAGTCCGAAATTGGCAAGATCCATAGTACTCAGCCCTTTAGTTCCAGCGTTGTCGATGATTTGGAAGAAGAATTGCGTGTGGTGCATGTCGGGTCGCCACTGAGGAGGCACACGTCGTGTTATCTCAGTCATCTTGCCCAGTCCATCCAAAGCTGCGGCATCAATCTCAACATAGTCGTCATCTTCGTCGGCGTCTGCTTCTGCATCGGATTCCTGATCCTCAACAGCCTTGCCAGCCTTGCCGACTCTAATGGTAGACGTAAAAGCTTCCAGATCCTTTTCGACGGGCTCACGCATTAGTTTGATGCATCGAACCCAAAATACGTTCTCTGGGTCGTGTTCAGTCTTCTCGGCGTCAACCTTCTCTGTGGGAGCATCTGGGTTGATCTCGTATCGGTGTTCGTATGCTGGAGTGGCTCCTTCTTGTTGTTTCTTTGCCTGTCTGGGTCGTGCGCCTTCCAGACGAGCGCGGAGTCTCTGAACACACCCAGCTTTCTCCAGTCTCTTGATACATCTGTGAAGTGCTCTGGTCTCCCAACGCGAACCATGAATGCCAATCTCCTTGCGCAAGTCTTCGTATGCAATGAGACCATCATGCTTCTTGAGAGTTGTCATGACTTCGCTGAACCACTGTTCGTAGTTGATCATACGACGAGTGGCACCCTCTCCTTTGCCAGCCTTTGCCTGTATCGTGTAGAAGGTTGTGGATGGTTCGAGTACCAGTTTCTTGAGACGAAGCAGACTTGTCTTGATGCCACCACCCAAGCACATCTCCTTGGTGATGTATCCCTTCACGGCGAGCGCATCGGTACGCTTTGGCACTGAACGTTTGTCTTGTCCTGTGATTCTGGTAACATCTGGTTGGAGTACACCTTCGCGGCCAGCGGCGGCAATGACCTGGAGACAGTGGAACTCGAGTTTTGGAATACGCTTCCAGTCGACATCATGATCAGTAAGGGCGTGCCATACTCGATGCTCAGTGGTGTATAATCTCTCCTTGGCATGAGCAGCGAAGACGGGAGCAAGTGGATTTGATGCGCTGGTATCGACGAGTCTTCCATACGGATCTTCCATAGTAGAGGCAGCGTCAGAGACGGTGACATCAGGGTGGTCAGTAAGCCATGTCCAGAGTTTTTCGAGATGTTGTGGATCCGAGGCTTGAGTTTTGGCGTCCGAACTTGCACCAGGCGGTTTCAAGGAGAAAAGAAGATCTTCGTCGTCACCGTTATCTTCGTCTTTGCTACCATCTCGTTCAACGGCATTGTTATTGTTGTTGAATTCGATAAAAGCTGAGCTCAGTCCTGTGATGGTAAAACCTGTATTGCGTTATGCAATCAGTACATGACGTTGTTCAGCAAAGACGCGACATAAATCTTCCTATGCATTAAAGTCGAATAATTCATTTCCGTCTCCACCAGAAAAGAGATCTGACCACCCAAAACGAACGAACGCGACAAGAGAAAGACAGACGTACCGATATCACCAGAGAGAGCGACCTGGAACAGCAGGTGCTCCAGCAACACATCCGAGCCAGTAGCCATGGCTGAGCATGACTCTCTGATGTGATGGTCCGAAAGCGGATGTAGGGAAAAAGATTGCAGATGTGGATGCGCAAGGCGAGATTCGAACCTGCGCGACGGAAGTGGATGAATTCGCAGCTTGCCGCACTGAGTGTTGGGAACGCTGCGGAGCTCGATGGTCTGTGCACCAACGACGACGCGAGACGCGACGGGCGCCAGCAACGCAGCACTTTCACACCACTTCCGTGACTTGTCTGATCGGATGTTACGAAAAGGTCGTTGTTGAAATTAGTAAAAGTAGGAGGGAAAAAGCTTGATTGACTACTGATGGGGGTGAGGTCCCCTTATGTACCTGAGCAAGGGCAGATCAACTGGCAATTATCAACAGAAATGTGAGGGTGATGATGAGTTGGTGTACAGCTATGAGCTATCCATACTGATATGTACTGCATACGGCAGCAAGAATCTCGACCGCCGTGGAGCTATACATTTACCTCCACTTCGCTACCGTCATAGCAAATCTGACTTCTTCTCCTGCTCCCCTGGATTTTCCATCACGATCTCCTGCTCAACTTCGACCCCTGTGCTATTGCTTGCCATCTTCTTACGAGTGGTTGGGTATACAGAGCGTATCTACATCGCCTGCTGCGATTCCTCGTCTTCTCTTGCGAACTTGAAAAGAGCTCCCAAAGCCTGGCTCTTGGTGAGGCTAACAGGCGAAATGTTGACGGAGAAAACCGCGCTGAACTCGAGCCCAACAGCGCGTTTCTCAATCGCGCTGAAAGGGAAAGTAACGCCAAACCGGAAGAGTTCGAGACCTCCATCCTTCTCAAGTCCAGAAGCCTTGATCTTTGCGCGGGGACGACGGAGAAGCTCTCGGGCTTGATCAATCGTAATACTGCCTCCGTTCGACTTCTCTGGTGCCCGCATCATCACAGCGACAGGGGCCGGTAGAGGGCGTTCTTGGGAGGCTACGACACGTTTCTGAGATGCAATTGACTGGCGAGGCTCAACGCTTCCCAGAGCGATCATTTCTAACCCTTTCACAATGTAATCACGGGATGGCAAGATAGGCGATATCCCAAATGATACCACAGGACAGAATCCGAGATCAGTTGGGCGGAATAGATTGGCAGGAAGATTGGCGACCATCGCAAGCTGGATTCCATCGGACGTGATCTCGACGAAACTCGAGATTTGAGCATTGAGCAGGAGATGTTGGACGATACCAAGAGCACTTTGCTCTTGAGGCTGTTGGAGAAGCCCCAATGTCTCTGGGATGGTGGTAGACATCTTTGAAGGTTCAGCAATTGGCGGGCTGACTGATGCATCGGAACCAGTTGTTGGCTCTGGTTCTGCTATGAAGGCACGTGCGCTCTCTTGTATCATGGCCGTGATCTTGCATTGTGTCTCTTGTTCCTGGAGGACTTCGGCCAGAGTTCGTGCGACACTATCGCTCTGCCTAAACTGTACGCCGGCAGTGGGCTGCAGCCCAACGGTGGACGCAGATTCACTGGAGGATGAAGGATGAATGGCTTGCAAGATGGCATTCGACTGAGACAAGTCTGGCGAAAATGGTCGTTCGAACTCTCCCGAACGTGGAGCCAGCTTGATGCCAGTTCCTGAGCTACGTCTCTGATATCTACGCAGTGCAGGATATCGCAGCAGTATGAGATAGGTGCCAGCGATGTAGACATCCTGTTGCTTGCTGTTCGCACTTCCAAGGTCTTTCATGTCGAAAAGAGTATCGAAGAAGGGCCAGAAGTACTCGATCTTTGCATGTTTGACTGACAACGAACATGTTTGCTTCCCAGCGTCGACAGAGAACTCGCCATGATAGATACCTTCGCGGTGGACTGTCTTGTACCAAACACGCTCATATCGTTGAGCGCCTTCGACCTTACGAGAGCCGACGAAAATTCTGTCATTCTCCCACACGAAGTCGACATACTGGACGAATGCAAGGAGAGAGGCCTCCGCATTACTGACTTCGACATCATGAGCGCCCAGGAGGTCGACGATTGTTTGGAGCGTGGTTTCGGAGGGGGTCCACTCAAACCGTTGGCAGTGGCTTCGATACAGACTCTCGACTGGGTGTTTCCCAGTACTTGAAGGGCGACCTTGCTTTCGAGTTGGGGACATATCAGGACTGCTGGTAGCCTTGCGCTTCTGTCTGCGCATCCGCTCAAGCTCTGTTCTGGAAGAATTACTTGTAGAGGTTGAATCAGTCGGATCTGTACTATTGACAACCGACGCAGCGCTGAATCGAGGTCTAGCAATGCTACTGGTCGTACTGGCTGCCGATTTAGAGTTGCTGGGATGGTAGGCTCCATCACTTTCGACATGAGTGTCCACATTGAACCCACTCGACGACTTTGATTGGAGTCTACCGCGGTGCTCGACGGCAGGGTCTTGCTTAGTATCAACCATGAGCACTCTCTGTTGCTTCAGCCACCCAGAACCAGGCAGAAAAGGAAGTTCCACGCTAGCAGGCCTCAGAGCAGAATCCTCAGAGCCGTTGGGGTCAAGAAAACCGCGCATATACGTGAACTTCTGTAGTATCTCAAAGACGCCGGTGAGATATAGGTTCTGCTTGTCTCTCGGGAGGTTGGGCAGGTCGAAGAGCTTGATAAAAGGCAGCCAAACTTTGTCTTTGTCGACTCTGTCTTTGAGGTCAACAGGCTTGAAGACGGTCTTTTGAGACCCGTAGCAAAACTCGATTGATCGACTCTTTGTAGAGTAAATTGGACGGTACCAGACGCAGAGGACTCCAGCCTTGAACTTCTTTCTGCCAAGGAGGACCCAGCCATTCATCCACACGAAGTCGAGATGCTGGACGAAAGCAAACAGAGCAGCTTCGCAATCGCGTTGTCTCCATCCGGCATCAATCTTGGTGAGCACCATCAGCGCACGTCTGGTGGCATCCGTGGGCGTCCAACCAGCTTCCTCGCACAGACTGTTGAATCTCTCGCGGACTGCTTCCTTGACTTCGATGGACTCCGTTTCGGTGCTTTCGAGATTGAAGTTTTCCATCACATACTTCAGACGTGGCTGTCCTGCCTGGGCGACACGACGAGCTTTCTGTCTTGTGGTCATTGGCGGTGGTGAAGACGAGGCACTGGAAGCCATGATTGTTTGTGACAATTGTGTGAGGGCCGCAAGTACCAGATTGATTTTTGGAGGGGTGTCGGTCAATGCATGTGAAATAAATGTTTGTGTAACGCGAACAATCAGCGATTAATCATTTGTGGGAAACCATGGTCGTCGTGACGATCCATCTGCCTGGAGTCGCATTACATGCAGGAACGAGTCGCCTGCATAGATTGTTGCGGGGCATTATGCAAGCGCATCTGCCGGCACTTGACATAAATGGAAGGTAGCACTGATGTTTCAAGCACGAGTCGATTGTCGAGAAGTCTTCTGCGACTGCTGCCGTGTGGTATCTCCAGATTTTCAAATCACTCTCGTCGGTATGAGGCTGCGTTTGTTCCACATGGCAGATTATCATTGATCTACGCATGGAACAACACATCACGAAGTTACTGTGCAAACGCACAATACTCTACGAACCGGGTAGAAGGCGTCCGTCAGAAGCGACGTTATGGTGGTGGTTACGCAGTCAGGGGGCTGAGCTCAGCACCTCCACCTCTCCTTCTGATAGCACATGGACCCATTAAGATGCACAGTCTTCTTCAGAAAATGTGTCTTTCCATGGAGAGTTGAGGTGTCACAACTCTCAGTGGGTACTCCTTGTCGGCCGAGAGCACCAATGTTCGTTCCCATATGTGTGATATCATTCTACATACGGCAAGGGCTTGACAAGGTACTACTCATGTTCGATACAAATGTTTCGGGCTGGGAAGAGACAAAGCTGCAAACTTTATGCAGTCAAAAATGGTTGTGTGAATTCTCCAGCCCTCTTGTTGAGTTGTTTCACACGCACCAGTGCCCGTGTCTATGCATAAAACAAGATGTAAGTTCGGCTGACTTTATTCTCTAGACACACTTCAACTATATCTCTATGTGGATGTGTTTGTGCGCCGTGAGGTGACGCTCCTGTCTGATTCGGTGGTGTCTACAGAAGTTGGGCCTTCTTGTAATCGACCAACTTTGTGCTTGGATAGTATGGATCGTGGTGGTTACCACACGCAGCGCAGCGAGAGGTCAAGCCTCGAAGTGCAGAAACCGACGGCTTTGTTGAGGGGCAAGTGGTGTTGCTGCATACTTTCAACTGGATCGTCCCAGGTCCATCCATCTTAGACACGTTGTTCAAGAAGCCGGTAAGCAGACGACCTGTAAAAGGCTCCTCCTCGTGGATCATCTTGACAAATGCGTCCTTCTTGACAAGTTGGGCGATGTTTTTGGCACAGAATGCAGCAGCGGCAGCCCGAAGAGTGTTGTCTGCGAGAGGACTAGCTGAAGGACCGATGAGCTTCTGGATGCTGGTTGCAAAGCTCTCACCCTCCCAGTTGGTCTCCATAAGATCCTCAAACTTCTTGACTACCAGTGGACGGAGGGAAGCGACATCGTACTTGTCGGCAGCGGTAAAGACACCGATATGGAAAAGAAGGTCTTCGTTGGTGCTGTAAGCAGCGGAGTCGTCGTTGGCAGTATTTTCCTCCAACATCTGATCGTATGGAAGGTCATAGATATGGCGAATCATAGCGCGCATGACTTCAGGGTCTTCGTCGTCACCAAGATCGACGTTCTCGCTGGTCGCGATCTGTGAAGCAGTCAGTCTTCTGCCAGCAGGATCAAGTTCGAGAATCATACGGGGAACAAGCCAGTGAAAGCTTTGCGGAAGTAGATGGATTTGTGCGCGAGGATGGCCTTGTGTGCGAAGACATTCTGGCCGTTGAACTTGACGATGATGTCGGACAGAGAATTGTCGTTGTATAGACTGCTTTCCGATCAGACAAACCTCCTACGATATGACGTTAGACGACAAACCCGCGTTTGTTGCTCTCCATGGTGTTTTCTGCAGTCATAATGGGTGGAGACTGGAGTTGTTGAAGATGAAAATGTGACCAGCTCCTAAAAGCGGTTGTATTGTCTTGGTTAGGCTTGGATAGAGGAAGCAACGAAGCGCAAGGAGGAAGGGACGACGTGGAAACTCTGGGACTGCGCGTGCCTCAAATGCGAGGCGAGCAAACACCTTCACTCAGTGTCGCCGCAAGGTTTTAGTTGCGAGAAACGGACACTTCACTGCGAAGCTGTCAGAGCTCAGAAGTTGCAGCTCAGTGTGGATTTATAAAGCCTCTGGCACAGAAGATTGAAACTCCAAAGTGCAAAAAAGAAACGCCCAGGTCTGGTGGTTTGGAGAATGTTCACTTACCCTCTGATGTTGTTTGTTTGCCCTTTGTTCAAATCCTCCCGCCTCTAGTGTTTGTCTTGACCCCCTTCCGAGGGGCACCTTCACTTTGAGACCCTTGAACTGAAGCTCAAGTTGAAGAGGATTTTCACCTCGAACGACCGAAGCCGCTGATAAGAAAGTTGCTGCGAAATGATCAGTTGATGGTCAGATTCGAACTCGTGCAAGTGCTGGTTAGATTGACTATTTGGAAGTCAGCTTAAATTTTGTTAACTTTGATGTTAACCACCAGACCAATGGGATTGTTAGGAGGAAAGCAGAAGCGGTGGAATAAAAGGCCTTCAACTGTAGCGCCAGGCCGTGAAAACGAGAGACAAATGGAACATCTAACGTCACGAGGTTGGGGAAGTGGTCTTCGAATCAAGGGTCATATTGAAAGAAAGACTCGAAGTTCTACGTCTGAGACCCGTGAAGAAGCGACAGCACACCTAGCAGTCGGTCATCCCAGCTATATACTGCAAGAGCATCCAAGCCGTAAAGTACAGCAGAGCTACACACCGGTTGGTCAACGTGATCTCAAAGTGGCAAGAAGTCCTTGTAGTGTTCAAGAGGTCCAATGCTCAGCTGTATATGTGCTGGACTTCTGCCACAACAGACACACTTCTCAGCAAATCTAGCCCTGAGTCTGTCGTCAGTGACCGTCCTACACTCATTGCATGTGAAGGTTCTCGTCAGAAGATCGGTCGTGTTCCTCAGCACAGCAGTCAAAAGCCGTCCAGCGAAAGGCTCGCTGTCTTCGAGCATGCTAGCAAATTCATCGAGCTTGATCAAGTCCAGTATGTGGGTAGAGCAGAATTTAGAGGTAAACTTCTGCAAGGACTTGTCCGCAAACATGACGGCTTCAGGACCGCAGAGTCGTTGTACAGCTGCACAGAACTCCTGTCGACTAGCTGACCATTTATGAGTCATGAGCTGGGCGAATTTCTCGACAACTAGTACTCGCCGTGAGGGAACGTCATACTTGTCGGCTGCCGCAAAGACATTGATATGGAACATCAGGTCCATAACAGCAGTCAGCAGCAGCGGACCGGCATCGTACGAACAGTCGTATGGGAAGTCATAGATGTGGCGTACCATAGCAAGGATAGCTTGCGGGTCGTCGTCCTCGTCATCAAGGCAGATTTCTCCACTGGATGCAACCTACATTTAATCAGATGATGGAAACACCCAGCTTGGGCTTTGCCTATCACATACAGGAAACTTGCCGGTAAAGGCTCTGTAGAACCAATCCGATTGACGGACCAAGATCGATTTGTGGCCAAAAACATTCAGACCGTGTCGCAATTTGATACGGACGTCCGATAGCGTCTTGTCGTTGAACAGATTGTGAGGGTATTGGTTCAAGTCAGCAGCCTTGATGCGGTTCGGTTCAGGTATGTTCAATCCAGGTGAGTCTGGCTCAGACACGAATGGCTCAGATGCGGTCGACATGGAGGGAGAATATCAAAAAAGAATCGCGTCAATATGTTGAAGGAGACTACAAGGTAGGTAGAAGTACCTAGATAGAGAAAAGATTGTTTATTTTGGTAGTACAGTATGGTCGGTGCTAAACACATACTGCATACTCTGCATGCACGCTGCCTAGCTATGTCACATCAGTCGATATCCGCGTGCCGCTGTAGCCTTTCTCGTTCCAGTAAAGGACATAGGATGTGGAATTACATGTGCCATCTCAGACCATACACGTTCGTCTTCAAGGGCCAAAGGACGAGAGCTTGACACCGTCTGCCACAGGATAGGCATTTTCTCGTGATCGGCATGATACACAAACAAAATCAAGGACAGAAGGTGGCTGGATGCAGGAGGTGAGGTCTGATGCCTGGAGCGCTTCCCCGCACGAGTCATGAGAGCTTTCGAGGCCGCAAGTGCACGGACCAAAAGAATTTCTGGTCGCAAGCAAAAAACTGGAAAGCGTAGTGAAGCTTTTGAACAGCCAGCCGACCTTGTGTAGCTTTTGATTCGACCTTTCATCCACACCTTTTCATCTCACCTACAACGACCGTCACTATATAGTCGCCCTGAGTCACCCTTCTCGAAGCTCCACCTTCAATTGCGCAACACAGATCGCGATCCACACATCACAATGTCCGACATCAAGGTCTCTCCCCCCGCCGAGGCCGACCCTGCCGCCACCTCTATCTCGAACGACAAGACCGTCGAGCAGAGCACCAACCCCGACCAGACCACCGAGCTCTCCGCCGCACCTACTACCTCAGAAGATGCTGTGATGGCCGAGACCAAGACCGAGGAGCAGAACGAGAAGAAGGAAGAGGCTGCCGAGACCAAGACCGAAGAGGGTACGAAAGCCCATCTCGCGCAAACTCATTGCGCATTCGCTGACGAACATAAAGCTCCCAAGCCTGCTGAAAC
>Ga0268250_10000682_pt1 | contig 15544 bp, 9 predicted proteins | sample AgamicAsSfe_FD_200448 | JGI IMG/M metagenome (GOLD analysis project Ga0268250, IMG submission 200448) | Agave microbial communities from Guanajuato, Mexico - As.Sf.e (v2) (version 2) | ecosystem: Host-associated > Plants > Phyllosphere > Phylloplane/Leaf | place: Guanajuato, Mexico | collected... | reverse complement strand
CCAGTATACCACATGTCATTATATCCTTGCAAATCATACAAGTCTTGCACGAATCCTGCTCGCAGCTGCTCAGCTGATTGCGGCCACGAAGGTCGGCTATGGTCTGAAAGAGCCTTGAATTCCGCGTTGCAGTTTGAGGGGACAGTTCCTGCATTTTGAATATCTTTGACACTTTTCAAGACTAGCCTGGTAAATTCGTCCTTGGTCACTGTGTAGTTGGCACCGAATATGACGCGGAAAAGACCTTGGCCTGGAGGTCCTGTTGAATCCAAGCGCAGACTGTATGGCCAGTCCTTGATCGCAAGCTGATCAGCTGGTACCGCTGCTGAAGGCAGGTATGTGATCGAGTAATTCTCTGGTAGGCAAGACGCCTCTAAAACTGCTACGAATTCGGCTCCTGGGATCCACTTCGAGAAGATAGCACTTTCCTTTTCGTCAGGATGGAAAGGAGCTAGATTATCCAGGCTTGGCCCTGCAGTGTATAGAACGCGACGTGCTTTGATAACGTATTTGGTATCTCCTTGTTTGACTGAAAGCTCCACTCCGTTTGCAGTTCGCATCGCATCCTGCACAGTGCTCGACAATAGTACATCCGGTTTAAGAAGTTCGAGTGCACGTTCATAGAGAACACCGTTGTTGTCAATCGGTTTGAACAGGGTGCCGCTCAGGAAGTCTAGGCTCAGTAAGTTAGTACGTTTACAGTAAGAGATACCAGGAAGCACGTAGAACACAAGGTCCTATCGTAGCCGAGCCTGCAGAGATGACTGACCATTCGTAAGCGACGCTCCAAAAGCCTGTAAGACATTGAAAGTCAAAAGGTCACGAACACCACCATACCCCACCCCAGATATCGTCACTATACGTGGAACGGCAGCCTCCAGCTTATTGAGTTTGGCGAAGTCACCGAAGGGCGTGAGTAGATCTGCAGGGATGTCCACTGGGGATGGGAAGTCCCAGTAACCGGGCTCCAGGATTTCTCTGTATTTTGTCGTGATAGAGAGCCATCGCTGAAATGCTTCGTTGGTCGCATTCGCACTTGGAGCACTGTAGTCCTCCAGTATCTTACCAGTTTCGACGTCGACATTCAGAGCAGTCAGTCTCTGATTAGTAGGAATTGCCGTGGGGATTCCAAAGCGAGCGAAGAAATCTTTGGCTGGCCCGTATGGTAGGTAGCTTTGAACTCCGAAGTTGATCGAGATGTTGGTCTTGGGAATGTGGTAGGTACTAGTATGACCTCCCAGATTTGGCCTGGGTTCGATGAGCACCATGCTCGTGTTTAAGTCTTCGCGAAGTCGAACTGCAGCATAAGTGCCTGATGCACCTCCGCCGATGATTGCAACATCTCTGACCAGTTCGATAGGTCCTGGATTATTGCTCCCCTCAGCAGCCGTTAGGATGACACACACACAAAGGGAGTGTGCTAGGATGTTGAACAGTCGAGGCATCATGATTTTGAAATGATGGGAGAACCACACAAAGCTCGCCTGGGCTTCTTAAATACTATCCGACGGATCAATAACCGACGTCTAAGAGTCATCGGGATTGTTAATAGGCAGTTGCATAACACGAGCTTCTAGGATGACCAGGGCAAAACGAGCATTGGATGAGCAATATGCGAATGCTGACAATCTGAAAGCTTGGCGCAGCGGAGGAGCCCCCAATAACCGCTCTTTTCTGCAAGATGTATTGGCATGCAGTTTAGAGACCTCCTCAAAGAAGCGTCTATTTGGCTGTGTGCTGTTAAAAAATGAACAAAATTTGCCCATCCTTCCAAGGTTACTATGAGCCATGCAGCAACTGCGGACCCCTTGTTTCCACAAGAGAAGATAACGACTCTGGTGAAAGGAGCCATCCTATACTCCGTACTTCTCCCTGACCATGAATGAGCTGATCCGCTTACCTCGGCAGTCTTGACACATACCTATGCAAGAGGCACTGCCCTCTGAACAACATTCCCGCAGGTCTTCATCAAATGTGGGGTTTGGCGATACGCAAAGTCAGATTATCGACTAGGATGAGAGGCCATAGGAAGGGATGAGCGGTGGAAGCAACCTGATGCGCGGTAGCGAGATCAATCGCTAGAGCAATTCAATCGCGGAGAAACATCGGCAGAACAAGTAATAGTACATCTGTGCACTGCTTGTGATATCAAAGCCAATGACACAAGACATAAGGCGACTGTAACATCACATGGAGTGGTGAGAACAACTGTAGCAGCAACTTTGGGATCGCGAGGCCCGCGAGCGGCCCTTCTTTGCACATCAGAATACGGTAGGCGGGGCTGGAGAACGCGTAAAGTGACGAAAAACGCGGCATACTGAACAACACATTAACTTGACACGCGTCGCCAAATAGCACCTCAAATGAGGTACATCTGCATTTGATATGCACAAAAGATTCCTCGGTACATCATCGAGGTTGCTGCATGAGTCTTGTTGGATACTTTACACCATGACGTGCTTATCCATGGATCTGTATCGCCATTACAGCCACGTTTGACGCACCAACTTTGGTAATCACCACGACTGCGACCCTGAAGCAGATGGCAGTCGTCCGGTTTCTTTGCGGGGACGCCAGTCCTGATAAATGATACGAATACGCTTATGTCGACCCCGTTGAGTTGAATGTGGCTGATTCTGAGATGCATTCTGCTATGATGATAGCATCGTCACACTGGATGGATCCAGCACGAGCTGTACAAGATGGGGGACCGCAGTAATGTGAATGCTGTAAAGCAAAGCCTGGGTGTAGATAGGATTAGCAACTTTGTAGAAGAGATGGGTTCAAGAGTGAAAGTGCCAGTCGCGTGCTGTGGCCGGCAATAACCATCTCAGGCGCAGGAGCGACAGGGATGTTGGGTGCGGCCAGAAGCCGCGGACGTCCGCCCATTCGTCACCACGCGCGGGAGGCTGCGAGCTGTATCTGTCCAGTTTGGCTACCCATCATCGCGCAACTGCGCCTCATAACCTAGAATCTCCTGTACAGCTCTTAGATTGTGCTAGCTTGCTCCTTGGATCTTTATACGCGTCGGGCTCAACGTTTGCGCTCCGTCTACACCTACGCCACCGCGGCGCATCGACTGTTTCAGATCGCCAAGCGTCATTGGGGCTGCATAGCTTCGAGGCTGTGATTCTCCAACAGCCAGCTGTTCTTTCAACTGTGCGCATACCTCAGACCTCACCACACACGTTTTCCATCGCCTCTATGCATGATGAAATACCTTAAGGGCCTCCTGCTGCCCGCCCTGCTGGCACTAGCATCGACCGCCGCCGCCAAGAAAGAAGAGCCGCTCGTTGAGACGACGGCATTCAAGAACGATATCGTCAACATCCTGTACTTTGACGATTCCGGAGTCGCCTTACTGCAAGAACTCGAGACGGGAAGCATCTGGCGGTCACACGATGCTGGCAAGGGCTGGAAGCAATTACAAGACCTACACGGGCTGGGCATAATCAAGAGTCCATATGACAACAAGGTCGCATTGGTCTTGGGCGAAAAGAAGCATTGGGTCACGTATGACCAGGGCGAGAACTGGGATAGTTTCGAGACGGAGCTTCCGCCGTCGCCCCAAGTACCCGTAAACTGGCACGCCCAGGATAGCAAGAAGATCCTGATTCACGAGATCGAGAACTGCTTTACTGCGCCATGTCTCGGACGGGTATGTTCCGTATATCTTGCTTGTGAGTCCAGCGGCTAATCTAGGCTAGACCTACTACACGACTGATGGCTTCAAGTCAAAGCCCAAGATCCTCATCGACGACCGCCGAATGTGCCAGTGGGCAAAGGGCGCCGAACGCTTCCTCCAAGGCCAGGACAAGCACGATGACCGCATATTGTGCATCACCAGAGGCAAATACTCGGACAGGTCAAAGGACTTTAGGCTCCTGATTTCTGACAAGTGAGTGGCAACCGACTACAACAATGGGTAGCAGCTAATGGGCGCAGTTACTTCAAGGATGAAGAGGAGCCTGTCATGTCATCTGGACGTACCGTTCAGGGTATGGCCAACATGGCCGCTGTCAAAGGCTATATTGTCGCCGCCGCCAAAGCCGACCACTCCAACGAACTCGCCCTCTACGTAACCCAAGATACCGAGACATGGCATCATGCTCAGTTCGGCGATCACAAAATTGAGGAAGATGCATACACTATCCTCGAGTCGACCAACTATAGCATACAAGTCGATGTCATGACCTCCAAGTACGTGGACATGGGCAACCTCTACACGAGTAACTCGAACGGCACCCACTTCACCAAGAACATGGAGCATACAAATCGCAACGAAGGTGGATACGTCGATTTCGAGAAGATCGCAAACATCCAGGGTGTGGTTCTGGTAAATACTGTTGACAACTGGAAACAGGTAGAAAAATCGGGTCAGGGCAAGAAACTAAAGTCGCGGATCAGCTTTGATGACGGCAGATCTTTCGAAAAGCTCACAGTCAAGGGCAAGAAAGACGCAGAATTGCACCTACACTCGGTGACTAACCTGCACAACAGCGGGAGGGTCTTTTCAAGCCCCGCACCAGGCATCGTCATGGGTGTCGGAAATACTGGAGATTACCTGGGCAAATACACCGACGGCGATCTTTATGTCTCTGATGACGCCGGTCTCACATGGGAACTGGCGCTTGAAGATGCGCACAAGTACGAAATTGGCGACCAGGGTTCTATTTTGGTAGCCGTATTCGACGAGGGCGACACCGACGAGATCAGGTATTCGTTCAAGCATGGGCGAAAAGATACATGGAAGAAGATAAAGCTTGACTACAAGATCCGCGCACGCGAACTCACAACCCTACCTGACTCGACGAGCTTGAAGTTTATGCTCTACGCATCTAAGAAGAAGGATGGCGGTGGCAGAGAACATGTTATCATCCACCTGGACTTCACTGATATGCTGAAGAAGTGTGGCGACAGCGATTTTGATGACGAATGGTCTGTACGTAAAGATGCAGACGGTGACCCAAGCTGCGTCATGGGTCACAAGCAGCTGTTCCGCCGGCGAAAGTGGGATGCCGAGTGCTTTGTTGAAGAGGTCTTCAAAGACCCGACACCAAACTTCAAGCCATGTGATTGCGACGAATTCAGAGACTACGAATGCGATTTCGGATTTACACCTACTGGAGAAGGCAAGGACAAGAAGTGCGAACCCAACGACTCCTTCAAATTACCCAAAGGCGCTTGCGAGGGCGACGCAAAGACATACAAAGCCAGCTCCGGTTGGAGAAAGATACCTGGTGACCAATGCAAAGGCGAGACCGAAAGAGACAAGCAAGTCGAGCGTGAATGCGGAGACACTGAGAGACCGCCACCAAAGAGTGACAAGATTACGAGCGAAATCACCAGGTTCAAGGGAGGTGAATTCTTGGAGCAGTACTATCTCGAGGGCAATACCCAGAGCGATGACGACAAAGACGAAACAGTTGTCATGCTGACCGATGAGCGAACGGCCTACATCACTCATGACCATGGAAAGAAATGGAAAAAGGCTGTGGATGATGAGGTTGTTCGAATCTACCCTCACCAGTACGACAACAACAGAGTTTACTTCTTGACTGCCGGCAAGAAATTTTACTACTCCACAGACCGCGGACGTCGTGATAGCATCCGCTCTCACGAGGCACCCGTTATGCCCAATAAGGAAAGGCTCTCGATTATGCAATTCCATCCAAAGGAGGAGAGCTGGATCATCTGGATGGGTGGAAAGCACTGCGACAAAGCTGGCGATAAAGACTGTCATACTGTAGCCTATGTCTCACAGAAGAACGGTGAAGACGAAAGCTGGGAGCCGCTCGTACCGTACGTCAAAAAGTGCGCATTTGTTTGGCGCGAAGCTGGTCGAAGCGTCAAGGAGGAGCAGATCTTCTGCGAACAGCACACAAACGAGGAAATGGGCGCTCCCCTTGAACTCATCTCCAGTGAGGACTGGTTCAAGAAGAAGGATGTCAAGTTCAAATCTGTCGTGGAATTTGCGACAATGTCTGAGTTTATCGTTGTCGCGACCAAAGCTGATGATGGGACTCTCCATCTGGATGCGAGTCTTGACGCCAACACTTTCGCCGAGGCCAAGTTCCCACCCAAGTTCTTTGACGTTCACCAGACAGCCTACACTGTTCTGGACAGCTCCACACACGCGGTCTTCCTTCATGTTACAGTCAATCCAACACGGGATCAGGAGTATGGTTCCATTATCAAGAGTAACAGCAATGGCACATCTTACGTTATGAGCCTTGCCGCTGTGAACCGAAATATGGAAGGCTACGTCGATTTCGAGAAGATGCAAGGTCTTGAGGGAGTCGCTGTCGCCAACGTTATCGTCAACGTCGATGAGGTCAACAAGGGATCTAAGAAGAAGAAGCAGAGTCGCATCACGCATAACGACGGCGCTGACTGGGAACCTCTTCAGGCGCCTGAGAAAGATTCGGAAGGCAAGGCATACGAATGTGATGTTTCCGACAAGTACAAGTGCGGTCTGCATATTCATGGATATACAGAACGTGCTGATCCTCGGGAGATGTACTCCTCTCCGACAGCAGTAGGGATGATGCTTGCTGTTGGAAATGTTGGCTCAGAGCTGTCTACCTTTGGTGAAGCCAATACCTTCATGACGACCGACGCAGGTATTACCTGGACCGAGATCAAGAAGGGTACCTACGCCTGGGAGTTTGGCGACCAAGGCTCCGTCATAGTCATCGTCCGCCGCGGAGAAGATACTGACCACGTCTATTACTCCCTTGACAACGGCTCAAAGTGGAACCTCTACCAATTCTCCGACCATAAGATACGCGTTGAAGCCATCACTACCGTGCCTAGCGACACTTCTCTAAACTTCCTCCTTTGGGGTAAAGACAGCAAAGAACTTGTTGCTGTCAACCTTGACTTCTCCGGTCTACCAGAGTTCAGCAAAAAATGTGAGCTCAATGAGAATAATCCTACCAGCGGTGATTACGACCTCTGGATTCCACAGCACCCGCTCCAGAAAGAGGAGCCTCAGTGTCTGTTCGGTCACGTAGCACAATACCACCGTAAGAAGAGAGACGCCAAGTGCAAAAACGGTCAGCGCATCGATCAAATGCACGACATTGCACGAAATTGCTCCTGCACCAGGCGAGACTTTGAATGGTAAGACCTGTTTTGTACTTTTGCCCAGCGACACATGCTAACAATCAGTAGTGCATACAACTACGAGCGCGACGCAAGTGGTGATTGCAAGCTTGTGGCCGGTCTCACGCTGCCCGAGGCGTCTGCCGTATGCAAAGACAAGAACGTAAAAGAGTACTACACCGACGTCCGATTCCGCAGGATCCCTCTCTCCACCTGCGAGGGCGGTCAGGAATTTGACAAGACGGGTGACCCACACCCTTGCCCCGGCTTCGAAGAGGACTTCCAGAAAAAACATGGCATCGGAGGTTTCTCCCTGTTCTTGGCTATCGTCCTTCCCTTTGCTGCAGCAGGCGGTGTCGGATACTATGTGTGGAAGCACTGGGACGGCAAATTTGGTCGCATTCGCTTGGGTGACGGAAGCGGAAGTGGCGCATTCGACTCGGATGCGCCATGGGTCAAATGGCCCATCGCTGCTGTATCGGGCCTCGTGGCTGTCATCAGTGCACTGCCTCTACTCGTAGGCAGCGTTTATAGATGGGCTGCTGGCAGAATGGGTGGCGGAGGTGGATATGGGGGTTATGGCAGGACGTATACTTCTAGAAGCAGTTTTGCGCGCGGCAGGGGAGATTACGCGGTTGTGGATCCCGACGAAGGGGAACTGCTGGGCGATGACAGCGATGAGGAGGTATGAAGATCTCTATCATTGGATGGCTAAGATAAATATGAGAGATTTGGCATTGGTCATGGTTATGACAGGTTGGTAAGTGTGAAACGGGTGATGCAGGGTATGGTGGTATGGAATTTGTACATTCTTTGTAGCAATCAAGTTGTTTGATGATTATGTAGGAATGGGTGGTGATAGTCAGATGGACTCCCAGGTGGCTGAAAGCTTGTCGCATCTGTCAAAAGTGCTGTGCGTCATGACACTAAATCTAGTGTGAATCGCGTAGAATTTTGTACCCTGACGGTTGAGTTGACAGAGAAGCGGCAAGTGCTTTGACGTAAAGATTACTGGACCTGCCTTGGCAGAACGGACCTACTCGTGTTTCTACTCCACGATGGGAGAATTTTATATTGCTACTAAGCTGGACATGTCCACTCAATACCTTCATCGCTGGCTGAGGTAGATTGAATTCCGCAGATCTCCATCTGGTAGCGATACAAACTTTGCCATGCGTGTCGAAGCGAAGGATTAGTAGTGTGGTTTCACGCGCCGCGTCTAACCCCATCTTGAGTGGCCATGATTCGAGGGCCCAAGCCACGATGCGGCGCAGATTGATTGAGGGTCTTCGTCCTGCGACCAGGGTGTCTAAACTAATCTCCTGGGTTTTGCGGAGGTGAGGCGCAGCTTGCTGTTGGATGGTCCAAAAGTAGGCCATTATTGATCAAACAATGTCGTCTTGTTTGTTTCCGACAGCTTTATGCCTTTGCCTTTTGACAGATGAGACTGTTCATCGCACGGGTTATGATTGTTCATGCCGCGGTTGTTGCTGTTCAGGCTGAGATGATGTTATAATTGGGGTGGTGTTTCTTATGCGAGCTATATTCCGACTTGGCCAGTCTCGAAACACAGGGCCTGGGGTGGTACGAGTCGAGCACGAAACGTTGGGGAACTGGACGCTGAGTCCATGGCACTACAGCAACAACAATGGCTGTGTGAGAGAGGTGCTGCTAATGCTTGGGGTGTATGGCTGTCAGTTCAATGGGGCTGCACCGTAGTTATGCACCCCAGAAACAGCACAATATGCAGAGTGAGGATTAACCCGTTCCCCATTACCTGGGTATGCAGCGCCATGAGTTCGTACGAGTCCCCTTAATAAACATTGAAACACCCCGTTCGGTTTTGTGGCTCTGGGTGTTTAGTTTGGGGATGTTGGACGGCTTGACACATTGCGGAGAGGGCCCGTTGTGTCAAACGGTAGCACTCGGCGGTGGCGACTGGATGGAGAGAGGGAAAGCCGTTGCAGTGCCGTGTGGCTCAGGCACTCACGGGCTCATAGGACGCACCGGCTCGATTGATGGTAGTGCATGATTTTTTGACACGCAGTTGCGCCCCTTGGCCGTGCGGACGGTTGTCTGGATTTTCTTGCGTTGAGTGCTGGTTCATGCATGCTGTGGGGATTGGCCATGGGCGCTTGACTGGTTTGGGTTGTGACGCAGGCCCACGTTGTTTCAGAAGGGGACAGCCAATCAGCGCTGGCACAGCTAAGGCAGGCTCCTTCCCTCTGTGTTGGTCGTCAATGGCCAACACGTCGGTCAGGGCGAGTGTCTGCATTCAATTTCCGCCTCTCCAGATGGAGCAACTCGACAGGCGCGATGCTGCAAGTGTACCACCAGAAGCGATGTGGTGCGTCCAAATAAGTGAATACCCGCTGGGTAGGCATTGGCCAGTCGTCGCCCTAGCACCAACAATCTCCCGAGGCGCCCCAATCGTGCATCGAGGGTCCCTAGAGCCCGCTCTCGCTTGCACTACCCCTGGTCAGCGACCTGATGCAGACCGTCAGGCTTGGCTACCGGCGTGCAATAGTGAATTGGGCCTGGTATTCTCTCGGGAACAAGCCCACCGCCAAGCCGTTTCACATGCGGACGCTTCTTCGCTGAGCTTGGTGACTATGGCCTGGACACTTGCGACGCGAGTACATGAGGCCGTCTCGTCCGCCTGGGCACCTTCTCATCACTCCTTCCCAACGGTCTTGGTCCTTCTTTCTTCCTGCAACCCCACACTCTCTCTTTCCATTCATTTAGAGTGCTCTGTCTCTCTCTTCATCACTCGCTCTTTTCTACACTCACTCACTTTGCTTACTTTCGTCACCCGCACTTTCTTCTTCTTCTCGCGTGCTGGCACGTCTTGGCCGATACGCCTTCCTCCTCAGACCAGTCTTGCCTGATACACGGTTTCGTCGCACCTTCGTTGCCTGCACGTTGATGTAAGTCTCCAAGCTTTTTTTCCACCCTGAGGCTGCCACACATTGTGTGCCTGCTCTACCCCAGTCACTCATCCTTCTCGACCCCACACAGCGCCATTATGGTCTGTTTGTATGCCTGTCTCAATAGCCGCAGCTCCAATCGCTATATAAAAGCGACATAGACTGTCGCTAGTCCGTGGCTTCACGCGCCGTTTGTTCACAGCAGGGCTGTCACTGACTTGCGTCCGTATAGCGTTCCTCCTACATTCATTCTCAGTGACTACCAAACTCACTACACTTTCGCTTCTACGCCTCCAACAACTTCTTGCCGGACCGGATCCTCCCCGTAATCAACATGAAGTCTTTCTTCGCTATCGCCGCCGGTCTCTTGGCCGCTGGCTCTTCCGTGCTCGCAGCTCCCACAACTGGTTCTGAGGGCTTCATCAACAAATACGCCCTCCCAGCAAACCACTCCCTTGAGACCAAGGAGTACATCATTACCTGGTGGCGCAACGACACAGACCACAGGGTGATCGAAAACTACCTAGACAATCTATCGCTCAAGTCGGGAGATGTACTCAAGGCCGAATCCTCACCGGGTGTAAACCCTCAGTGGGCCGTTGTCGAGATGTGCGACGACCACGCCAAAATCTTCAAGGAGCTGGCCGAAATCAACGTTGTAGAAGAGAAGGCCGATGTCAAGTCTTTCGCACAGCAGCAGGGCGCTCCCTGGGGTCTGCAACGAGTCTCGAGCGCAGCCGGCGCTACTGGATCCCCACAAGGCCAGGACTTCGTTTACTCTTTCGACGATTCAGCCCTCGGTGCCGGTGTTGACATCTACGTTATTGACACTGGTGTGCGAACCACCCACGCTGTCTTCACTGGACGCGCTACTCAAGGTTTCACTGCTACTGGCTCTTTTGTTGATGGTGATGGTCACGGTACTCACGTTGCTGGTACTGCTGGTGGTGCAAAGTTCGGTGTCGCCCAGGGTGCCAACATTATCGAAGTCAAGGTACTTGGAGATGACGGATCTGGTGCATCTTCCGACACCATCAAGGGTATGGACTGGGTTATCGCCAACCACAACAAGCGCAAGACCCAACCCGGTTTCGTCGGTTCCATCATGAGCATGTCTTGGGGTCTTCAGGGTACCGCCAACTCAGTCGACGAGATCATTTCTGGTGCTTCAGAGGCTGGCATCCACGTCTCGGTCGCCGCTGGTAACGATGGTATCGATGCTTGTGGTAGCACTCCCGCTCACCTCGGTGGCAAGAACTCCAATGTCGTCACTGTCGGTTCCATTAACATCGACAACGAGATCTCATCTTTCTCCAACATTGGCCAGTGTGTTGACATCTATGCCCCCGGTGAGCAAATCTTGAGCTCTTGGAGCACTGGCGACGCCGTCATCAACTTCCTCTCTGGTACATCCATGGCTTGCCCTCACGTCACTGGTGTAATGGCCACCCTTATGACTCAAGACGTTGCCGGTCTTGGTCAAAACCCTGCTGCCCTCAAGGCTAAGCTCCTTGCAACTGCCCGCCAGGGCGATGTCAAGGGCAACACTGGTGGAAGCGCAAACTTGCTCCTTAGCAACGGTGTTGACGGAGCTGTCAAGCGTCTCACCAAGAACTACGTCCTACCAGATCACAGCGGCTTGAACGGTAGCCCAGCTGCTCGCGCCGCTGCTGCTGTCATGGTCAAGGATATCACCCTCGACAAGCGCTTCCAGCTTCATTCCCGTGAGGCCAAACTCCGATTCTAGAGCGAGCAAGAGAGCATCACATGAGTGCATAGCAATTGCATGATACCCCTCATTGTTGGTACCTCTTCCGAAAAGTTTCCACGACATTTCTGTCTCATCTTTGGGCTCTTCTAACCGCCCTATAATAATTCAATGTATCTGCATCAGCATGGACTGGTCTCTTTTTCGTCATCAAGTGGGTTGTGTGAGTCGGAACTTAATTTCGCTGTCAATACTTTTTATCCATTGCATTGACCGGCTGGGGTGGAGAAGGACATGGGGGGAAATGTATACGTACGATACGATCCTTACACGGACAGTCATATGCGTAGCCAAGCCAGTCGGCACTCTAGTCGTGTACTACTTAGAATCTATCAAGTCATTGTACATATCATTTCCTGCTCGTACCATTTCCTTTCTACATTCTACATCCAAGCCGTAGTTCTGTATAGGACAACTATCTCGCCAGAACTTGGTGCGATTGTATCTCGTCCTTCGTCCTGCAATGAAACGCGAACAAAGGCATCACAAGGCGAACAGTTGGATGCCTAGAAGACAATGGCCCCACAGTCGCCTGAATCGTATATGCACCGCCACCCCTGCCAAGCTGGTAGAAGATGTTGCAGGTAAGTTACTCGTCTGCCTTCCATATATCCGCGATGCTGGACGTTGATCATACGGCAAATTCTGATAGTGCCTTGGCCAAGTCAGTGCGGCAATGGTAAATGTAAGCGATGCGGGTCAATCAATGCTGGGATTCATTACCTTGTGGTCGATCAAACTGGTCACGTGCAGATATATACACGCTTTCAATGCACTATGCTAAGGCTATTGTTTTCTAGAAGACGGCGAGGAATCTTTCCAGAAGAAGAAGTGTGATGTTGGGTTGCGCTTTGGAGACGAACGTAGATCGTCGGCCCTGGAATGGCTTAGCGCGGAACAGGTCCTAGCCACCTCCAGCGCGACCTGGGCAGGTACACGTCTAACTCCACAGCTACCAATGTCTTTGGTGACATCACAATACTAGGCGCTGCATTGAAGTGTATTTGCTTCTTCTTCTAGTGACGGAAGTTCTTGCCTTTCAGCTGGCCACGCCACGTAGCTTCCATCATCGTCTGACGGTGTCCAGAATCACGCTCCACGCGCTCGACTCCGGTAGCTTCCTGCGCGCTTTGAAGTCACGACCAGGCTTTCTTCTAGATGAATCCATCTTCACTAATGCTCTCAGTCCTAGAGATGATACAGTCTTTAAGCGCCTTCAACAACTTTATGCTACTAGATCCGTTTATCTACATGTACGCGCCGCCACCGCGCTTGCGGTCACCTAAGCGCTGACCATACCCAAACCTCGCACGTTATGGGTCCACTGTAAGCTCTGGGTACTACAACCGTCCCAAGAGATACTCTTTTCGGTATAATGGTCATCAAAAATCATCTCGACGCGCCAGGAATGCTACTCGTCGTTTCTTGGTTTTTTATTATTCGCCGCATCGCTTGCCAAGCATCGCAGAGCTACTGTGCCACCTTCAGATTGAAAGTTAGGATGGATACGCGGCTTCCCATGATAGATCAATATGTTTTTAAAGGATAGCAACGTCTCGCTATATATTTTGTTGAAGGTACGCCGACTATCAATCATATTAGTTCTTGAATGTTGCGACAATGTCTCTTGAGTTGAATTCGAAATATGTGAAGACAGGTGCATGGTAAGAGGCTAATGCTGGATTCTGCATATTCTTCGCAACGTGTTGCTAATATGCTGCTTTTGATAGGACGAACATGGATGGAGGGCCAGTCCTGGGAAGGACCATCACAACTGATACGCAAACAGGCAATCTTGTTGTTGCTATGCTAGCTGTGTTGTCAACCTTAGGTAACGTTAACGAGCATCAGTCTTCGAGAGAGAAAAGTGACTAATTAAGATAGGAACTGCGCATCTTTGGCATCTGATCGCGTTTGCGATTCATCAAGTCCGAGCCAACGGTCGTCCAGCGGATGCTATGTTCAGGCAACAGCAGGCACTGCTGCGTACGCTTCCAACACCCAGCTCAGTTGTCGCTGAAGCGCTCAAACTATGGTGGGCCTGGAGGAAGAACACAGACCGACCCTTCCTACGTTCCATGGTATTGGTACTCGTCGCAATGCTCTTCACGGCGGTCACAGTCGCGGCGTCCGTCTTCTCATCCTTTGTCGTCGACAGTGGCTCCATCGAAGTGCTAGTCGACTCGCCGCTATGCGGAAGAATCAACGGGACTGGAACTGCCTGGAGGACTTATATCACCACTTTAATCGCGAATGCTCCTGTCTATGCCGGAGCCTGCTACCGCAATGGTTCGCTCCCCGCCCTCTGCAACGATGCCTTCACCAATGTAAACATACCACTTACAGTCGGAAGCACGCCCTGTCCGTTCAACGAAACCATGTGCGGTACCAAAAACGCCGTTACTGTCGATTCAGGCCTTGTAGACGTCGGTAAGATGTTCGGACTAAACCTGGCTGCCAAAGATCGTGTAATGTTCCGGAAGAAGGTTTCCTGTACCGTTTTACCTAGTGAAGGTTCTTACGAAGTCTTCGACTTAGAACTAATACCCAATCTGGTACCTGCGGATCGTTTCATCTTTCCTGGCGAACAGATCCTGGCCTTGCTGTACGGACGGACGGATAAGACAAAGATAGAAAGCTACATAGGGTACCTTCTTGTGTCTAACATCACTGGTAATCCAACAATTCCGCTGTGAGTCAAAGGTTGTTGCGTACGATTGATTGTGCTGTAACTGATATGTTCCTCCAGTGGCTCGGTATGGTACAGATCGCCGGTCAATAGGGTGCCGCAAGGGTGGTTTCCTCTGGAAAGCTTCTTCCCTATTCAAATGAATGATGGGCCAGATGGAGATTTGATTTTGAAACCTTTCATGCAAAATCGCCTTATGTTTGCCACGCCAACTGATGACCCGCTGTATTCTTCACACAAGAATATTTCTTCATGGGATCTGGGTCAAGAGGTTACAAATTATGCGTCTGACGACCCTGCGAAAGGGGTTGCATGTACCCAGCATGTGAGTCGGAACACTCAGTCTTGCACGAGAACAAACACTGATATGCCCAAAGTTTCAATACTGTCACGCTAGAGACGGTCGAGACGATTACTGCACACCGTTCCAAGGCCTACCCTATCACGAGTTGAACAAGACCCATTTTCCAGATTCTAGTAGCATGCAGCAAGCAGTATTACAACTTCTTATTATGTCAAGCTGGCTACACACTACTGCAAGGGTGCAGACCAATCAAGCCTCGGACTTGGAGGGTCGGTCTACCTACATGATTCCGTCCATGCCCGACGACTTCTGGAAACGGGAGGTTTTAGGTTGGGAACAGGAGGTCTGGGCTGCGATGCAGATGGCCGTTTCTCAATACGCGATTGGGCCTAAAGCGAGCGATCCATTTGCAGATGCGTATGTTATTGCGCCGCAGACTGAGGGCGAGAAAGCTCTTTGTGGAGCGCAGAAGATGAAAAAGTCCGGTGGATTCGTGTGAGTGTTCTCATATGCTCCTGGACATCCCAGGACTTTTACTAATTTATACCAGCAACATCAATGTCTTCGGCCTCTCTTTCGTCGTCGCTTTTTCCATCCTCGTCGCGATTGTCGACATCACGCTTCTAAAATTCCTCGTCTACCTCACTCGCTTCCGCCGCGCACTCGGCCCCCGTATCGCTCGCTGGACACAAGATGGAGTATGGCAGCTCCAGCGTCGAGCCTACGAAGGCGAAGGCCACCGTAACTGG
>Ga0268250_10000681_pt1 | contig 15551 bp, 19 predicted proteins | sample AgamicAsSfe_FD_200448 | JGI IMG/M metagenome (GOLD analysis project Ga0268250, IMG submission 200448) | Agave microbial communities from Guanajuato, Mexico - As.Sf.e (v2) (version 2) | ecosystem: Host-associated > Plants > Phyllosphere > Phylloplane/Leaf | place: Guanajuato, Mexico | collected... | reverse complement strand
TGAGGTATCGTACTGGATAGGATTGTCTGTCGCGGCTCGCGTTCACGCGTATATGAGGCATGGTGCGGCTACTTTGCGATAATCCGAGATGCTTAATTCTGATAAGGAACTCTGATTGCGAGGGAAAGAAGGATATTGTAGTTATAAGATGGAGAAAACTATCCAGACGATATAAGCGAGACATGTAGACAGATTCTGTATGATCGATTTCGTCCATGTATGGTTTTGTATCAGCTCAGAAAACAAGGATCGAGGTTTGGGTTTATTGCTGGCAGATTAGTGGCTGTCCTTGAGGAGATAAGACTGTTCGGAATCGCTTGGAAGGGTACAAAATCCACGGCTGTCAAGTGGAACATTGTATGCGTAGACCGACAGCTTCTTGTATTCATAAATCATTATTCTATTGTCTCAACCCCTCTATGCGATCAGACATGGTCAGAGCTGCAAACGATATCAAGAACATGGGTATCTTCCTTGACGAGTTCGACCCAGCCTCCCTTCTCTACGCGTATGATTTTGCCATCAACACAGATTCTTCGCCAACGACTATCTTCTTCCGAGTCGTCAAATGCTATCTTCAAGCCATCTATCTCTTCATAGCGAACTCTGTGATCATCGACATGTTTGCCTTGCTTGTATGCCTCTGTCATAACAGCCATGACCTCGTCACCAGACATGGGTCCAAAGTGTATCAATCTCAGCTTCCCATCCAATGGTTTAGAAGCAGGTGAGATGGTGAAGTTCTTCTCGAGGTTGGAGACAAAGGTTGCGAGAACGTATGCATGTTCCTTTTCTTCAAGCTCACGCCATTCGGAGCCATGCAAGACAGAAACACGACCGCGATATTTGTGTGGTGGTGAACCATCCTCAGGGTATAGAGCTGCTTTTGCTGCCATTTGGAAGCGTTCTACACCATGCTTGCGATACTCTGTGGTATCACTGTCGGCAACGAGCGAGGCATGCATCCCCCAACTACACACCACAGCGCCCCATATCGTCGGCTTGCCGTTTTGGTCGACGAGCTCAGCTTCTTCACTTCCCTCGTGTATGAGCAGTCTTGAGCCTGGAGAGAAAGTGGTACGCAAGATTGGTAGAGGACGTGATTTTCCCTGCATCAGTGTCGACAGTCCCATACTATCGTCCGCAGTGATACCCAGGGAGTTTGCCAGCGCATTTCCAGTACCCAACGGTAGCAGGGTAATCTCAGGGCATGCGAAGTCAGGACCTCGTGACGAAGTGAGGATGGCATTGATGATATCCACGACACCACCATCACCACTCAGCAGGATGATCGAAATCACGGCTCCAGTGTTTGCAGCGGGCAAGAAAACGTCTCTTGTGAGTTCGGTGATCGTCTCCTCAGATTTCGTGAAATGAACGAAGAAATGCTCTCCCTGCTTGAAGCCAAGGGATTTGAAAGTGTCTGTCAGATGTGTCTCGTAAAAAGACTGTGCTTGACCAGTTCCGGAGGCTGTCGAAACGACGACATGACGAGCAGATGCCATGACTCTAAGTTCCAAGCCTTTCACCTCAGGTTATGATATGGAGGATCCTTTGCGAGTCAAGCAGTGGGGGTAGAGGCTGATGAGAGTTGCGAATACCACAGTCAGGAGACTGGCGGCTGTTGATGAGATGGTTGAGTGTGATCGTTGAGTTGGGATACAAAATGCAAAGGATCAAAGACAAGATCAGGCACGCGCTTAGTTATATGAATGGTGTCAGATTGGGAAGGACGATAAGGCCGTTATCACCGTGCATAAAGATACACAATCTCGCACAAACAGAGCCAAGCAAAGCTAGAACCGCGTTCGGCTGAACCGTCATAGGGCCGATCAGCAGCGGAGGTCGCAGCTGCCTCACAGTAAGCCCCAGTCCATTGAGCTGACAAGTTAATGCCTTCGACAACGAGAACAAGCTAGACGGCAGTCACCCTCAGTTTCACCTACTCTGCATGATCTGGAACCACAACACAACATGGCAAGCGATCCCGACCGCGGCCTCTCTGGCTGGGGCATCTTCTTTCTCGTCGCTTTTGTCTTCATCGTCATAGGCGGATGTGCATGGATAGTGTAAGTCAACTCTTTCCTGCTCAACTGCACGCTGTTGCAGCGGCATCCCTCAAACATGTCCATGCTCATGGGCTCGCAATAGATTCACACAATACCGCGCCCGACGATTGGGTCTTCCTGCTCCCTCGCTCAACCCCTTCACACGTGGCCGTAGACAACAGAACTCGTATCAAGCGCCGTCAGCAGCATCCGGAGGCATTGGCGGCTGGATCAAGGACAAAGTCGGCGCATTGAAGAGCAGTGTCGGTGGAGGTAGATCATCTGGAGGCGCATACGAGCCCAGCGGTGGTTACGGAAGAGGTGGTCACCGTGGTTTCGGCCCTCTGGATCCTGATGAAGCCTGGGACACGCGTGTCGGCAACGAAGCCGACTATGGTGTCAACCGCGACGGCTACTACGAAGAGCATGACTTGGGCTCGCCGGATATGAACTCAGGACCTTATGGCGGACATGGGTACGGAGGAGGAAGCATTGGTGTCGGAGGAATTGAAGAAACAAGAGGGCGTGCTGCCAGCCGCCAACGCGAGCTTGATTCACGATACGATGAGGAGATGCACGGCACCAATCCATTCGGCGACGACACGGCTGAACGCAGCAGCATGAAGAACAACGGCTCTCGTCCGACCGTCGACACCACTGGAGGAGCTTCTGGAAAGGCACCACATCACAAGAACCAGCAGAGTCTGGGTGCCCAGTCCGTCGATTCTCCATCGGAGCGCCGCAGCATCTTCCGCGAGGATATGTAATTGCTCTTACGACCCGTCCCTGTTGGCTCTACGATGATCATGGCGTTATTCTGCTTCTTACTATTGTCCAGCTGCGCTGAGCGTTATGTGTACTCGAATCCTTGCGCCCTCCCAGAATTTACTTGTTCTTTCTGTGCACCTTGTGCTTTGTGCATCCTTACTTACCATTTCTTCCACTGTTCTTGAAAGCGCCCAAGGCGGCTTGTTACATTGTCGACTGACACGACATTACTGTCAGTGAAGCAAAAGATCTGCTCATAGTGAGTCAAACAGCACTTCACCATCCCTTTTATCCAATCCCGTTTCCCCTCACTCGTCGGCCTTCTCTTTTGCTTCGACTGCAACACAAGACCAACTTCTCTCGATCTTTGACATAGCACATCTACTACACCTCACAGTTGACGCTGGTCACAATTGATCCGCCCTTCGGACCATTATGGCATCGACCGACAATCAGTGTGCTGCCTGTTCCAAGCCTGCTGGCATGCTCTGCGCCGGCTGCAAAAACATCCATTACTGCAGCGCTGAATGCCAGAAGACCGACTGGAATGTCCACAAACTGGTCTGTCGCAACTTCAAGGAATCTGGCCGTCCTCCAGGTCCCATGTGGATGCGCGTCATCGCCTTTCCCGTCAACAGCACAAAGCCCGAGTTTCGCTGGATGCCCATCAGAAAAGGCCACATCCAGCGTCCACTCGTAGGCGACTACTTTGGCGCGGACAAGCCATACTTCGAGTACCCCAGCTTCAGTCAAGACCCCAAAACCGGCAAGCAGCTTCCTCTGCGCATCACAATCCAAGACCGTGATTCTTTCCTGACCGACGGTTCCTGGCCCAACAAGAGTGTACACCATCTCACCAACGGCCATCTTTTCCAAGAGTTCAAAGGACCCATCTTGGCCTACGGCAATGCTCTCGAAGGCAACGACATCAAGATCAAACTCATCAACCTCGACACCACTCACCTCAACGTCATCAGAGACTACTGCAAGCAAGGCCCCTACATCTCCGAGCACGAACCACTCTATCTCCAAAGACTCCAAGAAGATCTGAACATGTTCCCACCCGGTCCACTCCCCAACGACTTTGTACTCTGGTCAGCATACCAAGAGCGAGTCACCAGAGAGCCCGATCTGGGCGTCACAGAAAAGGACGTGGGAACGCCAGAGTTCAAGAGATCGTATGACAGAACTTCGATATACAAGCAAAAGTGGGCGGAGATCAAGCAGGCTCAGGAAGTTGCCAATGGTACTCGTTCGCCTGAGGATTTCCATCATCCGCTCAGCAAGGAGGAGAATGCTTGGAGATCTGAGATGAGACTTAGTGGACGCCATTTGGGCTTTGATTGCATGAATGTGAGATCGATTGAGAAGATGATACTGGAAGGTGGTAAATGAATGCAGGTCTCGTGCTGAGAGACTGAATAGCATGCTCGCGGGGAAGAACACTCTCGACTGGACAAGGTGCACTCAAACAATACCTTTTTATGACACACCCAAAGGGCAGACGAACAAAACGTTATTGATCATCTTCTCTCATGACCAACTAGCTTTGCTAGAATCCATCTCGATATCAATGCCACTGTAAAACTTAGTCTTTACTGCACATGAAACTCCCCAAAGAGCTACTCATTTAGAGCATTGAACAGCATGATTAAACGTCTAGCTTATGAGGTGTAATATTCATTGCGTGAGACCTCCAAGGTGTAATGAGCAACAGGCAAAGCATGAGTGGAGAGCAATCTCTACGGATAGCTAGCCTCTCGAGTAATATCGTGAAGAAGTATCATGCCATCTTACATACGAAAAATGACCCAGAGTAAGAAGATCCACCAAAGCTCAAAGGGGATGCACACATGTCGAGAGATAAGCTATGAGACTCGAGTTTGAACGATACACTTCTGAAGTACAGATCGGGGTGAGTTCATCAGATTCTGGGTTTTCTAATTGGAAGAACGAGAAAATTTCTTTTCCTGACTTGTATAGTGAATGTCGACTGAGCATCCTCTTGAGCACGACGCTGCATCCTCTGAGCTTGTTCCACCTGATGATCTGTCTTCACCATCGCAGCACTGCCCATTCTCCATCTCTCGTCGTCCCGAGCACCATTACTCGACTTGCAACTGTAACTCGATTCAACTCCTCAGAGAGCACTCAAGCGAATTCCCTTTTCCTTGCACCACATGCGAAAATCTTTCCTCGAACAGCGATTCCACATGTTCTGTTTTATCGTGATTATCATCCTACTCCGATTTTCATCATCGGCTTCGTTGGCCAAAGCATGCTTGATCAGTTGATTAGCATCGGTGAACTTCGGCAACAAGTCGTCCTCGATCCAATCGCAGAAGGCTTCCAGGTAATCTGATCCCAAAGGCTTCAAATCTTTGCGTAAGACAACGACATATCCTTTGATAGAGTGGAATCTGTTTCGGCGTACACATTAGCTACATGTGAACTTTGGAAGAAAAGCATTGAAGCGCATCGTCCAACGCACCGTTCAGGAATTGTGCCAAAATCTTCATCAACAGATTGCCAATGGTTGCCCATGTAGATCAAGAGGAGTTTCACTACCCTGTTTCGTGCGCTCAGAGGCAGTAGGGAAAGGCATTCTCGCACATCATCGAGGTCCTTAGAAGTGTCGCCGCAATTTGTGAGCTCGGTAGCGAGTACAACCATGAGCGGCATGCCGAATAGGATCGAAATCTGAGACATGGTGCCCCATTTACCACCGCAAAGCGCAGTGGTGGCGGGCAGAGTCACGGACTCAAATCGAACACCGGATTTGTTCCATTCATAGTCGTTGAGTATACGCACACAGGATATCATCGTTGCGATTTCTCGGTGAATCCCCAAGAACTAGTTGGTGATGACGGGCAGATCGGTTGTGTCAAGATCCGTGACAGAGTATCTCCCTCCATCTTCTTCATTGTTTGGGAATAGTAGGCCGTAAGCGATGACTGGTCCTCTTACGCCGTGAGTCTCTTGCCCAAGCAATGTTGAAATGCTTCTGTTGAGTGGTTGATCTGTATACGGTGGTGTCTCACCGTATACAAGAACGATGATAGGGGGATGTCTATCATAGGTTCTCCTCATGCTGACCATATCTTGTTCAATCGTCGTTACGTAGAAGTTGCCTGAATCTCCTAGAAAGTCCTTTCGTATAGCGACAGTATCGACGAAATCGTGTTGGATTTTCTCATCCAGCTTCAGCCAGCCAAACTCAGGATTGGGCCCGTCGACTGGAAGATAGATGGCACGACGTTGAGCTGGGCCAGGACGAGTCTTGAATTGTGCGAACGATTTGCAGAGGGTTCTGTGGACGAGCAGATCGACCACTTTGCATTCGATACTGCAGTAGTACGAACATTCGCAATGCGTGCAAGGGGCTGCATTGTTGAGTTTCGGGCAAACCAGGCATTTGTGGCTGCAGTCGTATAACATTGTGCTCGGATACCTTCCAGCAGCTGTGGTGAATGCTATGAGATATTCTGAAGAGAAAGAGAAGTATGACGAGCGACGGAGGCAGCGATCATTCAAACGGAGAAGCGACTGGTCGAATGAAGATAAGGCGATGTTGGGTATGAATACGAGTGTTGGTACGAATGGCCGCGTCGTCACCGATGCTGGAGATAGATTGTTCTTGTTTACATGTCCAAGAAGTTCGGGTGAGGAGTTTTCCTTGTCGTTGCGTCTCGTGAGATGCCGGTTGCTCCTGCACTCTGAAGTGCCGTACTCGCAATTGTGTCTTGTTGTGGAAGGGGCTTCAGTGTCGACAGCTCCTGCTCCAAGATCTAGCGAAGTATCGTGCGACACGTAAGTTGCCTTTGGTATTCAAAGCAACTTTGAGTGAAATGGCTATTATTAGAGGCTGACTCAAAAGAGCTGGAAGCCACCAGAAGTGGAAGCATGGAGAAAACACGATCCTTCTTTTGCTGCAGACCGACAAAGGAAGAAGAACTTTCACTCCGTGGTTGTCTCCGGCCTCCCAGACTTCTAGCAAACTAGTCTCAACACCTTGTTGTCGTGTTGTCTTGCAGAAAGACAACACGCTCTCATTCTTCCAAGTATTTAGTCGGCCATCTCCCCAGTATCACCTCCTCCTTTCCCCATCGACCACACTTCAATCGCTGTTCGACATGGATGAAGCTGAATCGCCTGAGAAGCTGATCCCGGCCACATCACCGCTCAGAGGTAAACTACTTGATGATCTGTTTATCTCTCATTTTCTGACCTCATGCAGGAGCTTCACCAGGTCCAGCTGAGGATGCCTCCAATTCGGACTGTGATGCAGCTACTTCGGAGCCATTTTTGTCATGTGGCTGGAGCGACGAGCAGCTCGCCTTGATACGGCAAGCTATAAGCCAACAGGCAAGTGTTACAGCTACCGGAACCAGTTCTTCTATCACCGATCACTGACTCATACGACCAGCAGACTGACCGTAAGGAGATGACCGATGGGTCAAGTGCTTTCGTACTCGACTTACTCAAAGACCAACTTCGTGTGATAATGGCTACCTCCAACACCGAAGTATGAACTGGAGGCCCAAGGGTCAAGATGACAGAGCTGACTGGTGTCAGGAGGGAACAGAAGACGCAGTCTCCGTGACTGAATCGCAATCCGGATCCGACATCGAGAATCAAAAGCAGAAACATCAAGGCCAGGCTAACGGACTAGAGATTCAACAGCCTCCTCAGAATGGCGGTTGTCCCGAATGTCATGTTAAGACGGCCCGGATCAGGGAACTGGAGATGAGGCTCATGGATCAGGAGGAGGAGGAGGCCAAACAACACGAGAGAGCCGCTATCGTGCACCAGCGGGAGCTTGCACATGCTCACATCGTTGAAGTCAGAGAGGAGCTCTCTGGTCGGATTAACAAACTGGAGGCTCAACAATCTGGTCAGGCCAGTACTTCGGAGGACCCAGCATCCCGACCTCTTCCACCACACTACTACTGTGACGACTGCTGGTGGACCCAGAAGAAACTCGATGACGCCAAGCAGAAGAGTAGAGACCTTGAGAATCAAGTCGAGCACCACCAACAAAGAGCTCTCATGATAGAGCACATAATTAAACAGACTCGAGGTGAATGCGAAGTGCTCCGACAGCGCCTCGACGAGGCTGACATAAAGATTGCAAGACTCTGTGCTCATCCTGGTACGAGGATTTCAAAGTTGTGAGAGATGGCTATGAGCTTGACAGCCAGGAAGAAGGATTGCAGGTCACCTAAAGTGGCGATTGGGATGAGATTCAGCTCAAATCCAGAAGCTCGCATACCATCCGAGATATTTCAAATCCAAGAGTGCTAGCTTCATAGCATTGTGTAACTTGCTTTCCACAGTGCATCCTTGCAAGTAGTCCCAGAGCGGTATCATGAACCCGTGACCATGAATCCTTGTGACGGTTTTTGCTGTCAGCTCCATCATGAGCAAGTCGGGTTCAGCTCGATGCATGATCTTCTCTCGACGATGTTTGATATCCAGAGCGATCAAGCATCCTCTTCGTAATCCTCGTCATCGTCTTCATCGTCTTCATCCTCATCATCATGCACCATTTGAACCTCCCATCTCCCATCCTCAGCCCCATCCTCCTCTTCCCTCTGTCTCTTCTCCCTATCCCCCTCTTTCCTCACCTTCAACCTACACCTCCCCATACTCCCCTTTCCCTCATTCCCACTGAAGTCCAGCGTCCAATCTAGCGGCAATTTGGCCTTTACTTCATCACCTCTAAACGGCACTGCCTCCGCATCCTCTGACACCCAGCTCCATCCTGGCTTCAAGATCACATGAGTAGTAATAACAAAATACCCCCATCCTTTGCGTTGGACCTCATAAGGTGCTTGGGTGAGACGCAAATGTGGGGGCCGGAATGTAGGATGTAGTTGTATCTCCACGGCATCAATGATGTCTGTGCGCGAGGGCCTGACGAAAAAGTTCCAGAGGTGCATGTTTTGTGATTCGGGCGCTGGTGAGATGAGTTTGTGGGTGTTGCCGATACAGAGGGTAAGAGTTTCTATTGTGCCAGCATTTGGGTCGTCTTCTGAAGTTTCCTCGGTCTTTCGCGTTTGATAGGTAACAGGATATTTCTCTTGTAGCTGTGTAGCTATCGTTGAATTTGGTGTTGCAGAGGTGGGCGTACGACACATAGGACATCTCGCCTCAGTATCCGCTCCTGAAAACATCGATGGCGAATTTGACGGTGGAAGTATGGTCATCTGAGAAGTCATGGATACATCTGCCCAGCGCTGCATACATGACGAGCAAAGTGTATGATTGCATCTTGTCGTTACTGGGTTGTAAAGCAGTAAACGACAGACAGGGCAGAGATCCTCATCGTCTAATTCTTCATGACTCGAGTCTTCACGATCTCGCCGTAGATCTTTTCGACCATCCTGTGCTTCTGATGTATGAGAACCTTCGCGTCGAGGTGACATCGAGCGTGAGTCTCTTTGGCGCATGCTGTATTTTGATTGAGATTGATGCTGCGTGATGAAAATCCTGGAGCCACACAGGAAATGTATGGAAGATGGTGTGTCTTTCGATTTGGTCCAGATGCAGAGAGATATAATACTGATAGAGTTCTGAAAAGCAACTATGGTGCTGTTTAATAATTTATTGATGAAGGTTTGTCGTGCGAAAAGCGGCGAGACAAGTTCGTTGGCTTCGGATGACATTCGCGGGCATTTTCTGTTCTCAATCTTGTGCTCATTCTTTGGCAACAGAGGAGCACGAAGTCAACAGAGCTTTTCGTTTGACAAGCCTTTACAATACCATGAACGAAATATCTCCTTTTCGTCGCCCTGACGCTGATCCAACTTCTTCACCATACTCAGCATAAAATCTGAGGCTTTCGAAGCGATGAGTTCGGTAAACAGTTGCTGCATCGAATTCTGTAGTTCAACCAAGACTTCGCCAGAGCCACAAGCTAATTCCAATGGTATACATGTAACACCTGAACGAGAAGACAATAAAAACGCGAGATTGTGGAATACAATTAGATTGCTAGGTTACTAATGTATGCCTGCTGGTGTTGCTACATTGCTTAGTCCTCTGCCAGACAAGGTTCATAACTGCCTGACTCTCTTTTCGTCATAAAAATGCTCCCTTTGGCTACCTTGATACCACTGTGTTGTCCTGGCGGACCCGTTGTATCTGACTCGTCGTTATTCTCGTTCAGACAAGACTTTCAGTAAGGCACAGTCAACGCAGCCTGGATGTAAGTCTGCGTGCATCCTTCATCAGTGCCCTTCCACTCGATCTGTGTTTTAAGTCAGTCTGCATTCTCAATCATCCACGACATCAAGTTAAAACTTACAACTCTTTGACCCAGTTCTTCAACACAGATAGTCCAGCCATGAGTGCTTCCATTGACGGCAAGCAGGTATCCCCTCTCAAGGCTCAGATCTCCAGTACCCTCGTACTGGGTTCTGAAGTTCAATTCGGAGCCAGTATGGACTTCAGTGCTGTTGTAGATGTAATCGCCAATGCCATGAGGTCCCTTGCCAGGTGTGTGCAGAACGCCATCGGACAGAGTAAACTGAGGAACACTGCCATAGCCAGGTGCAATAAGGCGGAGCAGGTAGTTAGGTTGGTAGTAGGGGTCGAAGAGAGTGGTCAAGGAGACGTTGGAGAGCAGAGAAGAGTCTTTGGAGTAGGTTGCTGAGTTTGTTGTTAGGAGGTAGAAGGGTGTGGTGGTGTTGATGGCAGGGGCGCGGCTGATGAGAGGAGATGCAGTTGCGTAGGTTGCCAGCGAGGCGGCGAAGGCAAGAATGGAGAAGCGCATGGTTGATATGATGGATTCAAGGTTACTGCAGAATATGTCTTGTGTTGATGATTCGGAAACGATTTTATTGTGATGGGAAGGTGTGTTTAGGAGAAAGTATGTAAGGAGAGAAGAAGAGTTGGCACAAACGACCAATGTTATAACTCATCCGGCCAGCATACCTTCCCAACATTGATCAACATGACGAACGCAGCTGCAAACACTTTGGTCAGTGTGCTTTGAAACGTCCAACTAGGAAAAAACCGCGTGCCTGGTGTGCAATATCTGTGCTGCGCTGCATCATCCCGCATGCATTGCCTACCGCTAATACCGCATCTCAAAATAGATGCCGGGGTGGTCGTACGAATGACACTTCCTCTCGTATTGCATACCACACGATGGCTTCTCATTACCTGCTTCTGGAATTTGACATGGTTACGCTCATGATAGTCTGTCTGCAAGTGTTTTCTTGTCTCGGATGTTGGCAAGAGAGAAGGTCCAAAAAGTGCGGGTGGAGAGATCTGCACTTCTCGCGACACTGGGCCCGAAAGCTATCACAGGAACGGGAAGTGATCAGCTCGTGATCGTGACCCCTGGGAATGTGTGGATGAGAACGCTCGCTCGAGAGTCAAGATCAAGAAAATGTGCAAGAGAGCGTTTGTCTAACACGCCTACGATAAGCAGATTCACCTCCATCAGACATGAATTTGGGCGGTGTGAGATCCATCATAGGGAAACAAAGAATGATGGCTTGAATTTTTATCTATCTGTACAACCTCATTATTAGGGCAAAGAAGAAAGACGGAGAAACCGAATGTTCTACAGGAAGTCAATGCCGACGCCGAACTGAACACCCTTTCTGCCTTCCTCGCCTCTACGGAGGACCAATGGCAGCGAGAAGTTCAACTCGAAGCGGGCGACGGGATGTGCGTAGACAAGACCAACTCCAGCCGCGCAGCTGGGCAGGCCATTGGAGAGTTCTTGGAAGGTGTTCTTGACGCTTTGTTGTACGTTGTTGCCGCCCTTCTCACCGCTGGCGACGTCTTGCAGTGCCAAAAGGCGTCCACCGTTGATGAATGTCTGGAATCGTAGAGGAGTGTCCTTACCCATGCCTGGTACAGGGAAAAGTAGACTAGCACCACCGGCAGCGTAGATGTCACCACCGACTGCGTCTTGTCCGTCTCTGGGACCGAGTCCTGCCAGACGGAAACCACGAACGTCAGTGGGGCCACCAAGTTGGAAACGGTCGTTGATGCGAGATGCAGCGGGTCCGGTAGTACCGGCCTTGGTCAGAGGGTAGAGAAGACCGCCACGAAGACCAGCAGTGAAGGAGATACCGCTGTCACCAGCAACACCAGGAACAGGAACGGGGAGAGCCATTTGAGACTCGGCCGAGTACTTTGCGAAAGCGACATCTCCGGCAAGAGGACCAGCACCGGCAAGTTCACCGATAGCCTTGAAAAGGAAACCACTTGTGGGGAGCATGGGAGCATCGCGGGTGTCCTTGATGAAAGTGTGTGTGATGCTGGACTTGAAACTGTCACCAGCGTCGGCGCGAACAGTAGGCGAAGCGTTCTCGGAAAGACCAGTGACTTGTCTCCAGATGCCAGAGTAACCCAGCTCGTTCTTGCTGCCCCATGGACCCAACCACTTCAACTTTGTGCTGCCGCCCTTGATGAGCTCCTCATGGCTCGCCCAACTCTTGAGGGTTGAACTAGCGAGACCGCCAATCTCGAAGCGGATGTCAGGACTGCTGAGGACGGGAGTGTCGAAGTAGGCCGAGTAGGCGGAACGAGTGCGCGTACCGAGCGAAGCGTGAGCGTTCAAGGACTCGGCACCACCGAAAATGTTGCGGAGGACGACATCGAGGAAGGCTGAACCCTCGGACGAGCCAGCCTCAGTACCAGTCTTGATGGTGTAGCGGGAGCGTTCGGGAGCGTGAATGAAGACGGAGAGGTCGGTGGGAGTAGAAGAAGCATCGGTCTGATCGGGTTGATCGATATAGGTTGAGATGGGAGCCTTGAAGATTCCGAAGCGGTTGAGCTTATCGACAGCGCCTCCAACCTCGCGCAGAGCTTCCTGGAGAGTGTAGGGACCTTCCTGGTTGTGAGAGAGGACAGGGTTGAAGATGCGCTCGAGGAAGCCTCTACGCGTGTGCTCGGCCTGGAGAACCTGGATGGACGAGATGGTGACGGGCTTTGTCGAGTTAAGGCCGATCAGCTCGGATTGACGCTGCTGTGCTTTGGCATACTGCCTTGCGAGACGCTCGTCTATCTCTTGCTGTCTCTTGGGGTCGGCCTTGTCCTGCAACAGAGCGAAGAGCTGCGCATTGCCTCGTCAGTCGATTGAACGTGCATGTATTAGATCTAACAGACTCACGTCGCTTCCCGAAGATTTGTTCGCCATTGGAGCCGCAACAGAGATCACACCGTCCTTGTCGCAAAGATAGCTACTACCAACCGCAAACCCGCGGAGGAGTTGCTATACAGCGTCAAGAGAATGACATGCAGCGTTCGCCAAGCACGTGCATATCTGCCTTGCTGGTCTACGACTACCATATACGACTTGATCCACATCGAAAATACTATAGTCACCGTAGACACCTCAATATCTTATCATATGGTGACACTTTTTGATTGGCCATTCCAACGATATAGTCTTGACTTTGAACAATATGCTCAGATGCTATGCTGTATATCATAAAGTCGACGTTCGGGAGGCGGAACTCGGCATCCAGACCTGACGTACTGCCCGTCTTTGGACTCAGTGAGACAGTCATCTTATCCCGTCTACGTACTTCTTTGACACTTCGACACTCTCTCCTATTTGCACACCTTCGCAGCCACTTTTCTAATCTCCAGCCAACCAACGACAACTTCACCACTCGCATACCTCGACTCCACATCCCACAAATCACAATCATGGCTACACGTGCCGCCAACAAAAGATTAACAAAGGAGTACAAGAACATTACCGAAAACCCTCCACCCTACATCACCGCCCACCCCAGCGAGTCCAACATTCTGGAATGGCACTACATCCTCGAAGGACCCAAGGATACCCCCTACGCCGGTGGCCAGTACTGGGGCACTCTGATGTTCCCGCCTGATTACCCTTTCGCGCCCCCCGCTATCCGCATGCACACGCCTAGCGGTCGCTTCCAACCTTCCACTCGCCTCTGCCTCAGCATCTCAGACTTTCACCCCAAGAGTTTCAACCCAGCATGGGAAGTCAGCACCATCCTCCTCGGTCTGCAGAGTTTCATGACCAGCGAGGAAATGACCACTGGCTCGCTATCTGCCTCGGAAGCCGAGCGCATAGTCTTCGCTCAACGCTCCCGCTGGTGGAACAGCACAGGCGGCGGCTCCTCAAACCGCACGATCCCTGGCTTGGGCCAAGCACCCAGCAGCAACACCCGCGGTTTCGGCGCCATCAGAGCAGGCGACGCGGGAGTAAAGTTCAAGGAAGAGTGGCCAGAACTAGACGACCAAAACTGGAAGTGGATGGAAGAACACAAAGTCGATCCTCAGACCGGCAAGGTCGTGGCGCCTCCTCCGGTTGCGAGTGCGTGCTCGCCAGAGACGAATGCGCTGAGGAAACGTCCTGTGGGCAGTCATGCTGGGTTGGGTGCTGTGGTTGAGGGTGGCCATGTCGCGCGCGATGCTGGTCAGAGTTGGCTGAGGAGGAACAGGATGTATCTTGCTCTGGGCCTCATCTTTGGCTATGTTGTTCTGGCGCGTGCTTTGGGAGAGCCTGCTGCTTGATCATGTGTATACATGACTACAACCACGTGTGTGTTTTAGCCTGGGCGTTGGGGTTTGGTTCTCCAGAGGTAATTGCATGGATCCGGGCGTTCTTGGGTTTAGATTGGGAGGGTATTTGGTTTAAGGGTTGCACTGTAAATACCGCCACTCAATGACAGTTTTTTATACTGTCTATCACAAACATGACATGCAGTGATCTGCAATGACAGACGATGAAAAGGTTCAATACGAAACAGACGGTTCACAGGCACTGGCAATAGAGACATTGTTTGAGGTCGTGAAAACTTTTTGATTTGTTTTATATCTCCATATTTCAGAAGACAAGGGTTGCGCGTAATATATTGCAGACCAGGCGATATAGCCGTTCTGCGCGACAGTGCCACATTTCGCCATAAACCATTGTCCTTGTAACATCGAGAGCAGATGTGCTGACACAAAGTGCGCCAACAACCTACAGACGACGACCACGGCGACCACCCTTTCTGCGGGTAGAGTCCGAGGGGGTGGGGGTGACGTCCTCGATGCGGCCGATCTTCATGCCGGCACGGGCCAGGGCACGGAGAGCAGACTGGGCACCGGGGCCGGGGGTCTTGGTACCGTTACCTGTAGAGCTGTGTTAGATGGTGTGTTGGGAAGGGAAAAGCGAGAGGGTAGAACATACCACCGGTGGCGCGGATCTTGATGTGGAGGGCAGTGATGCCGAGCTCCTTGCAGCGGGTGGCGACATCCTGGGCGGCCAACATGGCGGCGTAAGGGGAAGACTCGTCACGGTCGGCCTTGACCTTCATACCACCAGTAACACGGGAGATAGTCTCACGGCCGCTGGAAATCACCCAGTATTAGCCTCTTGAACTCTCTCATGTCTGACTGTTTTGTTGCATCTGTTCCCACTTGCGCTGCTCGGTCTGGTGTCTTGTATGTTTCTCTTCTTGTTCCAATGAATCTTTCTTATTTCTGCCTGTGGTCCAGTGCTCGTCGCATATATCGAGCAGCAACCTTGGAGGCTGGAGAGAGGTCGCAATGGTCCAAGAAGAGAAACGACAAGTCCATCGAGCAGGCGCATTAAACAACAGATCCAACCAAGGGGAAGCACCTACGAAAGATCGGTAACGTGGACGAAGGTGTCGTTGAAGGAAGCGAAGATGCGAGCAACGCCGAAAACGAGCTCACCCTCACGGGTCTGAGGTCCGAGTTGGACGTTCTCCTGGGGGCGTG
>Ga0268250_10000679_pt1 | contig 15576 bp, 14 predicted proteins | sample AgamicAsSfe_FD_200448 | JGI IMG/M metagenome (GOLD analysis project Ga0268250, IMG submission 200448) | Agave microbial communities from Guanajuato, Mexico - As.Sf.e (v2) (version 2) | ecosystem: Host-associated > Plants > Phyllosphere > Phylloplane/Leaf | place: Guanajuato, Mexico | collected... | reverse complement strand
CCAGCTAGCACTCTCGCAGCGAGCACAGCTTGCCACTCAAAGATTTTGAATGTTAATCCAGCTCCAACCTGCGCGTTCTGTTAGTATAAAATTTACAAGTTGATGGGATCAGACACTTACTGCTCCGACGAAGAGCAATGTTGGGTCCTGCTGGTACACGACATTCTGATACAGTCCAGGTACCCTGTTGTTTCTGATCTTTACGTCTGGCAGGAAAGGAAGACTCCAGGAGTATCCAGTGCCGAAAATGATGTGGTCAACGTCCTGTACAGAGGTACCGTCGATGAAGTGTACAGTGCGTTGGCCTGCTGAGGTATCGATGTGCGAGATCGTTGGCTTTCTGGCGACTCCAGGGTTGTTGAAAGCGCCATCTCCAAAGTATACATTGATGGTGTGTCCGTTGACGACTGCGTAGACCTTTGAGTCCACCACACCGACAAGGTCAGTCGAGATGTCAGCTGCAGAGACCGAGCCACCAACCACAACAACGCGTTTGCCTTGATAGGCTTCTCGGCCACGGTACATCTTGCTGTGTAACACACTGCCAGGATGCTGTTTTTCGAGCTCCTCCAGACCCTTCACTGCTGGGACGTATGGGACGTTGAAATGTCCGCTTGCGACGATTACAGCGTCGAACCACTCGACCCACCAGTAGTCCTTCTCGTCTTCCTCTCGTCGAAGCGTGATTTTCCACTCATCACCAACCTTCTCCACTCTCTCCACATGAGTGTTATAGGACACAAAATCTTCGTAGTCATTGCGTTTGAACAGACTCGTCACATAGTCTCTCATGACAGTCCAATGCCGAAAGGGAGACTTCTCACCATGCAATTCAATGGTTCGCGCAGAAAGCGCCCCAACGATGGGTTCTTGGGTGTACTCCATTGTGACCACATCAACGTTGGTCTCAAGATAGGGGTAGATCGATGAGTCTGTCCATCGGGGCTGTTCGTTCCTGCTAGTATGGCCTGGGATCTGTGTTGGCAATTCTACTGGTTGGTCTGCCGTCCTTGTGGCCAGCGCTGAGAGATTGGTCAAAGGTACTGGTGGGAGTTTATCCCCGTACCTTTTCATATTGTCAGCTAAAGTCAATAGGTCTGGAAGAAAAGACTTACCAACAACCTCCCGGACCTTCTTGCCTGTCAAAAACACGAATTTGATCAAATGCCTGCTCTTGAACCAGAGCATCTACGGTAATCGCTCCTGATGGCCCAGCACCAATCACGGCAACCCTCCTGATCTTGTCGGCCACCATCCTGTTTCGCTCAATGATACTCCTGGATCGATCGGGGGATATTTCCACGAGTGGCGGGAAATCTATCAAGCCCTAGTTTTTGGAGGCGTACAAGAAACAAAACTCCCGAACAATGATATATACACGCGTGAAATCAGACAGCAGCAAGTATGAAGAAGGAAGACAGCCAGGAGGAGTAAGAGCGCAAAATGATACTAGCACCTGCCTAAGCGGGCCAATTGACAAAGAAATTGGCTCGATCACGCAAGATCTTGGCGCCCTCGAGGAGTGACCCTGTCAGCTTTCCCGCCATTTCACGGTCGCAATCACACGGGATCACATCAACACAGTTCGTCATTGGTATAGCAGTGCTCAGGATCCCGCTCGGAGTAACGTGAGTTGTTGCAGGCTGCCACTATAGTCCGATCAGTCGATTTTGCATGGCGCAGCTCCTGACATCAGGGCGTACGGGCGAACTTGACACCGACTCCCATGGCCGGCTGCGGGGCTTACTCAGACCTCTTCAACCCTATATCCGTTACTTTGCAACATCACTTATTCGTGACACCTAGCATTGAGCCGAGTCTGTTGACTGATCATCTTCGGAGGCAGACATGATTACTGTAACAGCCGGAGATAAGAATCCGCGCCGCTTGACGTGCTGTGGAAAGAACGAAGGAGGCTTCGGCGATGGCAAGTGATAAAACCCAGGACATTTCCGGAAGAAGATAGCAATAAACAACTACTCCTTGTCGACAATACCACACGATCCTCCTCGGCAACACACAAATCATCATGCCTGCTCCCTCTCACCCCATCCAGCCCTATGCTGATAGATATCTTGATCACACCACTACCGATGCTAGACCCATGGCACTCGAGATTGTCAGAGACCTCGAGCTTAAAGACAAACTACAAGACAAAGTCATTCTTATCACAGGCACCTCAGCTGGACTCGGACTCGAAACAGCTCGAGCTTTGCACTTGACCGGAGCAAAACTCTACCTCACCTTCCGCAATCAAGCAAAAGGCGATGCGATCGTCAATGAACTTGTGTCCAGCAATCCTTCGGGGCAGCACCCAAGTCTGATCGAGATGGAACTTTCGAGTCTTGACAGCGTCCGACGAGGTGCCAAAGAATTTCTCGATCAGTCGAAGCGCCTTGACGTCCTCATCACTAATGCGGGCATAATGGCTGTGCCTGAAGGTCGTACCGTCGATGGCTTTGAGAGGCAACTCGGCACCAACCACTTCAGTCATTTCCTCCTCTTCCAGCTGTTAAAGCCTGTGTTACTCGCTAGTGGTTCCCCAGGATCGCCTAGCCGTGTCATCACTCTTTCAAGTGCTGCTCACAAGGCGAGTGGTATCTTCTTCGATGACCTCGACCTTTCCAAACAAGGCTACAGCCCCTTGACCGCATACGCACAAAGCAAGACGGCCAACCTCTACATGGCAAACTCAATTGATCGCCACTACGGCAGTCAAAACTTGCGTGGATTGTCAGTTCATCCGGGTCTGATCCTCACTACTGAGCTCGCCCGTGATATCTCGGACGAAGAGAAACAGTTCTTCGCTCAGATGGCGCATGTTGCGAGATCTACTGAGCAGGGTGCTGCCACGACTGTCTGGGCTGCTTTGTCGCCTGTTTTCAATGACCACGGTGGTGTGTATCTGGCAGATGTTGGTGAATCAGGCCCGGCTGTTGAAGGCGAGTCGCTGGTTGGCCCTGGATATGTCTCTCATGCGTATGATAAGGAGGCCGAGGAGAAGCTTTGGAAGCTCAGTTACGAAGCCGTTGGTCTGAAGAATGATGAGCAGTAGATGTTTTGAGTGATGTCTTGTAAGAAGGGTCATGTGTTTGCGGAGTATTATAGAACACTTTGTTTGATTAGTAGCAATACATCTCAGCTCATACTCTTCATGCAAAAATGAAATAGTTCTTCCGTTTCTACCAAGTGTATTACTACAGCTTTTCTGAAACATGCCATCGTCATTGGATGAATTTGGGCACAGGGTTGGATGGTCGACGAAAAGGAAAGAGCTAACACGTGATGACGTCGACGCGTCGCGCTTCTTTCCTTCTTCGATCAGACAAGAATCTCCTCAACATCCTCAGCACCAGCTATCGCTTGCATCTCCTCTATAGCTGGAACATAATACGCCAGCTCCATCATCAGCTCCTCGAGGCCGAAGTTCTCATCGTGCTCCACTGCTCCTGAGTCTCTCAGCAGTTGCACTATCTCTTTGTCCCTCTTCGCCAACGCGATTTCAAGCGCGTCGTCCAATTGCGCCCTCGCTCCTGCATTCAACAGCATTCTCACGATCTCTTGGTTGCTCTTCTGGGCTGCTACAAGTAGCGGCATCCTCTCTCGATGATCCGGAACATCGACATCGACATGATGTGCCAAGAGGGTCATCACTGACTTCGGGTTCCCATCCCTCACCGCATACCACAACGGTGTGTAACCTTGCTCTGTACGGGCATTCTTGTCGACTCCAGGTTGGGTGAGTAGGAGCTCGACCACTCCCGCCTTGTTGGATTCCGTTGCGCAGTGTAAAGGCGAAAATTCGCCGCCTAAGTCGGGGAGGGTGCAGTTTGCGATCCCTCTCTCGATCAAACTTCGACACACATCTTCGAGACCCGCTGCGGCTGCGATCGTGAATAGCGTTCTACCTCCTGTCGACGTATTTGTCAAATCAGTACCTTCGACTGCCATGAGCATCTCGACTAGGTCCTGCTTTCCTGTAGACGCAGCCCACATCAGCGGGGTATAATTGCGTCTGGATATGTGGAGTGGATCAACATCATCTCGCTTCAGCATGAAAGTGACGATGTCCGTATATCCGCCTTCTGCCGCCAAGTCAAAAGCAGTCTTATTTCTGTTGTTCACTGCCTCAATGTTAGAAGCGTCAGTCTCCAGCAACAATTTAACAGCTCCCAGATGACCGTTGTAACAAGCCGAATGCAGTGCTGTGTTCTTCTGCTTGCTCACTCTCAATACTGTGCTCGCATCGCACTCGATCAGCAATTTCAGCACTTCGGTACTGCCACATTGAGCTGCGAACATAGCCGCATCCCGGCTGTTGATTCCTTCTTGGTCCATCTTGACTTTTCCCGATTGCAATAAACACGATACAGCACCCGAGTGTCCGTTGAAAGCAGCATATATCAATGGCGAGTAACCATCCTTGTTTTTGACATTCAGGTCGTCACATCTACCGCTGTGTATCACGATCGGTGCAAGTTCATCCGAAAAACAACTGTAATGGAGCCCTGTAGCGCCAAAACTCTTGTCCTTGAGCATCGGATCAGCACCTGCCTTGATCAAGATATCCACGACTCGAGCACTGTTCAAATTGTTGCAGGCAGTCATCAGAGGAGTCTTGTCGTCTGAGTCTTGAGGATCGACGAATGCTCCTTCTCTCAGAAGCAGCTGCACAACCGCGGCACTACCGACAGCATTGTGTAATGGTGTGGTCTTGGAGATCCTGGTGACAGCATTTACATCGGCTCCATGCTCGATAAGCAATTCTGCGAATGCAGGGTCAGGATCACTACGTTTGCACGCAGCGTGGAGAGCAGTCCAACCGGGATTTCCTGGGTCTTCGCTTTTTGCGTCTGCCCCACGATCGAGCAGAAGTTTCAACACCTGCAGGTTTGCCTCAGAGGACGCATACACGATTGGGCTAGGCCAATCCGAGCCAGTGACATTGACTTCCGCATCAAAGTCAAGCAAAGCCCGTACTGTTGCCTCGTTTGTTCTGGCAGCATATTGTATAGGTTGCCGATTGTGCTTGTCCTTGGCAGAAGGATCTGCGCCTGCTTTGAGGAGCATACGTACATGTGCTGCGAGGCCGCCTTTTGCCAATTTGTGCAGCGGAGTCATGCCTTCATGGTTAGCAAGGCTCATGTCTGCTTTGTTCTCGAGAAGCAGTTCTAGTATCGACTCAGATGCCTCTGAATGTTGTGCAAGGCAGTTCAGGACAGTGTCGCCATCATCATCCAGTATATTAATATCAGCTCCCCGAGACAGGAACAACCGCACGATGTTCTCTTTGCCTTTGTTCGTGGCGAGAAAATAGTGGAGCGGCGTGCAGCCGATGTCGTTCTTCGCATTGATGTCACACCCCTCTTCTAACAATCTTTCAACAATCGCGTACAAGTGATCATTTTTATCTGTTTGGACGGCGAAATGCAAAGCGGAATCTTCACCCGATTCCGATCGAGCGGACGCACCTCGCTCGAGCAGGCTCCTTACCAGCTCATAATCGCCTATGCCGGCGGCAAATCCAAGTGCACTAGATCCAGCTTGTGTACGTTGAGTGAGATTGGCCTTACCAGTCTCCAAGAGCACAAGGGCGGCCTTTGTTCGCCCTTTCTTCGCGAGCTCATGGAGTGGACTGTAGCCCCATTTGTCGACTACCGAAACGTTGGCGCCAGCAGCCAGTAATACCCGCACAATCTCGTCGGAGCCATTGGGATCCCGGCAGGCCGCAAACAGAGGTGTCATGTTAAGGCTATCTCTCGCCTCGATATCCACGCTGTATTCCAGGATCTGTTGTACAACCTCGAGAGAACCACCCCTAGCTGCTTCATGGAGAAGGGTCGTGCCAGAGTCGCTCTTGACGTCAATGGCAGCGCCGGCATTGATGAGGGTCTGTAAGATGTCTTTATCACCCCGCGTTGCGGCAAAATGAAGAGCACCTGTGAGTGTTAGCAGAGTGTGCAAACATCGGTACGGCAACTTACTGAAACCCTCGTTGTCCCTTGCGTTAACGTTGACGCCCTTAGAAACAAACAGCTTGATGATCTCAGCATCGCATCCTCCCTCAATCGCTTCGTGAAGTTCTGTTCTTCCGTCGGCGTCTGGCTCGCATGTTGCGCCGCTGTTCAGGAGATGCTCGATTACTCTGGGCTTGTTCTCTGCGCAAGCAAGGTCCAGAGCTGATTTGCCCGAATCATTCTTGACACTGACCCTTGCCTTTTTCGAGATGAGTAGCCGCACCATGTCAGTATCGCCGGCTTGTGCTGCCGCATGAAGCGCTGTGTCTTCATCTTCGTCCTGAGCATCAATGTTGGCTCCTGAGCGAATGAGAAGCTTGACGATCTCTTGGAACTGCTCCTCTCGACATGTTGCTGCTGCGAGCAAAGCAGTTCGTCTGTATCGACCCACAATTTCCGTGTCGGCGCCCTGTTGTACGAGGAGACCATTAGCATATCTCTTTGTGAAAAACGGTGTAATGCAGCAGCTGCTGTGTCGACAACTCCTGTTGAAGATCGAGGAGATGTTCATCTAATGCTGCCGTCGCTTGCGAGATCCCAGGCTCCCAACCAGGCTCTCCGGACTGTGGATAGCGCTCGGCAACCTTATCAAGGTTCGATGCCTGACACAGGATGCGAAACATCGCCCAACAGCTATCAAAATGAGCTATCTACTTTCTCGCATACGTACCCTCTTCAGTAACATCTGCACGATCGACAGTTTGCCACGTTCTGCAGCAATGATCAAAGCAGTGTCGTCATCCAGAGCTTGGAAGTTGACTAGAGCTCCCTTCCCCAAGAGTAGTTGACATATGTCCTGGTTACCGGCTTTAGCTGCTGCAATTAGTGGCGTCTTGCCGAAGTCGCTTCGTCGATTGACCTCAATCCCATTCACCGAGAGCAAGTATTCCACTACATCTCTTTGTCCTCTCACGCACGCGGCCAACAGTGGACCGAAGAAAGTGTCACCCTGATGGTTGACATCCATTCCTTTCTCGACGATAAGTCTCTTGACGATCTCGAGACTGCCGGCGAAAGCAGCTACGTGAATGGGCGCTTCTCCCTTGATGTTATTATAATTCCAGTCGAGGTCGGATTGTTCCTCAAAAGCATCGATTAGGCCAAGTTTCGCTATCACGAAAGTCTGTGTTGCTTTGTGGCCGTTCAAACATGGAAATTCGAATTCTGTGTTGGCCAGGAAATACTCTTGTCGCTCAGCACTTTCCAGGGCATCATGATTCCAGATGTCGAATGCACCATCGTCTCTGAGGAACGACTCTATCTTTTCGACAAGATCTGGACTACGTTCTTTAGCCATAAGGGTATGGTAGACCCAGTTAACCACCGCGTATGCGTAGAAGCACTTTGAGTTTGGGTCAGGACGAGCCCGTTCGTCATGCCCACTCCGTCTAGATGACTCAAACTCTTCTAGACATCTCAACGCTGCGAAAGTGTGGAGAACGTTGTCGGCATACCCTTCTCTTTTCTTGAGGAACTCTTGTACCGACAAATGAGCGAATCTAAACGTGTCAGTCTCGTCGTCAGCAATGACCAGATTTCGGCAGACATCCAGCACTTCGTCTTTTTCCAGATCGTCGCCAGCCTCCGAGACAGCTTGGAGGATGGTACCTGTTGTGAGAGGTCGCCTAGATACCAAGAGCCAGCGGAGCACCGATTCAGCTATGTCTCTGCTACTCGGCCCAGATCGCGCAATGCGGTCAAAAATGCTTTCGTACAATTGGCCAATTTCCGTTGGGTTCTTCTCAAGCTCAATTAAGACGTCTTTCTCTCGCTTGATGCCTTCATCGCAAAGGGTCTGAAGCTGTAGCTTGACCCAGAGAAACCTGGTCTTGTCAGCGATATTCGCGAATGGGGCTTGCCCGTAGTGAATGGCTGCATAGAATACGCTCAAGACTTGCTTCGGTGTATTTTTTGTCAAGAGACATTTTGCTTCTCAGTCCGTCAAGACATGCAATCAGAGCCCTCTCTTGGCCTCATCCGATCAATGTCTAACTTGAATCTGACTAGCATTGTGACTCGCAACGTTATACAGGCAGGGCAGTCTTGCTGATATGTCTGTGCAGCTGCATCCACTTTTGGCCATACACATACATTCCTTGTGCAGAGCTGTTCAACTTCTGGATGATTGTTTCCTTCAACTGGTCACTGACCTTGCCTCTAAGCAACCGTCTCTCGATTATAGCGCGGTTGACCTCCGCGGTGACATATTTGCGAATGTCGTCTCCATTCTCGCCCTGTCCGATGGAAACGTGAACAGGGAACTCATCCTTGGGCATATCCTGGCAAACTTCGCTTCGGCCAGAAATTATGATCTTGACAGAAGCCTTTTCCATGATCGTTCTTATAGCTTTAAGGAGATCCGGTCTTTCTGCGCACTCGTCCAGAGCGTCGATCAAAATCATCGCTGTACGGTCGCCTACAATTTTGGGTATGAGCTCTGTTAGATTCTTGATACCCAAACGTTCAATCTGGTCGGCGTTTTTCTCGTCGGCATCTTTCTTCTGACCGTTGAACGCGTCGAGAAACGCTGGTTCCGGTGGCTTGTCCAGTCCATTGAAAGATAGCTGTCTTGCAATCGCCGCAAGGATTTCTAGTGCCTTGGTACGCTGCTGCTCCGAGCCGTTGCAATAGAAGTAGGCAATCTTTGACGCTTCAGGATTTACCTTCTGCTCGTCAAGCAATTGTTGAACGATGACCGACCTGCCTTGCATCAGCATAAACACCACTGGAGCAAACGTACGATTACTGACATCAGCTTCGTTTTTCCACAGCCAAGTGAGCCATGAAGTAGAATGGAGCATGATTTGGACGACTGCTTCCAATCGATGTAATGATGACGTTCCATCAGCCACAACCCCGTGTCTGCTACTAAGTCCTCGTGTGCTTTGGCATGATGACTCTGCACAGGAACTGTTGACAGCCACTGAAACTTCTGTTTCGTTTCCTCGCCTGCAGAAGGTAAGCATTTGCGCACAAACAGGGTGCTGACGACTCACGTAGCCTTTCGGTTCGCATCTCGTTGATCTCCGCGGTCAACTCGTCGATAGGCTCAAGCTTCTTCATCATGTCGCGAGAGAGCTGGCATAGTCTTTCGAGCTCTGTAATTCAATTAGCCGATTTTGCTAGACCACTGCAAAGTCTATCATACCATCTCGTGTCGATTCTGCGGTGTCCTGGATATCGCTCAGCTTTCGATCGGTGTCTTTTTTCTCTGCATTTCACATCAGCAACAGCACCACTTTAGAGGCAGCGAGCTCGATAATCGTACTCTCGGCATCGATGACTTTGAGGATCTCGTCAACGTCGCCGTGGCCGGCTCTGACCTCTGCAATAGGCACGTCGACCAAGGTCCGCGATGACTTGATTGCACTCTCGCCAACTCGTCCTGGAGCAGTGATTAGCACACATCACAAATAGCTCACGCCTTGCCCGCTACTCACTAATCGTGCTCTTGTTGTAGTAGGCTTTGGCAACCCCCAAGTACTTCAGGATGGCAACATAGAGCTTGGTGATTCCATCGGTAAGTTGGACTCTCAGCGAAGAGTCTTCAAGCAGATACAAGCTCTCTACCACGGCATATCGTGTGATCATGGCCGAAACCAACTCGATTCCTTCTGCCATGTCTTGAAAGCTCGAGCTATCGTTTACGGCGATCTTTCGAACACTCTCATCAGTGACGGTAACACCATGGATGGACAGGACTACACTTACATTCAACAGCAGTCTCACGCCTGCCCACGGCAAGGCAGCATGACCAGGATCGTATTGCACAAGCGTATCTCCGACCTCCCTGAATTGTATCAACACCTTCGTCAACTTATCCACATAGTGCCTCAACGGTACTTCTCCCCTTTTGGTCTTGACCCTGATCAAGTTTCTGTTCACTTTATCTTCGCTGTTCCTCACTCCAGCCAACGCATCTTCAACAATGTTTGTGGCAGAAGCACCGCTTTTGGGCAGTTCGAGCGACTTCTTGTCTTTCTCGGGTAGCTTCTCTACGGCTTCTTGCCAGAGGTTTTGGGTGAGGAGATGGTGGTTGAGCAGTGATTTTTTCGAGGTCGCGGCAGAGGGTGAGGGTGTTGTTGGGCGAGAAGGTGAGGTTTTGCATGTGTCTTTCGCTCCTCGTTGTGGGATGGGTACGTGTAACGTGTCGTGGGCTGAGGATGCGATGGCCTGGTAAGGCGGTGGCGGATCCATGGTTTGTGTTTCCACGCATGCGATGGAACGAACCGGTGTCACGATGATGAGGCTCAGAGCTCAGAGGAAGGAGGTGAAGAGCTGAGATTATCTTGACTCCTCGAGCTAGCCCCTCATAGAGGAGTACATAGCAGGATTCGCTATCAGCCTTGTGCTTACTGCTCACGCGCCTGTTGCCTTTTCGCGAGACGCATATAGCTCTCCACTCGGTTGGAGAATTGATGAGGCTCGCGCGTAGATGTGCCTGCTTTGCAGTAAACGTGGCTGCAAAGTGTCAGCGTGGTCTGATATCATTCGTAGATAGATGGCTTCGTGCATGAGGCGATAGTGCAATATGTTGTGGCTTATCGCCAGACGTCGCGAGTTTTAGGGCTCTCTCGCCGATGGGCTGATTTTCTGTGAGACAGAAGAACTTTTGGTTGATCAATACCACAGATTTCTCTTTTAGACCTGATTATGTCGACTCTACGTTCTGAAGAAAGCGTCCGCTGTTCGCGTCTCAGCGCAGGCAAAATTCTATCGTCAAGTCCATCTGCATAGACAAGAATGGAAGGTAATTGAGTCAAAAGCTCTAATCGCTATGATCGGCACTGTCGTCGAAAAACGGCAAGATTTGGAAGGTGCGATCAAGAGAGGTAGGTATAGAATGAAAGAAGTCTTCATTCGTCCTCACTTGGATCACCAAACGCGATGTCTCATTACTCTCTCGTTCGCACTTCCGTTCGACATGGCTCTGTTCCTTCATTTGTTCTTGATCTTCACCGTGTTGGAAAAAGTTGGGAAAGCGCCGACTCGTTTCACTCTCACACATCTTGGACAAACAACCTCCGCACACGCACACGCTCGCGCTTTCCATCTTTTCTCTTGTACCTTCCAATCAAGCCGCGCCACAAATCATCCTTCATCATGAGTACCTTGTCGCCTACCTTCAAAGACGTGAAGAAGTCGCCGCCACGCAACTCAGTCTCTCCACTACCATCAGACTTGATCATTCTAACATCACAAGACCCAGCTGTCCCTGCAGTACAAGACTCGATCGACTCAAGATCTCAGGATCCCACCACACAGATCCCCAATGAAGTTGAACAACAAGTCAGCACAGAGGACGTAGCCCTCGTACAAGCATCTCTTGAGGATGCCCTGGCGCAGATCCAGATTTTGATGGCCGAAGAGCAAGACCATCAGAAGGAGCTCGATGACAAGGATGTTGAGATCAAGGAACGAGAGGCACTCGTTCTAACATTGAATGAGGAAATCATTCAACAGGACAACGCTATCTTTGATCTTAAGCGCCGAAACAAGGAGCAAGTTGCAGCTCTCATGGCAAAGGACAACATCATCGCAGAACTCGAGACAAAGGTGAAGAGAATCAAGGAATTCCAAGCCGAAATCAAAGAGAAAGACCGCAGCATTGCTGCTTTGAATTACACATTGTACGCCAATCTTCTCGAAGGAAAAAAGCTGGAACGCGAAAACAAGTCACTTCGCAAAGAGATCAAGGAAAGACCAGGCCGATCACTGCGCAACATGCTGAATCGTTCTCTCCGCAACCTCAGAGCATCACGCACGCTCCCATTCACCCCTCAAACCTCAGATCGCTCTCCCACTGGTCGTCACCCACCTACTCAGGGCAAACGTTCTGTCGCTCATCCTGACTCGTCATCCGCTCCTCCTTCAACATCAGACTATCCTTACACCAGCACGCCATTTGGCCAAATGCAAACCCAAGAACCAGCTGAAGCAGCACTGGATCATCACTCTGTCACCAGAGTTCAACGCGGTCATTCTCACCACCCACGACTCGAGGCCAACCCGCGTCTCCGTGATAGTGGTGTTCGTGGCTGGTTAAGTGGTGTTCGAGGCGAGCCGTCTCAGCGAATGTTTCGCTGTTCCTACGAAGATCTGGTGGATGCGTCAAGAGGAGAAGAGTGAAGGAAGATGGAAGACTATGGTCAATGATTGCTAGGCTGTAAGTTTTTGCAAAACACAGGTTGGTAACTTTCTCTGGTGGCCGCGGTTATGGATTGAGACACGCTAGGTCAGGTTTATACTCGGGATTCTCAACATTTCTTTCGTACCCTTTCCTCTTATGTCTTCTCTTTCTCTTCAATGCGTCCAATTCATTGCCTCCATTCCACTGCATTGAACTTGCTTCCGTTCATGCTCATTTGTCCATTGACAATTCGGGCCCTCGACTTTCAAATTCCTCTCCCAAGTCGTTCTCATTCTCGGCTTGTTCATCATCCACCAAAAGATCTCGAGAAGGCAGCAGCAAGGTCAGCCGTCTGTATACAAAACACCCTAGTCTGCTCTGTGACAGTCTCGGCCAGAGCCAAACCGACTTCAGCCTCGACGCCTCCGACCAAGATCTCCTGCACCAGCATGCTGCTGACCTTGTCCATGGCCTTTTGTTCCCAGATCTCATGGAAAATCTCGTGGTTTTCACCTCTGCAGAGTTGGGCGAGAAGAACTCGGTGATCGGTATGTTCACCGTTGACGTTGTCGATGATAAGGGTGGCTGTTGTGTCGATTTGCTTCGTAACGAGTTCGCGCAAGAGGGTGCGAAGAGGGTCGAGGGCGGAAGTTGGTTCAGGGCTGGGAGAGCTGGAACGGCAATGTCAGTAAAGGTAGGAACGTAAGGGGTGCGATTGGTACTGTACTTTTCCTCTGGCTCAGGGGATGGGTGAGACTGCTGAGCCTCGTGCTCAGTCTGATTCTCGTGGGTAGGCGACTGCTCATCCTGCGACGATTCGGCAGAGTCGCTGACGTGGTCTTGCAAGGTGCTGCGGATAGCAGCCTTTCTGGCCAGTCTTGTGCGTTTGATGGAGACATCGTGGTCACGAGCGGGCTTTCTGGTGGCAAGAAGGTACTTTCCGCCATGCTTCTTTCTGGCAGCCTTCCAGGGCTTTCCGATGATGTTGTTGCCGGTCACCTCGTTCTGGCGAAGAACACGGCTGCTACGTCTGACTGCAGGACGGTCACTTTCAGGGGTTCCGTCATCCTCGTGGGTGACTCCGTCACTTTCGTTGTCGTCTGTGGCCTGCTCGTCGTCTTGGAGGAAGTTCTTGCTATTGATACTCTCTTCGTCTTCCTCTGACGATTCGGAAAGCTGAGCAGCATGAGCATTGATCCAGTGATCCTTCTTCGACCAAGCAGTCCAGAATGCTCTCTGAAAGTTCCAGCCTTTCATATAAACGTCGGATACAGATCTGGAAGGGTTGTACAAGAAGCAGTTGTTGAACATCAGATCGAAGGAGGCCTTCACGTCGGAAAGCTGAGTATACTTGTTGCGCTCTAGGTCTTTGAGAATGGTTGATAGATCCATAGGACGCTCGACCACGTCGTGGTAGTCGGGGACATCGTCGACGTTGACGGGTTGGAGAAAAGGCTGCACGTAGGCGGCCTTCGAGTTTGAGAAGGTAGTGATGACATGGTGAGCGAAGGCGTAGTTGAGCCTTGCCCTCTGTTCCTGGGACAGCGACATCGCGAGCTTGGAGGCGGAGGTCAGTATGGATCAGTATAGGCGACGTCGAGCGAGAAGACTTACTTGACAGTAACGCGTACGTCAACAGAAGGATGAAGAAGATGTTGAGAAGACTTTGACGGTGGTGCGGACGCGCAAGGAGCTTGAGTAGAGAGGCGCGGTGCCGAGAGAAGCGACGCACGACTAAGCACAGCGTCGACACGATGGAAAGGGTCACCACCAAGAAAGCGAACAATTTCGAGCTTCCGTACACGCTGATTGTTTCCAGCTCGATGGACGATCACAGCAAAGATTGAATGGTTGCAGGAGAAAGACAATTTTGACGATTGAGGTATGATATACAAACGGCCGTTAATGTACTTATCGTTAACTCTCTTACTCTCCTTGCAGCGGGTTGCCCATGCCGCCCAGGGTAACCATCTTGGTGACCATGTACTCGTCGATACCGATCTTGGAACCCTCACGTCCGAAACCTGAAAACTGATTAGCTTGATTATGCTGAACGGAAAGAGAATACACTCACCTGATTGCTTCACACCACCGAACGGCGAGGCGGGATCACTGATAAGGCCAGTGTTGACACCGACCATACCAACCTCGAGAGCCTCTGCTACACGGTAGATGCGATGTACGTCACGCGAGAAGAAGTAGCCAGCAAGACCGACTTCAGTGTCGTTGGCAAGCTTGACAACCTCAGCCTCGGTGTCGAAGGGGAAGAGACCAGCAACAGGTCCGAAGGTCTCCTCGTGAGCCAGAGCCATGTCGGTGGTCATGTCACGGATGACAGTGGGTTGGAAGAAGTTGTCACCGAGATCGGGAAGCTTCTGACCACCAACAAGAACCTTACCACCATGCTTGACGGCATCCTTGACATGGGCCTCGACTTTGCTGACAGCGCGATCATGGATCAAAGGGCCGTGGGTGACACCCTCGTCGTAACCGTGACCAACCTTGAAGTTCTTGACCTTTGCAACGAAAGCCTCTGCGAATTTGTCGTAGATACCTCTCTGGATGTACAAGCGGTTTGCACAAACACAAGTTTGACCAGAAGAGCGGAACTTGGAAGCAATGGCACCAGCCACAGCAGTGTCGAGATCGGCATCGTCAAAGACAATGAAAGGAGCGTTTCCACCAAGCTCGAAGGACAGCTTCTTGAGAGTGTCTGCAGATTGCTTCATGAGCAGCTTGCCGACTCCGGTGCTTCCAGTGAAAGAGACCTTCTTGACAATGTCAGAAGATGTGATGGCCTCTCCGACCTCGGGAGTGTTCTTCATGGCTGTGATGATGTTGACGACACCAGGAGGGATACCGGCACGGACCGAAAGCTCGGCCAGAGCGGCGGCAGTGAACGGAGTCTCACCAGGAGACTTTGCCACGACGGTACATCCAGCTGCCAGAGCAGGACCAATCTTTCTGGTAATCATGGCGGCAGGGAAGTTCCAGGGGGTAATCAAACCGCAAACACCGACAGGCTCCTTGAGGGTGAAGACTCTGTTGCCAGCGACGGTTGCAGAAATGGTGTCGCCGTATGCCCTGGGGGCCTCCTCGCTGAACCACTCGAAGAAGTTGGCAGCGTATGTGGCCTCACCCTTTGCATCAGCCATGGGCTTTCCGTTCTCCCATGTGATGAGTCTTGCGATATCCTCCGAGTTCTCAACCATCAGGTCGTACCACTTGCGCAGCATCTTTGATCTTTCTCTTGCGGTCGTCTTGCGGAATTTTGGGAAGGCGGCGGCGGCGGCATCGATGGCGAGTTGAGCGTCTTCTTTGTTCATCTCGGGCATCTTGCCAATGGGTTCGTGGGTTGCCGGGTCTGGGATGGGTCAGTAAGAAGCCTTGAATTCTTTATGGCGCATCTTACCATGAACGTCAAAGGTC
>Ga0268250_10000678_pt1 | contig 15579 bp, 19 predicted proteins | sample AgamicAsSfe_FD_200448 | JGI IMG/M metagenome (GOLD analysis project Ga0268250, IMG submission 200448) | Agave microbial communities from Guanajuato, Mexico - As.Sf.e (v2) (version 2) | ecosystem: Host-associated > Plants > Phyllosphere > Phylloplane/Leaf | place: Guanajuato, Mexico | collected... | reverse complement strand
TCCCAGCACCCCACTCTCCTGCTCAACCTTGACCGCATCCTTCGTCGCCAACACCAACACCTCAAAGAACATCTTCGTCGCGTCCGCCCTACTCGTCGTCTTCTCAGGCAACATATCCTGAAACAGCAGACTTGACCGTGCGCGCTCCTCGGCACTCGTCTCGCCTTCTGGTCCGAATCGCTCGCGCAGCATGTGTACGGCGTGCTTTGTGCCGATGGAGACGAGGCCCGAGTCGGACGGGTGCAGGAGCGGGGCGGTCGTGTCGTCGAAGTTGTCGGCGGGTAGTCCGGCGTCGACGTCGGAGCTGTCGTCGCCGGGCACGGCGAGGGGGTCTTCGTCGTCGGCTGCTGCGAGAGGTGGGAGAGCGTCGTCTGTCGGTGCATGCATGATACTGGTGTCCTCGCCGAGATCGAATCCACCTGCTATACCAGTGTCTTCCTCCATAGGTGGGATCTCAAGCTCAGGCTCGATGATCTCGGGGATCTGAGCAGCTGCAGCGTCGATGGCATCGCGCTTGCGCTTGAGGCTTGATGCAGCGGGCTGACGCACGATTTCCAGGGAGAGAATACCGCGGAGTTCTGGCGCCCAGCCTTTGCTGCGGCCGTCGCCGAGGATGTTGGAGACGAAGCCGCCAGTCCTTTGCATATCCATCAAAGCTAGCAGGACGGGGTCGCGAGGGAGGAAGGAGGCAGGTCGGAGAATCTTGGAACGGTCATTCTGCTGGTCGCGGACGTCACGAGCGCTGAGTTCGGTGGTGGAGTCGGGGCGGAGGACTTTGCGCTTCTTGACGCGTTGGGCTTGTTGGACTGTTTCATCGAGAGGGTCCTCTTCCTGCTGCACGTTCTCTTCGAGATCGCGCTGGACGCTGGAACGGATGGAGGAGAGGGGAGATTCGGTTTCGCGGCGGGTTCTGGCGAGGTCAAGTTCGTCGTCAATGTTCGGCATTGCCATTCCGAGGTCATCGTTCATGCCACCCATGATGGTATCATCACCTCCCATGGCTGGAAGCTCCACATCCACATCCATACCAATGTCGGGCATGATCGAACTGTCACGGCCTTGGGCTTCAGATTGACCAAGACCAAGGTCCAAATCGAGGTCGTCAGCGTCATAGAGCTTCAATGTGTCATCTCTGTCATCAAGCATTGAAAGCGCGACAGGTGCGTCACGCCCTGCCTCAATATCACGCTCGCGATGTGGCGTGGGAACATCAGTACCGAGATCAAGATCTAGACCTTCGTCATCTTCCAAGCGTAGTGGTGTTGTTGCGCGTCTTCCTCGCTCGATCTGTGACGAAACCTGACTGCCAAAGTCCAGTAAACTTGAGTCTGCTCTTCCAAAGCCGAGAAAGCCTTCATTGGGTTGAGACAGCATCAAGCCGAGGTCAGGAAGAGGTGCAAGAAGGTCGAGCTCGGTCAATACATCCGGCAAAACCAAAGCTGCTGGGTTTGCAGCAGTGCTGTGGTTAGAGGGCAAGTCGACGTTTCCAGGGCGAAAGGCCTGATGAGCGCGTTAGTAGTTGTCTCCAGACTTCCTACTTGCCAACACACCATCTTGATCTTGAGAATTGCCTCATTACAATCGTCTAGCAGATAACGCGCTTTGCGACTGTAGATGCGAACCACTCCCAGCAAAAGCTGACCTGTCAGACGGAGCGCCAATGGTGCCTGACCCTGGTCCACAATAGCATTGACACTGTTCTCGATACTGGTCTGCAGAACATTCTGCTTTGACAGCTTACGCTCGATATTTGCTGAAAGCCAGACACGCGCGAGCGGACCAGTTTTCGACAAGAGCGTTTCCGAGTAGAACATCTTGCTGAATGTCGCGTCGTTTCTGGATTATTGACTACTTCTTTCCCCAGTCTATCTGATCAACTGCTATGACGCGTCGACTGATGTGCTTTTGATCTGTTTACAGTGTTTGCGATCCAGAAAGCTAATGCGCCAGCGCAGCAGCTTCCGGGGTGAGGCCTAGCTGTCGCCTTCCAGAGGTATGTTGAAGGTTAGGCAAGGTAGAAAGTAGCAGATTGTCTCTAGCAGTGTGTAGCAATAAGGTTATTGGAAGAGTACAGTGCTGGTGGTGGTTTACAGGACGTGGTCGATAAACGAGAGGCGGGCAGAAGAATGCGATATCATTTGTCATTTGTCGCCCGGGACAATACGCTAAGCCCCTATCAGGCAGTTTGTGACAGCCTTGGCACTACGTACGCTGAACATCCATCGAATACACTGCATTGGCTTCCGATAATACTGTTTTCAGTTCTAGGGCAGTCAAACAGTCAAGGCTGAATTTCAAGATCAACAATTGCATTGCATTCATCCTCTAGCCTGTAGGGAGGGATACGACGTATAGAAGCTTTGGGATGGGCAACTTTGTCTGAAGTGACATCTATTCGAATTTAGGGGAAGCCGCTTGACTACAGCGTGCTCCGACCAGCGCATGATATCCTAGGATATGTCAAGATCAGCCACGCCCTCCTTGCCATTCTACAATGCATCGAAGCAAAGTCGACCAGCATCTCCCATCGAATTGGCCTCCTCGAGTACAACTCGGCAACCCACGAAACCAGCTCAAGTATGTCGATCGATGTTTTGGGCCACGTCCATTGCTGGTCATGGGCATCAGTAATAGGTGCAGAGCAAAAGCTGACACGACTTCTCGCGATAGTCAATAACCTCTACTTATGCCGTCCTATCTCCCTCTGAAACAGCTCAGCGACTGGGCACCTCTTTAACAATTGGACTTTCACAAAGCGATGCTGAAGCACGGCTACACAAGGATGGACCGAATGAGCTGCCTCATGAAGAGCCAGAACCTATATGGCTACGGTTCCTAAAACAATTTAAAGAGACTCTGATATTGTTATTACTGGGCTCTGCGGCAGTGTCCTTGCTCATGGGAAACTATGAAGATGCCATAAGTATAGCAGCAGCAGTAACAATCGTCGTAACAGTTGGCTTCGTTCAAGAATATCGATCAGAAAAGTCATTAGAAGCACTCAACAGCCTTGTACCACATTTTGCGCAGCTTATACGATCAGAGCACGGAGGCAGACAACCGAATGGTGACACAGCGAATATGGATGCCGAGAAGGCAAAGAAGGCTTCTACGACGATTTCTGCCGGTCAGCTAGTGGCTGGAGATCTCGTCATATTCAACACAGGAGATCGTATACCGGCAGACATTCGCATTACGCAAGGCGCTGATCTTACAATCGACGAGTCGAATTTGACTGGTGAAAATGAGCCTGTGCCGAAGAGCGCCGACAGTTTAAACAGATCCATTCCATCTGCAGATGAACGATCACAGACCCCCTTCTATTCATCACCATCGTCAGGCACTGTCGGCACGGATCTCAGGTTAAGTGATCAGACGAATATTGCATTCATGGGTACACTTGTAAGATCTGGCTATGGACAAGGCATTGTCGTTGGTACTGGCGGAAACACGGAATTCGGAGCCGTTTCAGCATCGCTTCAGGAGATCGAGGCACCACGTACACCGTTGCAGCAGTCCATGGACAAACTCGGCCAAGAGCTAAGCTATATGTCTTTTGGCGTTATTGTGTTCATAATGCTATTGGGTCTGCTCCGTGGATGGGCATTCTTGGACATGTTTCAGATTGGCGTGTCACTCGCGGTCGCGGCTATACCAGAAGGTCTGCCTATCATTGTCACAGTCACTTTGGCACTTGGGGTCTTCCGAATGTCGAAAAGAAATGCCATCGTAAGAAGGCTACCTAGTGTCGAGACATTGGGTTCTGTGAATGTCATTTGCAGTGACAAAACAGGTAGGTCATTAAGTGAATTTGATCGATGCATGCCACTTATGCAGAACAGGAACGTTGACGATGAACCACATGACCGTCACCAAGGTCTGGCATCTTGAAAAGACGGATCCGGCAGATGCCATCGACCTCCACAAAGGACATGACATAGATGCAGCTACCCGGAATGTACTTCGCATTGGCAACATCGCCAACAACGCTCGCCTGGGTAATAGCAGGGCAGGTCCGTCGACAGCTGCATCGAGCGCTATTTGGGCGTCAACTGGTGGTGAGGAGGCAGATACAACAATACGCAGTCGATGGCTTGGTCAACCTACGGATGTTGCAATGCTCGACTTACTCGACGCTTGCGGTGAGGAGGATATCCGTGACAGGTTAGACGAGCGCAGTTTTGAGACACCGTTCAGTTCCGAGCGGAAATGGGCAGGTGTTGCGATTCGCGGCAGTGCCGGCAAGGTAGAAACTGGGTACGTCAAGGGAGCCATTGAAAGAGTGCTCGCAAAGTGCGACACATATCTAACGACTGACGGTCGAGAGATTGTGCTTGATGAGGCTGGTCGCAAAAAGGCGCTACAGGCAGCCGATACGATGGCGAATGATGGACTACGAATCCTTGCATTCGCAAGTGGTCAGATATCAACAACGAAGAATAGATCAGTGGATGCAGTAAAGAATGCGTCTCGAGGCCATAGTCCAGCTTCCTCCATGAGTGGATCTAGCACGGTTGGTAAAGGCGATGAACCATTTCATGGTCTAGCATTCGCTGGTCTTGTAGGCATGAGAGACCCTCCTCGAAAAGGTGTTGAGAGGTCGATACGGCGACTAATGGCTGGTGGCGTCAAAGTCATTATGATTACAGGTGATGCCGAAGCGACAGCCGTGGCCATTGCACGGAATCTTGGCTTGCCCGTCAACATGAACTCCGCAATCGGCAAAGCTGTGATTAAAGGCGACGAACTCGACCACATGAGCGAAGAAGAGCTTGCGCAAGCGATCGCAACCACTAACATCTTTGCTCGAACTAGTCCGGAGCACAAAATGAAGATTGTTAGGGCACTACAATCACGAGGCGATATTGTCGCCATGACAGGCGATGGTGTCAACGATGCGCCGGCATTGAAAAAGGCTGACATTGGTGTCTCCATGGGCAAGCTCGGGACTGATGTTGCAAAAGAGGCAGCCGATATGATCTTGACAGACGACGACTTCTCAACCATCCTCAGCGCGATTGAAGAAGGCAAGGGCATCTTCTCGAACATCCAGAACTTCTTGACTTTCCAACTCAGTACCAGTGCTGCAGCGTTGAGTCTGGTCTTTTTCAGCACATTCTTTGGTTTCAAGAATCCTTTGAATGCCATGCAGATTCTTTGGATAAGTTAGTTGGGCTGATTCCTGGGTGTAGGACCACAACTAACATCTCATAGACATACTCATGGACGGGCCGCCCGCACAATCACTTGGAGTCGAGCCAGTCGATCCAGCCGTAATGAATCGTCCACCTCGCGCTCGAAATGCCCGAGTTCTGACACGACCGCTGATCCAACGCGTCCTCCAATCCGCCACCGTCATCATGATTGGCACGATGCTGATATACATCTACGAGATGACGGACGGCAAAGTCACCGCACGAGACACCACAATGACATTCACCTCTTTCGTCCTCTTTGACATGTTCAATGCGCTGACTTGCCGATCTGAAGGCAAGTCGGTTCTCCGGGGAGAGATTGGACTGTTCTCGAACAAGATGTTCAACTATGCCGTCGCAGGATCGCTGATTGGACAAGCTACTGTCATCTATGTCCCTTTTGTACAGAAGATCTTTCAGACGGAGGCGCTGAGCTTGCTGGATTTAATTTGTCTGATTATTGTGGCGAGCGCAGTGTTCTGGGTGGATGAGGCACGAAAATTCATGAAGAGACGAAGCTCGTCGAGACGGATTGGAGGGTACAGCACGAGTGTATAAATACAGATGTACATGAAGTATAACATTGAAGCCCCCTCGACTCGACGGACTCCACTCCGGCGCATCAGATGAGGCTGGCTGAAAAGTGATACGGGGACGATCTGTTTATTACGAAACGCCAACATCGGAATTTGTCTTTGCGGCATCTCAATCCTAGTCTTCACCCAGAAGCATTTCTATATTCACTCAAGTCGCACAGATACCTCATCGTCGTAATACCTCACACAGAAGAGCTCTCGTGGCTGTACATCGCGTGACACACTGATCACAGCGCATTGAGTACCGTGGTCGCCCGAAACATATAAGTCGACGATCAACCACACACCGGTTCCCCCTACACTCGCAATCGCAACACTCAAGATGGCCAACTGCGCACCAGAGGTTACGCCCAAGTTCCTGGCCTCAAAGTCAGACCTCGGCGTCGTGGCTGTGGGCTTCTCCGGCGGCCAGGTACGTTCCTGCCTCTGACCCCCTCCCTTTCCCCTTTCTTCTCCTCGCGTCCCCTACTAATCTCCTTCCTTCCCCGGCAGGGCAAAGCCGGCGTCGACGCCGCCCCCAATGCCCTCCTCGACTCCGGCCTCCTCACTGCCCTCCGCGACGATCTCGGCTACACAATCCACCACGATGGCCTCGTTCACTCCTACACCGAATATCTCGTCTCACCCTCCGAAGACCCCGCCTACCGCAACATGAAGAAGCCGCGGACGGTCAGCGCAGTGACGCAAGCGTTAGCCGGGCAGGTGTATGAGCATGCGAAGGAGGGGAGGCTGGTGTTGACGCTGGGTGGAGATCATAGTATTGCGATTGGGACGATTGCGGGGACGGCGAAGGCGGTGAGGGAGAGGACGGGGAGAGGGGTTGGTGTTGTGTGGGGTGAGTTGTGGTGGTTTCTTTGTGTTTGGGTGGAGGGTGTTGGGGAGGATGGAAGCTGGGTTAGCTGGACTTGGATGAGCTGGATATTGCATCAGATAAACGTCGTCGCGGCCATGTTTCGTGATTATCGGGCTAACACACCCCCACAGTGGACGCGCACACCGACATCAACACACCCGAAACGAGCGACAGCGGCAACATCCACGGTATGCCCGTCGCCTTCCTGACAGGTCTGGCTAAGGAGGAACGAAAGGACATCTTCGGCTGGTTGCAGGAGGACCAGCTCATCGACACGTCAAAGATTGTATACATAGGTCTGCGTGACGTTGATCCTGGCGAGAAGAAGATTCTGAGAGAGCATAATATCAAGGCGTATAGTATGCACGATATCGACAGGTGAGTTGGTCGCATTCTCCCTGTTTTCTACGGTCATGATACACATCTCGATTAACCATGACCCCTACCTTCATCTCACCCCTACCTACACCTCTGGCTCCGCTTTCACATCTCGCTCGCTCCACCCCCTCTATCGCCAACATCACCCTGACACCTCTCCAGACACGGCATCGGACACATAATGTCCTCCGCCCTCTCCTACCTCGGTTCCGAAACCCCAATCCACCTCTCCTTCGACGTCGACGCCCTCGACCCCACCTTCGTCGTCGGCACCGGTACCCCTGTCCGCGGCGGCCTGACTCTGCGCGAAGGCGACTTCATCGCCGAATGTGTGCACGAAACGGGACAACTGGTCGCGGTGGACTTGGTGGAGATTAACCCCCATATTGAGGCGGTGGAGACGGTTAGGGTGGGATGCAGTATTGCGAGGTGTGCGCTGGGGGAGACGTTATTATAGGAGAAAAAGGGAGTGGAGAAGGGGGACAGGAGGGATGCGAGGCTAGCTGAGGTAGGTGGCCGAGCTTGGTGCATAGCGTGACATTTGGAAAGGGTATGATGGCTCATTATGCCATGGCACGGCATTAGAGAATCCAATTCAGCCAGAACATTGGCGTGTTGCGACAGCTTGGACGTCTCGGCTGCTTCTGCTGGGTTTGACAGGTCGGAGGGTCCGCGCTGGGTCGTCCTGTCGTCCTGCTTTGCACCTCTCTCCTTTCGTCCCTCCTTCCTCCTCACCTTCCTCCTGTCTTTTTTCCTCACCATCATCCTCTCTTACCTCCTCTGATTGCTCTTCTCCTTCCTCCTCGCCGTGCTCCGTGAACTCTTTCTGCACCTCTCGTTGTTATACTCCGTACTCTTCTCTTTACTCTTCTCTTCACTTTTCTCCTTACGATTTTCCTCGCTTCAATTCTCCCTGTCTTTTATGCTCGCAAGAAGACAAGCATTACCGAAAGTTCTGACATTCCGGACCTACTCCCTCACTGCAGTGAACCACCAGCATCACTGGGAAACAGTCCCTCATCACGCCTTTCCCCTTGGAATCCTCATCTCCCAGTCCTTGCCAACAAATCATAATCCTCCACCCAATCGAACAGCGCAGTCCCACACTTCGAATCCATACAGGCTAAATCTTACAAGTCTATAACCTATATAACATCATCCAACCTCCCCTCCTCCACCTCAAGAACTCTCCTCCGCGTCCCCTTGACCACCCTCCACACCCTGTCCCTCCACTCCGTACTCCTCGCGGCCAAATGTTCCGGCCCGCCAAGCCCATTCTCCGCCTCGAATTCGTGCAAAGCCAGCAACTCAATCTCATCCTCAATCTCATTCTTCACTACACCCCTCTTCCAAGCACTTCCGTCCGCCGCGATTCGAATCCACCGCGTCGTTCGTTTCCAACCGGGAATTTTCGCCAGAAGACCAATATGTTCCCCTTCATACCACCGGTCCAACTCCATCGCATCTGCGCCGGACCGTACGCGCATGATTACAGAGAGGAGTGCGGGACCTCGGGGGAAACTTGCGGTTGCGTTTAGAGACACGCGGATGTCGTCGAGTGTCGGACGTTCAGTGACTTGGGCTCGCCCATGTATGTGTAGCGGTGATTCGGTCGTCGTATCTCTGGCGGTCAAGAGTACGAAATGCTCATGGTCGTTCGCGTGGGAAAGAGTCTGCAGCAGTTGCGCACTTGCTGATAGTGTGAGCCCATCGTAGATCGTCACGCGTTCTTCAGGCTGGTCTTGCGACTTGTATTGCGCAATACGAAGGGTTTGGGGAAAGTCAGGGGATAGCTGGGGCACTAAAGTTGCAGCTGATTGAGTGCAAAGCAAGGTTGGAGAGGTGGTGCTGATAGGAGGCGACAACATGTTCGATTTTGTGTTTGTATGGTTGACAAATCAATGTGAAACACATCCGAGGATGTCGTAGAACCGAAACTTGCGAATGTGGGGTGTGAAACGACAAAGTGCAAGTGCGCCATACATGACCTCCCGGGGGACGACGCTACGCCACTTTATACTTTATGCTTGTTACATCAACCGTGGAAGACTTCGCGTGCGGAGGAGCATCATCCTGCCCCGAACAACGTTATAGCGGAAGTCTCGATATGACCCGTATCCTTTTCCTGATTTCCTGATTTTGTCCAGCGCCGAAAACAGGTGCAATATCACGCCCGTATACCATGAAGAAAACATTTCGATCGTCGCACGCTGAAGGAAGCGCGGCCGAGTCGAATGGAAAGGCAGAGGTTCAGCTGTCCCCTACACCTACTGACGACCCGGCAGACCCTCTGAACTGGTCAGTCTTTCGCCGCTTTCTACACTCAAGTTGCTAATACAAGTATGCAGGCCGCTGAAGCTCAAAGTCTGTCTTTCTTTCACATCGTTGACACTCTGCGTGAACGTACTGATGAACCTCAGATTGGCGTCCTCGTCCAAGTCTCTCTTCTTGCCTCCTTGGGTGGGATGAACACCGCCATCATCAATCCAGCCTACGTCCCACTGTCAAAGGAATTCGGCATCACCACTGTCACTGCATCGTATCAGACCACCGTCGTTATTGCGCTCAATGGAGTGGCGCCCTTCATCTGGATCCCACTTGCTGATGTATACGGCCGAAGACCTGTATATCTTGCCAGCACTCTGCTCGGTTTCGTTTCCGTATGACCTTCTTGAAGCGTGATCGCTCCATCAATACACCAGCTGACACGACGAGCACCTAGGCCCTCGGATGTGCATACACGTCCAACTTCGGCCAGCTTCTTGCTGCACGTGTCTTTAATGGTCTGTTTCCCTCCGCCTTTGCTCTGGGAGCTACAACGGTGGTCGATGTGTTTTTCATGCATCAGAGGTACGCTTCATCCCAAGACTAGTCCCGCAAAATGCATGCTGAATTCCGATGTAGAGGTCGAGCTCTTGGCTTTTTCGCTCTACTGTTGACCACTGGCAGCCATCTTGCACCGATTGTCGGTGGCCTGACTGGCCAATTCCTGGGCTGGCGATGTATGTTTCCCTCCGTATCTGACACGAATGATGGCTGATACATGGAAAGGGTGCTTCAAAATGGCGGCAATCTTCGACGCAGTTATGCTGGTAGTCATCTTCTTCGGCCTTCCCGAAACCCTCTACATCCGCACAACATCTGCCAGCAGCGACATCCCACCAGCATTTAGCTCAAAAACGTACCTCCAGCGCCTTAAGCTTGTCAGTCATAATCCCGCACTGCGTCTCCGACTGAGCCAATTCGTCTGGCCTTCGCTGAAAATGGCAAAATACCCTTCCGTCCTTTTTCCCGCTATTTACTATGCTGCACAATACGGATTCGCCTCGATCCTGCCAGCCGTGACGGTGGCCAGCATCTTCACAGAGTTTTTCCACTGGGATACGTTGCAGATTGGTCTTGGGTATGGAGTGGCTCTGACGATCGGAAGCTGCCTAGGCGAGGTTAGTCTCTCTCAGTAACCTTCCATCCATCGTCTTCAAGCTAACACAACACCCAGCTCGCCGCCGGCATCGTCGTCGACGCAATCGTACGACGTGCGCGCCATCGCCTCGGTCCCGGTGCGCCAGATCCCCCGCCTGAAATTCGTCTCCGTGCAATCTGGACTGGCGAGGCGCTCGTCCCAACAGGCCTGCTCATCTACGGCTTCACGTTGCAATACCACGCCCCGTGGATCGTGCCACTCGTGGGAATGGGCATTGCGTGCTTTGGCTTGCAGGTCATCACGACAACGTGCTATACATATTCCATCGACTGCTACCGAGCGAAGAGCAGCGAAGTGGCGCAGTTGTTCAACTTGATCCGCCAGACTTTCGGCATGACGTTTGCGTTTTACACGATAAGATTGGCGGGGAGGATTGGGTATCAGTTCACGTTTGTTTTCTTCGCGATTATGGGAAGCGTACTGGGGTTTGTGCCGATTGTGGTACTTATGTTCAGGGGAAGACAGATCAGAGAGAGACTCGGCTTGCCGGATGGTGGTGTTGTTGTTTCGAGAACGAGCGAGAATCAAGATGCACCGTTTTCGGCAGAGGGTGAAGATGATCAGTATGCACATAGGCTAAAGCTGTAGTATCATCGACAAGAGTCGGATACGATTCTGCTGCTCATCGATACAAGTCTAATTGGCGACGAGGAACTCACTCGCATCGTAGTCTGCCTGTATGGCTCTGTTGCAAAATACAAGGATGTCTCCTCTATACGAACTTCCCCTGGTGATATACTTGAAGCAATCACAGCCGGACGAGAGGCAGAGCAAGGAGCTCAATCAGTAGCCGGACTTATGCGGAAGTATACACTCGGACAAGAAGGATGAAGAGGCATATCTCGAGGCCGTGATCGTGAGTCAATGAGTGTCAGAGACCGGAGTCGTGGTAACTTCTGAAACTTGGTAGAAAGACACCGGTGAGGTGTCGGACGCAGTGGATACTTTGTCGCACGCCGCGACCAGGAGATCCTGTCATGATAGACGGATCCTCTCAATAGATCAGCCGGCAGAGACTGAACTCTGAAAGATTGGATGGGGAGGCATCTACCACACCTACTCCCCCGCAAGTTCCCTCTCATGCTTATCAACCCACCTAGCCTCACCTTCTCGTTCCTCTTCCTCGCTATCGCATTATCTTTTTACCTGTGTTCATGTAATCACTATACAGAACTGCCGTCGTCCTTCAAGATCCGCATCTCCGGCGCACCTTCCAGTCCGACGAGCATTTCATAGTCCTCGATCCAGTGAAACAGCGCACTCCCACAATTCGAATTCGGCCCAAACGCATTCAACTCCACAATCTGCACCTCCTCCACCTCCTGCGGCAAACTCTCCCCCTTCACTACAATATCAAACACAAATCCCTGCCTCACCAGCCTCTCAGACTCTGCATCATTCAGCTCGGCATTGTACTTCAGCACCTCTTCCAGCGCCCTCCCTGCCAGTTCCCAGATCCGCGACGCTGCGTCTGCCCAATTATGGTGGAATGCGTGCCATTCATACTGGCTGATAGCAGTAAGTTGTGAGTTCCAGCAGAAGCACCGGAATTCCTTGCTGACGTCCATGCGTGGGTTCCACTTGAGCAAGATCAGCGGGCATGTCCAGCTCGATCCTGGAGTTTCTCGCCATGTCTTCTCGGACGCTTCGATGGCTGCTTTCGTGCGCGCGGCGGTGCATATCTGCTCGAGCACCATGCCTGCATCGTTCAAGGGACAAAGTCCATACACGCCGTCCTTGGGCGACGACTCGTCCCAGCGCACGAACACAGAGCCGCCCAGCTCATCGATGGCAGACTGAATGCGCGGCCGGAGCATGAGATCATCAATGTCGTCCCAGCCTGCTGAGCCGATAGATAGGGTGCTGATGGCGGCGTTGTTGATGGCTTTGATGGTGCGGAGTTCGTGCGGGCTGAAATATAGAATGCGATAGTCTGTGATTGGATGCAGAAACGGCAGCCACCGGAGGAGATTGGTCGGTGTTGTGGACGGACCGGGCGGGTAGGTGGGATTGTTGTGCTCGACGGTGTTGCAGGTTAGTGAGCTGATTGAGCTGGAAGGTATTTGGACGAGCTTCATCGCGTAGTAGTGCCGGAGTAGAGTATAGATTAGGAAGTTTCGAGTGAATGTCGCAGGCTATATGACTTTCAAAAAGGTGATATTTGGACAAACTCAGGTTTCAGGTTCGAAGAAGGTGATATTTGGATAAAGTAGGGCTCGCATAAGTACGAGATGTGCACAGAGGCACAAAGTATCATCTGAGCAATCGGTTCACTTTCGAAATGAGTGAGTCATCTCTCACTTGTATATTTTTTCTTCGAAAAGCTAGTATCTGAATTGCGGTACCCATGATTCACGCTTTAACTACTGTTTGTGTTCACCTTACCTTACCTTACTTGACCCTCATGCCGTCTGGCGCCTCTTTCATGGATCTTATACAAGAGAATCGATCATGTCAGGTCACGAAGTTGCATGCTAGTCGAGCTCTCGACCTAAGGGTATCATCGATATCTTGCTTTCATACAGCTGCCTTCACACATTTCGTCACAGTTCACGTCGATGGTAAGTTTCATGTATGTAACCACCCCCCAGAAAAACAAGGTCCAAAGTTATGTGAAAGCAATAATCGTGACGTTACGTCGTGCTCACAATAGTATGTACTGTAGTTCTAGGGCTCATGGCAGGCGTTCTACATGTATCAGTCCGCGCGTTCTGTCAAGTCTCCTCACTCCTCCGTCGAGCTACTCTTCTACTCTCCCTTATAAAGTGCTCGCGTGACTTCCATCCTGAGAAATACTAGTATGCTACTTCCTCTCCACCCTTCCTTTCCAACTTCTCCCTCGGCAATTTCCTTCTTCGTAAGAAACACATGAGACGTGACGAGTGACATATCCCAGCGTCCACAATATACGTATCTAACTCCCTCTCCATCCACCCCCTCGCCCTTCACGCCCGCCCCCATTCACGCCTACGGCCATTAAAACGAGTTTGAATACGGCAACGCCGTTTACCTCGTCTCCACTTCCGGCACACTCTGCACCATCTACGGCAGCGTAGCATGGGACCCTACTCCGACACCCTCGGTTTCCCCCAAAGCTTCATTCTCACCTCCGGCCCCCTCCGACCTCCTGGACGTTGTAGTAGCTAAACTTTGGAGTGTAGCGTGTGCACGGAGTCATGCTGAGCGTCGTTTCTTAGCATCTTAGCGTCGGTCATGAGCAGCTGACCATTCGCGCCAAAGATGCTGCGGTCAGTCGTAAGTCTCTTGTCTGCTTGTGTCTGAAACAATGACCTACCAGACGAACATCGTGAAGCTGGACCTCTTGGCTATCTGAAATCACCTTGTATCAGCACTAAGGGCGCAAATATAGACCTTATCGTCGATCTTGCTCTGCAAACCTGCAAAATTTCAGCTATACAATGTGGTCAGCAAGTGTTAACATCACTTCGATTGTTCTTAACAATACACATACCTTGCTACCCACTCGTGCAAGACCTCGTCGGCCATAGCACATTGTTCAACCCGTCCGCAAATAACGCACATGTCCCATCCAACAATATTCTCTTTGAAGTCTCCTCCCTCAGCCCCGCCGCTGCCTATATCGTCCCCTCCGTGATCGCTAACGTTCCATGCAGACTACACTCATCACCCGCGGCATTATATCAACCCAAATATGTCAGTCCCAAGTCTTTCCCATATACCGAGCACTGCTGTTAACAGCATCAAGCCCGAGTGACACGCGCCGTGATGACTCACGAGGTATCCTGACCCGAGCCGTAGAGATACGTGAAATATGGGCGTGCGGCATCGAGACTGAGGGGCCGTCCGTAGAGCTAACTGGTGGGCGAGGAGTGAACTGGTGGCGGTAAAGCTTGGCTTGTTGAAGAGCGTTGCGTAGATCTGCAACTTGTGCACCTCGAAGCGCTGGACCAGTTTGATTGGCATGCGGGACCGGCCTAGTCGACTTTCGCCAGCTGGACTTGTCGTCGCATTCGCAATGTGCTGTAGTGGTGCTGAAGGACCGTTTGAAGCAGATGATTGGATCTAGCGCTAAGACCTGCAGGTTGGATGCTCTCCCAGACTGCCTGATTACCTTACTCCGCGAGGGGAATAGCACTTGCCTTTTGAAAGGAGAAATGTCTGTAGCTTGATGATAGCCTGAGGCTGAGCTGATATTGCGACATGCTTTCAGTTGTAGCTGAAGCAGTGACGAGAGAGACTTCGGTGGATGAGCCCGATTGTGATGACACTTGGCCATTGTCATGTCGAGAGTGTACGTGATTCCTTTTGATGATGTGGTGATTGTCTAGGTAGGGAACTTTACCGATGTGGTCGAACAGACTTGTAATGCTTAGCTTTGATGTTGTAGACGTGGAGGAAGTGTTCAACGGTGTGGAAGTAGACTTTGGGATTGTGGATGATGTTGATAACGTAGACTTGATTGAGGTTGAAGAGGGTGTGGAGGTGTAGGATACATGCGAAGAAATACTAGATAAGAAGGACTTTGCCACTAAAGTTGCGGTGGGTGTGATTGCTTTCGTAGTAGACGAAGCTTTAGCACTGATATTTGTTGACGTCAAACTCGGGAATGTTATGCTTGATGACTGCGTCGGGATTGGTGATGCGGAGGAAGTCGAGGTCGGTAGTGACGAAGGACTGTAGCTGGGTGCGGAGGGAGATACTGGCAGAGTGGTGGTACTTTTCACTGAAATCGTACTTGATATTGCTGACGCAGAAGACGATATAGTCGTGCTTATGCACGAGGAAGTTGTGCTGTAAGATGAGCTGGAGGTAGTAGTGCTTGGCCTTGGCGTCGTACTGCTGCTTGATTCGGAGGACAGAGTGAACGAAACTGTAGTCGTCGTGGTCGTAGCAAGAAGTATCGAGCTGGTGCTTGCCTGTGTTAGTTTACTGGTACCAAGCGTATTTACTGTACTGGTTGTGGCTGTAAAGTACTCGTGGTAAGCACGGTCGTGTTTCTGCGAAAATGAAGACGTAGAAGTGAAACTCGCTGTGCTCTGAAATGTTATAGTAACAAGAGGCGCAATGTACGTCGTACCAGCCAGCCAAGTA
>Ga0268250_10000677_pt1 | contig 15588 bp, 12 predicted proteins | sample AgamicAsSfe_FD_200448 | JGI IMG/M metagenome (GOLD analysis project Ga0268250, IMG submission 200448) | Agave microbial communities from Guanajuato, Mexico - As.Sf.e (v2) (version 2) | ecosystem: Host-associated > Plants > Phyllosphere > Phylloplane/Leaf | place: Guanajuato, Mexico | collected... | reverse complement strand
GGGTGGTTTTCGCGCACTTTTTGAAGTATCATCAGCGCTCACGTTTAGAGATGGAGCGCATGTGCGACTAGACTGATCCACTGCCTGCTGGACTTGGTCTGGTGTCTTGGAATCTTCCGCTTGGTCTACATTGCTTACGCTATCTTTGGAGCCCAGTATCTGCGCTGATGTTCGATCAGTGTCTTTTGGCGTTTCGGATGATCGACGAACCCGCCTCGAATCGGTCGACGCAGAACGGGGCTCTCGCTTTCTTCCGGTATTCGAAGCCAAAGAAGCTACCTCATAGTTTGAGTGTGAGCTCGTGGGTCTTTCTCCTTCAATCTTGACTCGAGATTCTACGTCAACTATAGGTGGCTCTTGGTTATCCTTTCGTTTCACGGCGTATCTCGAAGATGAATGCTCTGTTATCCTTATTGACGGTGCCGAAACCGTTCGCGACACCCTCTCATCGCCTGGATGCGTGCGATTCGAATGGACCTTTCCTTCGGAATCCTGCCTTTCGCTTGGCTCTGAGACGGATGGAAGTTGTTCTGAACGGCGTTTGCTCCCTCCCACGGGTGTCTCTAACCAGTTCGATTCCCTGTATTGTTCACCCGCCGAAGCCCGTCTGTTAGCTCCCGCTGGCCTATCCGGCGTTTGCGATTCCTGCACTGATTTCGAGTTGTCGCTAACTTTTTTCCGCTTGGAATCCACTTGTTCATGTTTTTGGTCTGGTATGCCGACTTCTCGTGTAACCCCCGACTCCGGTGCTGGCTGCGCCTTCCTCGCTTCAGCCTTCTCTTGCAATTTCTGGCCCGGAGTCGTTGTGCGCGCCTTTCCATTTCGTGTAGGACTTACTCTCTCTAGCTCTGAAGGTTTCTTTCTAATAAGATCTGGAGAACGGCTGACCGTAGAAGATGATCGTCGCCCTTTATCTGGAGTAGCGCTCTGACTGCGTTCGATCAGTTCGTTCCGACTAGAATGTCTTCGGTTAGACTGCTCAGATCTTTCTTCAGTACGATCTGAACCACGGATAACGACAGAGGCAGAACGCAGACGCTTCGGTAGATCAGTCTTCGACTCGATTGCTAGTGAATCCTTCGATAGAACCTTACTACCCAGAGGACCTGATGTAGAGTATTTTCTGTCGAGCTCTCTGAGTTTCTCTTTAGTAAGGCTTGGAGACTGCGAGACGGTAGAAGCAGAGGATTGGTGTTTCGCTTGCTCATTCCTTGTTGATCGAGCCGAATCGTCCTTCGATGTATCTTTCGCACGCGGGCGGTCAGAGACAGATTCCACCTTCGGCAAGGATCTTTTCGGACTTTGTGGCGTATTGGGAGCCCGCTTGTCGGATTTTGGACTTGGACTTGATGGATTTATCGGGCTCGAAACTTTCTTCCTGACATCTGACTGCCTTCGGCTATTGCTTTCTTTCTTCTGCGTTGCTGGTGGGTCTTGGTTTCGATGTTTTGGGTCTGTCCTTCCTTTCTCCTTCCACTCAGTTTGAGTTGCCTTCTTTATGGCCTCAATCTCTTTATCGACTTGTCTTTTTGTTTCTCTTCCCTCATTCACCTGTTCTGCTGCTCGTCTCTTAGCTTCTGCCGCTCGTCTTTCGGCATTGGCCTTTTCTTTTTCCATCGCTGTCTCCTTTTCTTGTGCGATCCGCCTCTTACTATCCTCTTCTTGCAAAACGATCTTAGCTGAACAGTTTCTTAGCAACTTTTTGGTGTCTTTGAGGCACTCCAGGTGGTCAGATTCCTCTCCGCCTTTGTATCGATCTGCCTGGAGTATGTCTAGCAGCTCGAGACACCGCGTTGAGGCATCGTTGTATTTCTTCAGGTTGAAGAGTTCTTTTGCGAGGTTGAATCTGACTTTCACTGTCTCGATGTGGTTTCTTCCTAAGCTCTGCTCCGCTCTGTCCAGGGTCTCAATGTTCACATTAACTGCCTTCATAATGTTGCGGTCCGAGCCCGATCCGAACAAAGCTGAAGTGAGGTCGACACGATCTTTGATAACATCCTCCATGGGTTTTCTGGTCTCAGTGTCCACAATGGCTTGGTATGTGCTGATTGCTTTGCCATAATCGTTGTTGGCCAAGTAAGTGTCTGCTAATCGCCGCTGAGCATCGAGATGTCGCTTTTGTGCAGCCGAGATGACGCTATTTTTCGATCCACTCAAGCTTTGGCATCGCTGGAGATTCTCTAAAGTTCTCTTAACAATTTCCAGATGACAGTTTGTGGCTCCCACAATGTCGCCCGCGCTCATGAGAGTGTCAGCCAATCGCTCCCGCGAGTTCAGCGTGGATTCATCCAACTTTCCGCGACGCTCTTCGAGCAGCTTTGTCGCTTTATCGAAAGGCTTCACTGCATCTTGATAACGCGCCTTGCCCACGAGGTCGTCACCTCTCTCGGTAAGCACTTTGATGTCATGGTCGACTGTCATATCACAAGTGATAGGACTGCTAGGCCACAGTAATACCAGAGCTTTTCTTCGTACAAATACTGATCATAACGAGACCGCATAAACCGTATAATGGTACGTTGCTGGTGCCGTCGTGCAAGAGATCTTAGTTGCCGTCTATCTCCAAACGGTGGCTCGTGCCGCGAAAATCGCGAGGTCCGAATCGGTGCAGAACTGGATACTAAGTTGAGCCGCAGTAAGATGGAGTCCTTCGGCTGACCTCGTGATGCCGCTTAGGCAGCTGTAGGGTGGGGGCTGAACGTAGTTCGCCTGCATGCCCCATATAGGCCAAGCGAATATGCAGCCGTTCAACGCAGTACCGGACTAATTGCCCATTGTTAAGTAGCCCATTGTAATTGCGGCACAGCCCCGATACCCGCCAGCCTTCAAGATTCCCAGCCTGCATTTTTCACATTCCTCAAGTCAGTGCCGGCCATGTAGCTTCAATCTTCGCGGCGATGCGAATTAGTTCCACCACATGCCTGCACTTCCTCCTGCGCCTCAGAAAGAATCATGGATAAAAAGTCAAACTTCCCATGGCCCAGATCTGGGATCCAGGCGGCGACCTGCATCCATCCTTGATCCCTTGCCGAGTTTAGTCGATCGAAGGGCGCACACGTCACCTATCGTAGCTGCTGCAGCTGTCGAAGAGACCGGACCGGTCAGCCCAACGCTCCAACGGCCTTCTAATGAAGTCATTGGGGGAGCTTTCGTAGGAGCATTCTTAGGCTTCTTGATATTGCTACTCCTCATAAAATGCTGTCGCGGCCGAGGTCCCAAAGACGGCGAGAAGAATTCCACAATCTCTAGTTCTACATCTACAGGAAGAACCCCTGGAAACGGTCCCCTACCTCCGCCGCCCATCTATGATCCTCCTGGCCGAAGAAAGACGACCACAGGACAACGAGAAACAGAGAAGTTTGTTGCTGCAATCAGGGGGGAACCGGCATTAGTCGTGAAAAGAAAACCCAGACCGCACCGTCCTGGAAGGCACGGTGTAGAGGACTTGGAATCTTTCTCAAGCCACAGCGACAGGCAGGAGAAAGGAAGAGTATGTTCCCATCTCTGCATATATTACTTCAGCCTAACTAAGTCAAATCACAGTCTGCTCGTCGTGGTGAAGGTATCGAAATCCATAGGATGGATATTCCTAATAATTTCCGACTACCTGGATTCGGCGAAGTGATAAGGGAAGTCAAGCCTTAGGTACCAGGGCTAAGAACTAGCATATACAGATGCGCCATCCAGACGAAAGATCTTTTCATCGCGAAAAGATAAGCTTTTGCGGCGGCAAGCTGGGCTGGGCAGCTGGCCGGGGAACACACCGGATGCACACAGCCCCACCGGTCATGCAGCTACACGTATACGGACGCTCCACATCAGCATCGGCAGCTCATGCATACATCTGACATATGAATTTCCCCTACCCATCTAAGCTTACAAACATCCTATCTAAGTAAGCATCGATTGTAGCCTTCCACCTCAGTCATCTCGCCATGTCCTATACAAAGCCAACTTACTTCCTTGCGCCACGGCGTCCAAGCCCACCAGATGGACCCATACGCCTAGGGGCCATTATACCCTCACCAACTCAACCCGACGAGCCACTATATTTACCTCCGCCACCCCCGAAATCTGATACCAGCAAGTTCACAGAATACAACTGGAGCGGGTCCCACGCCAAACAGTCATCGTCTCACTTCGGAGTCTGGACCTCTTTTCTAGAATGCGTCCTTGGAATTGGTGCAGATGTCAGTGTGAGCTTGGACAAATCTCACCACCAGAGCTGGAAAGTGGATACGATGACGACGCAGTCATTTCTACCTAGTCGCACTTTTCTAGAACAAGTGGTGGGACATGAAGATGTGAGAAGGTACATCACCGAAAACCGTTTCCGCGAGAAGGTCTATATTATCACCGGCGTTATGATCGCATCTTCGGCCGATATCTCGGGCCAGAGACTTCAGGAGAAGGGACTCTACGTTCATGCTGGCGTTGATGCGGCGGCGTGGGCTGGTGTGCCTAGTGGCCTTTCGTTCGGTCCAGAAGGAAATTGGAAACGCAAAGCTGAGACAAAGGAATCGAGTCGAACAGCAGATGATTTTGTCTTTGCGTACAGGATCCGTGAGATCAAGGTACGGAGGAAAGGTGGAGTCAAGGCGGATAAGCTGTATGACAAGGGTGCTTTATTCGATACGGACAAAAAGAGGAAGACAGAAGACTTGTATGAGGTAGAGGTTGATGGCTTGGGTGACGAACCTGATGTTGATGATGTCGATCTGGAAAATATGGAGGTCAGGCAGAAGATTGGAGACGAAGGGGAAGAAGAGGAAGTTGTTTGTGTTTTGCCAGAACCTATGGATTGAGTACACAATTGCATGAACATGCAAGCAAAATGTATATACTGGGAACAAGTACAACTGCTCGTGGCAATATTGTGATAAGTGTTTGAGGTTTCCGAAGTCCAGGTGCAGGCTAGCTCCCGTACGCTAGTTCACCTGGGCAGTGGGCACCCAGGACCCTGACCTGAGGTCTCCACGCAACCACTCACCACTGAGATCGGCACCACCGATCGCGCTGAACCAACGCCGGCTGCATACAATACGAAGAACTATGTCGACGCCATCATTGCTACCAAGTACGTGTACGCACAGACAAGGTAGTCGTGTTTAACGCGTAAGTCGCGTCGAAGCATCGCGATATGCACGCGTCACGACCGTCTGCTTGCGTAGTATTTCAATTCGGCCCAAGTCCTAGCAGCCGTTGCCCAGGGTTCGGAGGGCGATCGCCTGACCAACAGTCCTGGCGGCACTGACCGATGGATTTGTCCAACACTCAAATCTCCCAACACACTCGACTTGTCTCATTTCGAGTGTCGCCTTTGACACAACAAGCACATCGTCGACGCTCCCGCTGCCGAGTCGGACCGGGCCAGTGAGCATGGGGAAAGGCTCGTCGAGGTCTGTGCGCACTTGCGGTACAACGCCCCTTGTCGTCCCACTTCAACTCGTCCCCCTTGAACTACTGGTTTGACCCAAAGCGAAACTGCCAGAAAACGATGCGCTGGAGTTCAAAGCCTTGATACATGATCCCATGGATTGCTTAGACCTCCATCAAGCAAAAATCGGGCTTGTGGTTTAGTGGTATAATACTCCCTTAGCATGGGAGTGGTCCAGGGTTCGATTCCCTGCAAGTCCATTTCTTTTTTGCTGGCAACGACGTCGTGGCAGATGGTGCTGATGTCGCTGAGGTTGCCTAGGATCATGTTTTTGGCCATTTCAGATGGTCCGCGTAAACCATCCCTCTGGCTGATTTCAAGGTTGCTATTCGCACAAGACGCTACAGTGACTACAAGACTCCAAATCACGACTGTCTGCGGTTGAGCTTCCTCGGGTCTTCGTCTGTAATAGTGTTTTCCATCGTGTTTGGTTGGTTTGGCACCGGGCACCGTTGTTTATTACAGTGCGCCGTCGCAAGAACATACCAAGATGCCCCGAAGCATGTCTTTGAAAAACATGACAAGGGATGCGAGAAGTTGGTGCTCATAGAGAAGGCATGACATTAAAAACCCCTACCACCCTTCCCGAATGAGCCTCTCCTGAACGGAGTTATCGCTATGAGCACGCTTAACAGGTTGCAGCAAGATATCGTTTTGAACACCCTCCAAAACCGAGCTCGATGTCACCTGAAATGCCATCAGCTTTGGACTAGAGATCAAATTGTCAGCAATATCGATATCGACAGTTGAGAGACTTACTAGCTGTAGAATATGAAAAGATCCAGAAACGCTCGATCAAGCTTTGTGGACCACCTTAACGTAATATCGAGGGCAAAACAGAATCGCTGTCGACAAAATGCATCAACAGCCAAGTATAAGCAATTACTGATTGCCAATGTAACTCAGTTTATTACAGCGAGTTCGGTGGACAAAATCACGCATTGAGATGCATGTTGCTGGATCGGCCGAAAACTCGGTGGAAGACTAGATATATAAGAAACCCGCGTTGCACTTTGTAAAAGACATCTAAAGCATTAGAAAAAGCATCCAGAATCAAAGAGTCTTACATTACCTCTTCTTCTTCAAAACTCCTCCAGAATCAAACCCAAACTCGTAGTTCAACATGGTCAGGATCGCAATCGTAGGTGGTACTGGGAGTATGTTTCTTGCTACCTTGCACGAAGCGAACCAAAACTTACATCTTCGAAGACGTCGGACAGGAGATTGTGGACGTGCTTGTCGCTAGCAAGAAGCACGAAATCTTGATCTTCACCCGCAAGGTCGGTACCCACCAGATGCCCCCCTGCAGACCAGTGCTGACTCTCCTCTAGGATATCTCGATGGAAACCACAGATTCGTCCGTTAAATGGGCCAAATCTACCTACGGGGATGTGAATGAATTAGTTGGTCAACTGCAAGGCATAGACGTGGTGTTGTCATTTATCGCCCCGCATGACCAAGAACAAGGCTTCTCCAGCCAGAAAAACATCATCGACGCGGCAGTAAAGGCCGGCGTCAAGCGACTCGCACCTAGCGAATGGATCTCGTAAGTCGCTATCATCTTGCTAGCTCTTTTCCCATATACTAACGACCTGTTAGAGCTGGCCTAGAGCACCTGGACTGGTACACCTTCAAGGCGCACACACGCCAGTACTTGACAGAGCTCAACAGTGGCAAGAAGGTTATTGAGTACTGTCTCTTCCAGCCAGGTCTCTTCACCAATTACTTTACTCCATACCCGTCAACCAAGCACATCAAGCCACTTGAGACACAGTGGGACTTTGCGAAGCGTAGGGCTATCTTACGGGAAGGCTCTGATAACGACTATGTCACGCTTACGACTGCGGACGATCTAAGCAACGTGGTTGTGCGCGCGGTGGACTACCCCGGCGAATGGCCGCTCGTGGGTGGTATTCGAGGGTCTCGTATTTCCATCAAGGAGCTCATCGCCCTTGGAGAGGAGATACGCGGTTAGTCACCCATCTACTTTCAACTCACTCAACCCCATCCTTTATTGTTTCATCTACTAATCAAGGAGTTTTAGGCGGGCCCTTCACGATCGACAGGATTCCGAACGAAGACTTGAAGAATGGAACATGGGACGCTTCCTGGCTTCCTAAAGTCGAACATCCCTCCATTCCACCAGAGTTTGTTGACGCATTTTCGAAGAAGATGGTGGGCGGTATCTCGTTGGCTATAGGAGCGGGATGTTTCGATGTGGGCGATGAGTGGAATCGTTTATTGCCTGATTTTGAGTTTACGGACGCCAAAGATTTTTTGAGAAAGGCATGGGGTGATAAGAACTGATAACTTGGATTAATCTAGCGTGTTTCGCAGTTGCCAATGGCCGTAGCGCGACCAGTGTAGTCGTAGCTTGGGAAGATTCTCCTAGGGCAGAATCAGAATGTACTGTCGTTCGTTACTGCCTATGCCAAATTCTGCTAGAAGTATTCGACTTGCAGAGAATCTGATCGCGGGATCACTACAACTATGACCAGAGCTGTCGGGTTATGTTGTCGCACGCACCACGTCGTATCGTTCCAAGGTCAGGTACGTCAACGTAGGTGAGGCGAGGTTTCGTCCGCCGAAGCTCGGGCGGGCGACCAGATCACTACCCAACTCATTATAAACATGCATTCGCCTCCGTCCAAGTGCACAACCCCTTCACGTGAAGATGCCGTCACATGTCGACTCCCAAAACGATGAAAGAGCTGCAAAGCGAAGAAAAGTGCGCAAAGGAACTCAGAGTTGCTGGGAATGCAAGAAGCGGAAAGTTCGATGCACATGGGCGTTGCTTACCAACTCAACGTGCGATAATTGTCTACGAAGGAAAACAAAATGCGTCAGTCAGGAGTTCGCGGATGATTCACCTGCGAGTACCAGAGTGACCGATGGAGGAGTAGAAGATCGGTTAAGCCGAGTCGAGAATCTGCTTGAGCGCCTGGTCAACGGCACGGCCTACGCAGGTCGGGACGCGTTGGGAAGTCGCCTCGATACTGCAGTGATGAACGGTTTGAGCAACTTGGTTGTATGTATATGATGTTGAAGATTTGTCTCCAACTACGGCTAACGCCTGCAAGGACTATGCAAGAAACGTTGACATTACCCCATCCACTTCCCCAGAAGCTACATCGGCACTCACGAGTCCACCACAAAATTCAGAACCATTGCATAGCAATCTTTACACTGGAATATCTGGAAATCTCGTGGCAGCATGGCCTAATAGTCAAGACCTCGACTACATTTGCAAACTCCCAGTTGGCCTCTCAACACACTTGCACATCAAACTGACCTCATCTTCGGCCAAAGTCATGAGCCAAGTACCGAAAAGCCCTCGGGAAATGTTGCAGTTACCACCACCGGGATCGCATCCGGTGCTAATAGCCCGGAAGCTTCTTTTGTTAAGCAGTCTATTGCAGGGTGCGCTATCAGCAGGCCAAATCCCACAAGATCAGCATGGACATTTCAGTGAAGTCATGTCTCATGCAATGGATGCAGCAGTGAGAGTTGTGACTTCCAACGACAAGCTGACCGCCTCTGTCGAAGGTATCGAGTGTATCATGATCGAAGCTATGATCCAGAACTACGCTGGCGACCTCCACTGTGCATGGATGACTGCACGCCGGGCGTCTGCTGTTGCACAGATGTTGGGTTTGCATCGTGGCAGCTCAAAGCCATCTACTTTCAAAGTCCTGGTTCCAGAAACGAGTTCAGGGTTCGATCCAGATCAATTTTGTTGTCGCATTATCGAAATGGACCGCTATCTGTCGTTGACGCTGGGACTGCCGCAATCTTCACTGGAGACTCGTGGGTTTGGTGCTGAAGCAATGGCGGCATGTCATCCACTTGATCGCATCGCTCGTCTGCAGTGCATAATCGCGGATCGCATTCTGTCACGTCGAGTGGGGGGACCCAACAAGAAGAAAAGCGAGAATATCCAGCATATTGACGAAATGCTAAAGGAGGCGGCTGCACTCATGCCATCGCAGTGGTGGCTGACTCCGGACTTGGACGCCAACAACTTGACAGCACCGAACCCTCTACCAGAAGTCGCTCGTGCAATGTATCAGTTTTCTCATTTCCATCTAGTCTTACGGTTGCATTTACCGTATGTTCTTCGCTCGTCAGGGAACAGCATGTGCGAGCACAGCAAAGCCACTGCTATTCATTCTGCTCGCGAAATCATGTCTCGATACATCGCCTTCCGCAAGTGGAATACTGGAGTCTACTACTGCCGTGGAGTAGACTACCTCTCTTTCATAGCCCTTATAGTACTGTGTCTGGTGCACATTGATGCGCGTAATCAACCGATGGCCCAGCACGAAGTAATTCTCGATCACAGCCGTCCGAGTGACCGCGCGATGATGGAACGAACAGTCGGCATACTACGAACCATGGAAGACGATGCGATCGCAACGAAACTCTCTCGTATTATGGAATACCTTCTTCAGGTGGAAGCAGCATCAGCCAGCGGAATTGGCTACAATACTTCCACTAGCGAGGTTGATGAGGGGCTAGCAACAGAGTGTGACGGTCGGTTTGTGGATGAGGAGAACGGCGTGCTGCAGCTCCAGATACCATATTTTGGTACCATCACTCTTCAGCGTGGGTTGGCTCCGTCTACCGTGACAGCTGTGGGGATTCTATCTACCCAAGCATCTGAGCATACACAGCCATCACTTACAGCGTGGGACAATCAATGGTCATTACTCGATTCATCAGAACATATGGGTGAACTTGACGATTGGACACTGCAGAGCATCAACGAAGGCCTTTTTGGGGATTTACTCGGGTTTGGAAGTACAGATCAGGGCCCTGAGCCAGTTTTGGATGAGTCGTTCATTCACATTCCTTCCAGTCTTGAGATGGGAGAGTAGAGTGGAAGGCGCAAGGGTGAAGGCGTCTTCATCGCAAATAGGCCTAGCGCGTCGCGCAAGGAAGGAGCTCTCATATCTGTCGAAGGGTAAAACGCGGCATCTTTGAAAGTGACATGTTAAGATGTGGATTTCATGGTCAGCTATAGACTTGAAGGATGGTGTATGTGTGTGCGAATGTTCATTCCTAAACTTGTTCAAGTACTGAAATCCTCCAGACAAGGTATCTTTAAGGCCGTGGCTAAATAGCAACATTTTTTAACGCCGGAAAATGCAATCCAATAACACCAGTGTATGCAGATCGTAAATCATGATCTTCGTTTCGCGACACGTCCGCCGGTGCGTCCACCGGTAAAGGGCTTCAGCGCGCCCTTGCCTCGCGAGGCGGGGAAAGAGACCCTGTTCTGAGGTCTGCGGCGAAGTTGTTTCCGGGTCTGGCTCTTGTCCTTGTTCTTGCGCGAGTTCTTTGCAGAGGTGGCGGCAGCGTCAACGTCCATATCTAAGAAGTCAAAGTTAGCCCTTGATTCTCACTCAGCCAGTGCGGAGGAAGCGGGTCAAAGGCGAATTTGAGATGGCCGTGGTTGGTGAAGCCCAGGATGTCAGAGCACAAGCCCAAGTGGAAACACAGATTTCTGAGCTGGCAGTCTTCGTCTGCTGAGTCGAGGGCAATGGAGGAGGGGTCGGAGAGGGAGCGCGGTATGGGGACAGTGAGTAGCGACGAACCTTTGGGCAAGTCCTCCTCCTTGGTGGCATCGTCGGCGGCGCTGGCTGGGACAGAGTTAGAGGGTGCGCATGCTAGGGGTCGGACAGGCGACTCACTTTCTTCGGTTTCCATGTCCGTCTTTTCGGGTTTGGGCTGCGCAATCGTCTCGAGAAGTTTGGCGTGCAGGCGCTCGGCGCGCGCCTGCTCTACGGGGCCAAATACATTGGCGCGAAGCTTGGTGCGGTTCGCCTTTTTGCTGCTTGCTCGTGCGCCTTTGGCCATTGTGTCTGTGTGTGGGATTGGCCGGGAATATCTGGGGTGAAGGCGTTTGCTGGTCGGTGGGGGAAAAGTTGAGGGAAATTTAGTGGCAAAGCGATGCAATCAAGGCCGGCCCGTGCCCCAGTCGCGTTCTTCGCCTAGTTCCAGGTGACGCTGACTTCGGTATATACCCAGCTTGGAGATGCGCTCGCCGCGAGAGCCGCCGCCTACGTCGACGGCCATATAACCCACAGAGTCGCATTGTGGCCTCCCCGTCTGCTGGCCGCCCCCGTCCTTGTTCCGCCCCCGTCCTTGTTCCGCCCGCGCCTGTGTTGTTGTGCGCTCTGTGTCGCCGCCTGGTTCTCGGGAAGTTGCGACCAACGCCCTTCACTGCCTTCACCTCACCCGACGTCGCCTGCCAGAAGAGACTGCCTCAGACACCCGGCCCCAGATGCCTTCGCGAGATATTCTGCACCGGTAGCGCCTCACTTGCAACCTCCGACATTGCCAGCCCTCCCGACCTCGACCGTGACGGCAGCACACCATGGCGTCCAGCCTGCAGCAGATGGCTGCCACCATCACCGAGCGCTCCAAGACCCTCATAAACAACGACCTCAAGAAGATCCTCAAAGAGGAGGGCACCTCGCAGACGGGCAACAAGGCTGCACTGCAAGCCCGCGTCATTGGCCGTACGTCTCTCCGCTCCCTAACCCCGGGGCCTGCTGTCGCCTCGACACCTGCTAACTTCACCCTCGCCAGTCATCGCCAATGCAGTCTCCAGGAGCGATACCGACCTTTTGCGCCGACTGCAGTACCGCGTGCAACACCACGGAGAGGCGCCTCCGCCAGCCACGACTAGTCCCGTCGCCTCTTCATACTCGCAGCCGCCTGCGCCCGTTGCCAACGGCTACAGCATGGCCAACGGGTACCAAAACAACGCCGCATACCAGCCCTACCAGCAGCCCCAGCAGCCACCCATGCCGCCCCGACCAACGTATTTCTTCAAGGACAGCCCTTTCTTCGAAATTCGCGAGCTCGTGCTGAGCAATATGTCTTTGGACGCTTCGCCAACTCATCGTGCCACCATATCGCGGAATCTTACCCTCAACGAGAACCAGTCGGCACGCCTAAGAGCCGATTCGTCCCTGCGATTGCTGCTCTTTTCTGCGCTCGAACAGCCCCTGGCTCCCTACTCACGTCTCGATATTGCGTTCCCATCTCAAATCGAGGTCAAGGTCAATGACGAAGAGGTCAAGGCGAACTACAAGGGGCTAAAGAATAAGCCAGGCTCGACGCGTCCTGCAGACATTACTGATTTTGTACGCATGAAGATCGCCAACCAGCGTAACAGCATCCTCATCACCTACGCCCTGACTCAGAAGGCAAGTCGGTCGGAGGTTTCTTATTCCGTCAGCGCCCTGAAACATGACCTCAAGCTGACTTCGAAATCCAGAAATACAACCTGTTTGTCTACTTGGTCAGAAAGTTTTCTGTCGAGGAACTCACAAAACGTATCAAGCAGCGCAATGTCATCACTCGTCAGTCGGTGCTGAACGAAAGTATGTCTTCGCACCAAGCATCTAGGGCACGCGGCATTACTAACCGTATCGCAGTGATGAAAAAGGCCAATGATCCGGACATTGAAGTCGGATCAAGCGTCATGTCGCTAAAGGACCCCATCTCTACCTTGCGCATCGTCACCCCATGCAGGTCAACGGTGTGCACGCATAACCAATGCTTTGATGCCGACTCATTCCTGCAGCTCCAAGAGCAGGCTCCTACATGGACATGCCCAATATGCAGCAAGACGATTTCGTATGAAGCCTTGGCCGTCGATCAGTACGTCGAGGAGATTCTGAGCAAGGCTCGGAATACGGACCAAGTCACCATCCAGCCAAGTGGAGAATGGTCTACCGAAAAGGATGTGAAGCCCAAACAAAATGGGCACCATGACGATAGTGATGACGACCTCATCGAGATACCAGACTACCGTGTACAGGCCATCAAAACCGAAGCCGCGCCAACACCCACTTCGCTCAGTACCCCTCCACTGCCTTCTCGGGAGACTTCTACTGCCCCACGGTCTGCACAGAAGAGAAAGTCTGAGGTGGTGGATCTGACTTTAAGCGATGACGACGAGCCAGTAAGACCAACGAAAAAGGTAGCGTACACTACCCCCAATAGCCTTCCTGATCCGCACCGTCGGTATCATTTACCTCCCCTTGGTAGTCACTCCGCTGCCCATAGTCGTCCACTGCCACCAGCCTACCACAGTGGGTCCCACAGTGGGTCTCTCAGCATGCGCTCTGATTACTCCCGGCCTCCATCCACACCTCCACCACGGCATGGGTATCAATCCTATCGACCAGCACAGCCCGCTTCGCGGCCCAGCTATCCCGGACAGGGTACTTCCTCCTACCCTACCTACCTCGGCTCTTCTTCCCCCTAAACTACATGTTGCGCGTTCTTTTGTATCTTTCATTTTTGTACGACTAAGGTTCACCAGCTAACACTACCTCGGGTTTGTAGGGCAGAACAGGGACCGGATGAGGTAGCATAGCACCCACCTAGGCAGCCCACTTCGCCACGGACCGTTGCGCCGTGGGCAAGCCGTGTAGGCTGATCAAGTGAAGTTCCCTACATGATCCTCTCATCTCTTTCCTAAGTTGTCAAGAGAATTTAGCGCGAGGCGTTTGGGAGAGGCTACATTTCATGATCTATCTGCTTATGGCGTACAACACTGATTGGGGGCATTGAGGATACCACCGCATGGGAGATTTGCATGCATTTTGAAAGCTCACACGAACGACTTTCTGCGATGATGAGAAGAGAGTAGAAGCTGCGCGAGGCGAAGGAAGGGAATGTGGAGGTGCTATTTCATGTAAAATCGTGTAGCAATGACGTCTTTTGACCTCCGTCATATTGAATAATTTCAAGTCGACCTAGACTGATGTTTCACCGTGACAGAACTACCTAGCCCTTGGACAACTGCGAGTCGAAGTGCTTCATTGTTGGATACATTTTCACTTTGTTCTAAACTTCTATGATCTACTTGCAAGCTTGCGTGGTTGACCCTTTGGCTTCGACGCTGTTGCAGGCTCTGATGTGTCGCCATCAGATTTTGGTGCTTCACCTTCAGGTTTTGACACGCCGTCCCCAGATTGTGATCCTATTTCCTGTTCACGCTGGGCTAGAGCCTTTTCCCTTTCATCCAGCTCGGCCTGTCGCCGATCAAGCTCACTTTCCCGTTGATCAAGCTTCTTCTCTCGTTCGTCCAGTTCCTCACCATTTTGCGTGTCGGGTCTCCCGGTAGCATCCGATGGCTCTGTCTTTGCTGATTGTGCTTCGCCATCTTCCTGCTTTGCATTCAACTTCCGTGGCTTCTTACGACCCTGTGTGTCACTTTTTTGCGTCGAATCGCTCTTTGATGGCTCCGCAGGCTGGCTTTCGCTGGGCTTCGAGTCTGAATCTCCACCGCCAGCTTGAGCGCCAGCCTTTGCTGCATCCGATACCTCTTTCTGATCCGGCATCATGCCCTTCGCACTTTCCATCCAGCCTTCGTCAATCTTGCCTCCACCTCCTTCGCTCTTGAATTTTTCAAGCTCTTCAGTGCCAGGCATTTCTTCCTCATTAGCCTGTCCCACCATCTTCTCTAGCGTCCTCTTCTGCTCCTCGCTTGCTGCCCATTGTGGGATCCAGCTTGTGAGCTTCTTCATCCCCTTTCCGGCTACTTTGCCCATATTCACCCATGGACCATGGATTGCCCCTGTAACTCCGCCCAATCCAGCTCCTATCCCACCGAGAAGGGTCGAAGAGATGCCGCCAACTAAAGTGCCTGTTATAGCACCCAACGTAGCTCCAGGTGCGACACCAAGGCCCGTGCCCGCTGCCATACCTTGGAAAGCACCTGAACGAAGATATTTCGCCGTCTTTCCGAATGACTCGGCCTCGATATGGGCATTTGTAGCCTCTTCTGTCAGTCTTTGTCGTTCGTCCGGATCACTGGCGGCGGCCGCTGCATCTTTCAATTCTTTTGCTTTCTTTTGTGCTGCAAGGGCAGCGTTCGCGGCTTTTCCAGATTCTTGCCGCACTTCCTCTTCTGAAACGGCAGGCTTCTTGGACTTTGAGTCGTCTTGGGACTTCTTGTCTCCATCTTTGTTTAACTTCTTTGGAGGCATGATTGTGGTTGTCGTTTTCGCAGTTGTAGCTGCTGCTGTACGTATCGTGTAAGCAACCCCTACCGGCAATGTACGTCATCGTCGCTAGCCCCACCAGAGAAGCCTGAATTGCACGCGTTCAAGACGCGTCACGACCGC
>Ga0268250_10000676_pt1 | contig 15641 bp, 10 predicted proteins | sample AgamicAsSfe_FD_200448 | JGI IMG/M metagenome (GOLD analysis project Ga0268250, IMG submission 200448) | Agave microbial communities from Guanajuato, Mexico - As.Sf.e (v2) (version 2) | ecosystem: Host-associated > Plants > Phyllosphere > Phylloplane/Leaf | place: Guanajuato, Mexico | collected... | reverse complement strand
CCTTCGACGGCGTAGTAGTAGGATCCGAAGACGAGAATGCCGAGAATGATTTGGTAAGGGATTTCGACGATGATGTTGGCGATGATAAAGGCTTTCCAGCTGTAGGCTTTGCTGGGGCGTTCGCGGACTTCGTAAAGGGCTCGTTGCGTCACGAACAGTGGCATGACCTGTGGAAGAGAACATGTTAGCATGACCAGGGCAGTACGATGGATGAAGGCAACTTACCTGCTGTACTAGGGTTGAGAAGATAGTGGAGACCATGAAAAGTGAGAAGATCACATTCTGCAGCCCTTGCAAGGACGAGTCGGACTGGAAGAAGGAGAACCCGATGAAGAGACCAGACATAATGCCAAGAAGCCACTTTGCCCAGATGTAAGCAGGCAGCCTCCAATATTGCTGGAACACTCTTTTGCTGACAACCGCGAGCTGAGTGGTGAATGGCATAGCGAACTCGCCATGCGACGCCTCATCATCATCACCATCCGCTGGCACGTTTCTTCGCTCCGAGTGAATCTGTTCGAGCTCTTTCTTGACGTTCTGTGAGTTCTCGCTCGACTTCCACGCTTCATGCCAATCTTGTCCAATACCACTTGAGCCGGCATTGACGATCTCAAGCATGTATTCCGCGGGATTTTCCTCGTCATCACACTTTCGAGCTCCGTTGCCCTCAAAGTAATCGAGCAGGGTCCTTGAGTTCTTGCCGATGGGACCAAAGTAGACAGTCTTTCCACCTTTGGCAAGGAAAAGTAGTCTGTCAAACTCTTGGAACAGGATAGCACTAGGTTGGTGGATCGTGCATAGGACTGCTTGACCTGCGTCGGCAAGCTTGCGAAGGAATGCGCAGATAGCCCAAGATGATTGAGAGTCGAGACCACTGTCGGAAGTCAGCATTATGAATGTATGAGGTGTCATTGAGCGAGTGATCGTCTTACCTGGTGGGCTCATCGAGGAAGAGTAGTAACTTTGGCTTCGCTGCGAGCTCAACACCAATAGTCAACAGCTTGCGCTGCTCGACATTCAGTCCTTGACCAGGTACTCCCACAACAGCCTCTGCAAAGTCTTCCATGTTGAGCATCTTGATGACTTCCTCGACGAAAGCAAGCTTTTCTGCCTTTGGTACAGACTTTGGTTGGCGCAAGAGTGCGCTAAATTGCAGGCTTTCGCGGACAGTAGCAGTATCGAGATGCAGATCTGTAGTATGTTGTCAGATGGTAATCAACATCGTGGGGCTTAATGACATACCTTGTTGCTGAACATATCCAGTCTTCCTTTGGAAACTGGCATCGAAAGGTTTACCATTGACGAACATGTCACCTGTGATGACACCCATGGTGGTCCGTTGCGCAAGGACATCCAGAAGAGTCGTCTTACCTGCACCAGAGACACCCATCAAGGCAGTAAGAGTGCCCGGCTTGACCCAGCCAGAGACATTGTCCAAGAGACGGCGCTCTTCACCTTTGATCTGAATATCATACACCACGTTCTGCCACGTGAAGATGTCCTTTTGTGGTGGAATGGCGTCGACATGGTCCTCCGTACCTGCTTCAGGCTTTGCATCTGTCATCTCCTGGCCCTCATCGCCGTGTTTCTGCTGGAGATGAGCGGGTACATGACCTCGGCGGAAGACCAGAACCTCTGCAGCACTTGCAGTCGAGGAGTTAAGCTCAGTTGCTGCGAAGTAGATGAACATGAAGCCAAACAGGAAGGCGAGGAGGATTCCAAAGTTGCGCCAAACGTGGCCGAACGTGTATCCGTAGGCAATGTCGAGGTAAGTATCACCATTCACTGTCAACCTTCCTGCTACAGCTCCAGTCGCACTGCAGATCCATGAGTTGCCGACCGACGGGCTGTAATTGGGAATTCGAACAGAGCAGATCAATTCCTGGCCGTGGTACTGGTTCGCAAGGAGAATCTCGAAGGCATAGTAGATAGGATTGATGTACCTGATCCAGGCAAACCAGGGATGCATATCCGGAACAGGTAGAACATATCCAGTGTAGATGACTAAAGCGAGTACCAGTATGCCAGCTAGAGTCATGGCTTGAGATATCGTCTTGGTGATCGCGCCCATCGTGCGGAAGACCGCAGACATGACAAACATGATGATAAAGACGATGAGAAAGTAGATGAAGAACTGTCCTGCTTTGCGTTGGAGGCCAACCATAAAGTAGAGGATGATGTTGAATGCGACAGCAATCGAGAACTTGATTGGTATGTCGACCAAAACACCAGCAATCGCTTCTGTAGCTGGATGATAGAATGCGTAAGATTTGTGCTTTTCGACGATGGGGCGCTGAGAATAAAGAGCGTTGATCTCGGAGATGGCAATGAGCGCGTTGAGCAGGACAGCGAAGAAGAGGGCGCCGCCGAGCGAAGAGATGTACTGAGTAGCAGGGAGCGAGCCGTAGAAGAGAGAGCCGACAATCAAAGCCATGACAATCTGAGCGAAGATTGTGGTGAGTGTCGAGGATTTGTCCATCATGATTCGTTGGTAAGCTCTTTTTGTGTTGAGCTTAATCTGCATCGGTATGCTGATGAGGTATGGAGACTTTTGTCGGGTGTGCGCAGCCTGGATGGCGCGCTTGTGCTCTTGCAGACCTTGCGCAGCCGCTGGACCGATAGGGAATTCCTGCTCGTATGCATCCATGTCGCGCTTCAAAGCCTTAAATTCTGCAGACTCGCGCCAGTAGTTCTCAAAGTCCTCTACGGTTCTTGGCACCTTGTTCTCCATGCCTTCACGACACTGGCGCTCACTGGCGTTTGTGATTGAGGTCAAGAAGTCTCCAGTCGTTTGTCGAGGAGGACAGTACCATCCTTGTGTCTCGAAGAACTGTCTCGCCTTGTTTGCAGGGCCGAAGTAGATTTCGCGTCCTTCGTACAAGAGAATGGTCTTGTCGAAGATGTCGTAGATAGATTGACTGGCTTGGTAGATCGCCACAGCGTGAGAAGATCCAGCAAGATCAGCCAGAATCCGCAGACTCGAGACGAACTTGAGGGCAGTGGCAGAGTCCAGTCCACGAGTGGAGTTGTCCCAAGCGGCAAGAGGTGAAGCAGTAAGCGCCATCTCCGCGATACTGACACGCTTGCGCTCTCCTCCAGATACACCTCGGACGTAATCATTTCCGACTTTAGTGTTGTAAGTGTGACTCAGGCCGAAGACTGCCATGATGACTTGTGCAACGTGCTTGGCGTGCTCTGCTCGGGTCATGCCCTTGACGCGCACACTAGGAGTGCGAGCAGCTGCCGCGAACTCGAGCGTCTGACCGACAGTAAGGTGGGGAAAATGCTTATCAACCTCTATCGTGAACGTCAGCATGGTTTTCTCGCAACTCCCCTCGTTCCCTCCCCTTCCCTTCCTTCCCTCTTGTCTTTTTCTCCCCCAAATATTGCTTACCTTGATTATACACGACTTCTCCAGAAAAGTTCTTCATCATCTGCTTCTGAGGCACACCATTATAGTGAATCTCCGAAGACTTTTCCAGATCCAACCCATGCAGCTCTCCACAAATCGTCTTCAAGAACGTACTGCACCCCGAGCCAGGTCGACCAAGCACAATAAGAAGTTCACCACTAGCAAGATAGCCATTGAACTGGTTCAGGATCCGTCGATGAGGTTTCGACTTGAAGCTGAGATTCCGGATAGGGTCAAGCAGCATCGAGAACACTGTTTGTTGTAATTGCAGCGCGGCGCCACTACCCGAAACAGAAAGTTCCTTGAAGACGACACCAGACCTCACAGCACGAAGGCCTTCCTGGTCAAAATCATTGAGAAAGTTGCGAGCCCATTTGTGCAGATTGAACTTATTATCCGCCGGATCTCGGCTTGGATCATCTGCCGGAAGGGCTAATGTGTCGACTCTGTGAAGACTGCTGTCTCTGGTGGCGATTTTCCTCAGCTCGTCCACATCCGCGACGTTGCTGAGGCCATCATCTCCAGCAGCAGGTAAGGTCTCGTACGACTCTGCTAAAGTCGGACTGTGACTCGATGAAGCATGTGTGTGTGCGGGATGAGGTCCCAGGTTGTCGTAGACACCATCGGGAGCGTAGGTCAGGCGGTTGGAGTCAGTCCTGATGATGCCTGTGCCGCTCATTGTGGCGAGGGCGATGCTGGAAGGGAGAAGCTCTACACTTCAAGCCAGACAAGGTCGCAAATGACCAGAGTGCCGTAAGAAGTGGCAAGGTCTTACAGGTGTTGAAGGTTGAAGTCGTGTCACAAAGTGCAGGATGGGCCAGGTCAAAAGTGCAAGGCAGAGAAGGAGGGATCAGGCAAGAGCTTATATCAAGATCGAGCGATGTGTGACGACGACACCTGAAAGGTGAGTTGAGATGCCAAGTGAGGTCCCAACTGGAAGCAGCCTGGATTAGCTTTTTTGTGCCTTTTATGCAGTCCTGTCACTGCTTGTACATCTTGTATACATCTCCCGCCGGCAGGGATTTTGTTTGCCCCATATCGATATCGAAAATGCCCTGCAATCTCTTATGCTCGTCACAACATCACGAACCCGCAATACCGGGCGAATCCGAGAGGTCCACATTGTATTTTGTACACTGGAATTGTACCTGCATTGGCTACATCATCGTTCATAAAAAGAACATCATAAGCACGGAGGCATATCCGGAGTGGAGTCGCTCATACGAAAACACAATTTATGATCGGCTTGCCGGCACGTATGTGGTGGTATCGTGTTGTGTGGCGTATACCCGCCATGCCTCGAACCTCGTGAGTCGGCTTGGCGGCAGCATGGTGAAGTGGTCGGATGCTGATGCCATCTTAGAATAGACCACGCGTGACACGGTGGCGGTCGTGGTTTGTGCTCACCACGTTGAAATGAGGTTGGCAGCCTTACCGGGACATCCGAGTAGATCATTTTTCATTCTCGAAGGCTTCCGACCTGCCTCAACACTTAGCTGCACGGCGAAACAACTCAACCGCGCAGAAACCACAGAATGCACAGCACAGATTAATGCACAGCAGCACAGCAGCACAGCAGGACAGCAGTTTGAGTGCCGGATATTGGAAATCCGGATTAGCGTAGAGACAGATCACGCCAGAGCATCCATAATATACATGACATTTAGATACTCATCAATCCTAGATTTCAACAGATTCTGTAACAAGCCAAGCCCAGCAGCATCACACCCCTCAATCCCTCTTGCTCAAGTCTCCTCCCCTCGGATCCGAACCATGATCCTGCTGTTGCTTTTCGTACGCCATTCCGTGCCTGTCTCCTGCAATACCCGTGTGCTCCTCCCCTCCCGTGCTAGCATCACTCGGCTCCTCGCCCATCAACATCTGACTATGCGCCGCAATCCCATGACGATCTCCCATCGCCACCTCCCGTCCATCCTGATCACCACTCTCCGTCTTCGCTGGCGTCCATGCAAGGTAGTCACGTCGCACCTCCACATAGTCGTATGCAAACTCTCCAAGCTGGTCGTCGTCCATTCCCAGCAACTCGGCTTCCTCAGAGGCACGCAGGTGCAGACCCGGGATCTTGTTGATGACAAAGGCGATGAGGGCAGATATGCAGAAAGACCAGGCAAGACACGCGACAATGTAGGCGAATTGGATGTAGAGCTGCTTCCAGTTGTGCTGGATCCAGCCGACAGGTGGTAAATCAGTGTTCACACCATCGAGTGAGTAGATGTAGGTCGCGCCGAAGATGGCATTGGCCAGGAGTCCAAGAATACCTGCCATACCGTGCTCGGCGAAGACATCCATCGAGTCGTCGATACGGACCCAGTATTTTACTGTGACATGTCAGCAATTGAGCTGCAAATGCAGAAGCTGGCGGGACTTACTCTTCGTCGAAAAATTGCATACGACACCAGTGAGGATTCCGAGCACAACACTTCCCCAGGGTGTGATGTATCCAGAAGCAGGTGTGGCAGCGACAAGTCCGCAAATCGTGCCAGAACACCAACCGACCATACTCCACTTCTTTGCAAGTCGCCAATCCAGCAACACCCACGCAAACGCAGCAAATGCCGCGGTCAAATTACTGTTCCAGCATGCCATCACGGCGCGGAGATTCGCACCGAAGGCACTGCCGCCGTTGAACCCGAGCCAGCCAAACCAGAGGAACACGGTGCCCAAAGTGATCAAGCTGACGTTGTGAGGGCGGAAGTTCAGCATCATCTTCTCCTGGCGTCTGCCAAGAACCCACGAGTATGCCAATGCAGATGCACCTGATCCAATCTCGACAGGTCCTCCACCGGCATAGTCGAGCACACCCCATGTGAAAGCCCAGCCATTGGCACCCCAAACCCAGTATGCGATCACACAGTATACCAGTGTTGCCCAGATGAAGATGAAGACCATGGCGGGAACGAGGCGACCACGCTCAGCGATGGCACCAACGACAATGGCAGCAGTTGTGGCGCAGAATTGTAGCTGGAAAATCTCATCAGTATCTAGTAATGTGAGACGCATCGTCTCTCTCAAGACATACCTGGTAAAACGAGTACAGCAGTTCCGGTATCAGTGGACTTCCTGGACTTGGTGCCCCCAGCACGCCCTTGAGACCAAATGCTGATAGATTGCCAATGAAACCATTCGTTGCGGTCGAGCTGAAAGCCAGAGAGTATCCCCAGAAGTACCACTGAAAGTTGATGACGGACATACTCATACAACATGCCCAGATCATGCTCAGAGCAGACTTTCGCCGTGCAAGACCAGAGTATAGGAAGCCGAGGCCAGGTATCATGACAAGCACCATTGCAGAGGCAATGATGATGTAGGCTTGGTCGCCAGGGTTGTAAAAGATATTGAGGTTGGTGACATCTGTGAGTGATCATTGTTAGTTTGTGGCCTGCAGCTGAGACTTGGTGGAGGGGCAAGTCCAGAACATACTAGGATCACCACCTGTAGGACCCGTGCCATTGTAAGGCAAGCCCGACATGGCAGTTTAGTTCTTGAGTATGATGCTACTGAGGGTTGAGGGGGTCCGGGTTCAGTAGGAAGAGTCGAGTCTCGGGTGGCCGTAATTGCGAGTGAGTAGACGTGGACAGGAAGGTGAGAGACGGCAGGCGGCAGGGAGAAGCGAGAGGGGTATACGGTATTGTTGTAGTCGCAGACTCGCAGTCTGAAATAATGTTGCAGGTGGGACAGATAATTAGGTAAGAGAAATGCTGCAGGAGATAGCGGCGAAATGCTTTAGTCTTGGCGGTCGAGATGGATGTCAAAGCGGCTTATATCGATGCGGCTGATGCTGAATATGTTGAAGAGACAATTGATGAAGTCTACAGTATCTGTATGAAGAAGAGATGTATGGTTAGCATATGAGGCACTGAGCAAGAAGAGAGCGAAGTCGCTGCCTTTTCCAGCATGAAGTTCGAGGTCGAAGTCGACGTCAGTGGGCCAGGAAACGAGACCGAAACGCTGGAATCCACTCCCAGTCATCCAGTTAGGAACCTGCCCTCCGTGCAGCCTCGGATGAAGTAGGAGCAGCAGAAACAAGGGAACAACTACTCGCGAGTACTCACCTCTCGTTCAGGTGGTCGCCGTGTTCCAGGCACGCGACTAGAGTTGGATCAGAGTAAGAAATGCTGAATGGGTACGGCGGTGACTATAAATCAGCAGCACCCTGCTATCGGTGCTTAACCCACGAGGATAACCAGATGAGCTAGCAGAGTAAACAAGACTTCTTTATCTCTGGGCAAAGCTGGGCATCGTCCAGTAGTAATCTCAACCCTTCATCCTTGCTGCCGCCGACGTCGATGTCGGGTGCATGCGGCCTACATATCCTCACTACTGTGACGATGAGATGTGAGGTCCAGTCACTCGGGCTGGGCATTGATAGATAAACAGATAGCCAGCCCTACCCGTGCCGCGTGGGATATTGGACATCATCTTCAGCATCTCTGAATGCGCTCGTGCTGGCTAGGTGCTAAACAGTAACCTGCTCCAGCTTTCGCGTGGGCATACTGCTTTCGGTCTAGATATTCCTCACTATACACGCGCGAGATGACTGGCATCCATTCCGTCATCCGTGATATCGAGGCGAGAGGAGAGACGAAAAGGCAAAAGCAGAGGGATACGGTCGAGGCAGACATCCAGATGTGTATCCAATGAGAAGCGCGATATCCTTATCTTGTTCCAGGAGATCCATGGTCTTGGCACGGGCGGCAGATGTTCGTAGCTTCAGGGTCTCCACTTCTCCTTCCTCCGCAGATCGGCGCAAGATAAGCAAGCATGATGATTACTGATCTTGTGGAGAGAAGCTGGAGAACAACCTCGAGACCAAGAGGAGGCTCTGCTTTGGCTCAGCACGTGGACTGCTTTGTGTGAGATGTGTCAGATGTAAGCGATGTGTCAGAGATACGTTTGACATTCCGACTGCACGCGCCCTGTCCTTGTCCTGTTTTGTGAAGCAGCTGGGGAAAAGCGTGGCATGAGGCATGGCTTGCTCTGACTCACCGAAGCTGCGCCTCACTTTTGCAACCACAAACATATGATATAATTTAATATGTCAATCCCACCAGCTGCTGTGGCCTGCCCTCATCTCAAAGAAGTACTGGTAACAGACCCCCCTCTCAGGTCATGAAGCCATCAACGCAAAATAATCCCATCACGCAGGAGATACAACCACACCTCCTCGGGCTACCAGTGGAAGTCCTTGAGCAAATCTTAGGCTACCTCTTCGACGAAGAGCTCGAAGACTGGTGCCCGGTCTCATGTCAACCGCCTTCTCACAAGTGTCCTCCGACGCGCTACATCCCTCTCAGCTACGATTCTGCAATCCGTCGCGATACCTTTAAGTATATTCTCTATAAAGATGCACCGAAACGACCAGGTCACATCAAACGGATCGCACTTGTCCGTCGTGATCTGCGACAACATAGTCGAAGGCTGCTAGCATCAAAATATACCTTCCTCATCGCGATTGACGTGAGGGAAAATGCGCCAAGCGCGGCGAATGCCTTCAAGGAAATCGATACACTCGACACATTAGTCTACAATAACCCTAAGAGTAACCTTGTTGACCACTTCCGCAATGATATCAAGCATCTAGCCGTCTGCATACTACCCACCTTTCGTCATTTCATACCTGTATGTGGGCCAAAGGAGAGGGCTAAGAGGGAGCACCAAGCCGTGTTCCTTGTCGAACGCACCGTCGAGAACTTGGTGCAGCTACTTGAGCTGTTCCCGGGATTGTCCTCGCTGCATTTGGTTTGGGGCTTTGCGCCGGGCAACAGTGGCATGAACAACATGGTGGAGCGGGACTCACAAACGATCTTTGTACGGATGCGAGAAGAGGCGGAGGGCAGGCGGAGGCAGATAACCTTCTCGGCGCAGAGTCTGTGGGGCATGATATGGGAGCTCGATTTCGAGAGAGGCAAGCCTGCACGGTTACAAAGATAGATAGGTGGAAGACGTATGATGGCACTGACTGGGTGCATTCTGATTAGAATGTCACCACCCACGTCCGTGAGCAGATTGCCGTGTGATACTTAGGCAGACATACAAGCATCTTCAGCTGGTCCAAGGAACCATCTGTATAGCTTAGGGTCGAATCTCTTCACATCTTCAGTCATGTTGTTGTAGAACTGCCGTTGGACTGGCGAACTGTCATTGTGCTCCGATTTGTCTTGATATCGTAGCCCATTTGGAAGCCTCCCAGGTCACCGCGTAGCTAGAGAGGGTTAGGTAAAGGTGTATGTGTCACAGGACGACATGATCTGATCATGATACGCGCCTCCCGTATTAGGAAGCACATGATAGGCTAGGAAAGGAAGGTTAAACCGCGGGTTCAACCTCATCTGTTGCCGCCGCTATTAATAACGTAGCTCTTTAAGCTACGTCCTCGTCATATAGCCTAACCTATACTAATAGATAAGACCTCTATAGCTGACTGAATCTAAACCGTTTCCCCGTATTTACGCTAACTACCTACCGCCGCGAGACCGACCATGATATTACGTAGCTTCTTACCCTTAGTATGACTACGTTCGAAATAGCTATCCGCCTGAACCCCCCCCTTAGGACTAACTCCCCTAACGAACTCGCCGAACACGTTACTTAGTTCCGTAACGACTAGCTCGTCTACCTTCGTAACCTAACTAGATACATCGCTGAAGTTAAAGAGAAACTTATACTTTAATAGGAAAAAATCGAATAGATCTAGAACTAAGTTACCGCTGTAAATAGGGTTATCGAATTTTAGAAGAAACTCTATAAGGAGAAGGAAGAAGAATAGACTTAAAAAGTTATCGAACTTAAGATCTAGAATAAGAAGGCTCTTCTTACTACTATACCTATAGTTATTACTCCCGAAACAACCCCCGAACCTAGACGCACCGCTAAGAATCCTATAGATACTATAGAGAGAAAGACTATGGTTATTACTACTATACCTCCTAAGTCTTCCTAACTTAGTGAAAGACTACCTAACCCCAAAAAGTTCGATAGAGATCGTAAAGACCTACGCTACTTTACCTAATAGATCTATAGTAAGTTAAGTACGAATGTAGACCGCTTCGTAAGGGCTAATAATTGTTTAGCCTACGTTGCTAGCCGTCTTACTAGAACCACTTATTCTCTGATTCTACCCAAGGTTAAATATAGAATGTATTAATTCGTTGACTATCCGCAGATACTAGAATACTTAGAAAACGCTTTTAGTGATCCGGACCGTATTAAAAATACCTAGAATAATCTCTTCCGTCTACGTTAAAAGAATACGGATTTTAGCGTATTCTTTACCGAGTTTGAATGCCTCGCTCTTAAAGGTGAACTACTAGACTCCGTACTTATACTTCTCTTAAACTAATTAATCTCTCGCGAACTCTAAGAAATGTTACTTTATAACCCGTCTTCTTCTAATAATTTTCGACAATTCGCTCACCACCTCTAAGAATTAGAGAATCGCCGCCGACAATTCTATTAGAATATATATATAATCCGTAATAAACCAACCTTACGTACCGCTACTATCCGGATACCCTTACCCCCTTTATCTCCCCGCTCTACTCCCCGCTAACCTTACGCTACCGTTGCCCGTGAATAGCCTACTAGAGACCTAATGGACTTAAGTACCTAATACTATACCCGCCCCTCCGATAAGGAAGCTAGAGCATGTTACCGTTACTATCGAACTAGTTATCTTATTCGAGACTACCTAAACCCTAATACCCGTCCCCTAGACGTCTAAAACCGCGATACAATTCGGCGTTAACGTATATAAGAGATACGTATCTCGCGTTCCCCGTCGCCCCGTTAGGCATAGTCTCCTCTGTTTTATACGCTAACCGCTTTACGCCCTACTACTCCCGCCACCCCTATTCATGCTATGTCAGTCCAGGAAAACGGAGTAGGCCTAGGATAGAAAGCACCTTAGCGTTAAAAGAAACTGTACTACGGATACCTTAAGGCAAACTACCTTCTGTTATATAAACAGAACCGATTACTAGATTATTATCACCATTTATACCGAACCCTATACGAATATCCAAGACTGCACTATATAGGTTATCTGTTAACGAAGAGTTTAAACGAGCCCATATATTAATTCTCCCGTCGACGATTAGTCTACCTGGTTTGGTGTTTCATACCTACACTATAGTGGATACTAGATATAAAGGTCAATCATTTATTGACCTCGAATGGACTAAAGAGAAGAAGATACTACTCCTTCCCCTACGTAAACCCTTCCAACTTGTGGGTTACGATGGGTTATCAATGAGAATAGAACTATCCGCTACTATATTCGAGTTGATTTCCAGATTAGAGACCATATAGAAAAAGATATAATTCTATTTATTACACCGTTAGCACATTACTATATGATCCTAGGCCTACCGTAGCTAGAAAAGCATGTTCCGAAAACCGAATAGGCCTCTCAAACTATTACGTTTAATAGTAAATTCTGCCGCGAGCATTATAGTATTTCGGAGTAACTATAACCTTAACCTATACTGAAAGACATTCTAAAAAGACCGCGCCCCGTTATCTACCCGACCGTCCCGAAGGCCTTCAGAATACCGACATTGCCTTTATTAGCGTCAATGCTGTCCGACAACTACGATAAAGCAATACGGATATATTTATTACTATAATAGATGATAACGATCATGTTATACGTCGAAAGCAAGCTATATAAGTTAATAGAATATATAGATCCAGTAAGGAAACCAAATTAGATATTATCTAGGACTTGCTAATCGAGATTTAGGACTACGCCGAAGTCTTCTCTCCGAAAAAGGTAGACTAATTACCACTATACCGATCCTACGACCACGACATTTGACTAATACCTAGTAAAGACCTACCTTTTAGACCACTATACTCGATGTCCCGAACCGAACTTGAAGCATTAAAAGAATAGCTAGATAAGAACCTTTAGAAAGGATTTATTTGGCTAAGTTCCTCGGCTACCGCTTCCCCTATCCTCTTTGTCAAGAAACCTAGAGGGGGACTACGACTCTAAATCGATTTTCGCATAATTAATAATATATTAGTAAAGGACCGATATCCGTTACTATTAATTAAAGAAACTTTAAACAATTTATAAGGCATAAAGTACTTTTCGAAGATCGATATTATCTTAGCCTTTAACAACGTTCGTATAAAGGAAGGGCAGGAACACCTTACCGCGTTTAAAACTAGATTTAGTCTATTCGAAAGTCTAGTAATACCTAACTACAATCCCAAGACCCCCTTGCGGCGAGGGGATTTGAATTTGGGTGACAGCAGAATTAGGGTTAACCGTAAGGGGATTTGAACTTTAACCGCAAGGGGATTTAGGACATACTGTATGTATCGCTTTAAAATTGATACAGTATCAAGTTGAAATATATTAATAATAACCGCTGACAAAACCCGGTCAGAAAACCCGGTTAGAAGGTCTAGAATAAAGAGTTAAAGTAGCGGTATAGGTTTGATATTCGCGCGTCCGCACGGGCCAGGGTATCAATTTCAGAACACGTGAGCACTATTCAGCGCGAAAAGACGTGAAGAGTACGCGCGCCCATTTCGAGAAGGACTAAGATTAGTAAGAAGAGTATTACGATTAGAGATATTCGAAGTATTACCGTACGATATCGTATTTCGATCAATTATTCACCCATTTAAGTGAGTATCGAGTCGTAGTTTATAAGTAGTGCCAGTTCGTAGTTATTCCAAGCTAGGTTCCGCGCTATTTACGTAACTATCATCCAACCGTATCTAAAGAGTGTCAGGGTAAGGTAGTCAATAGGTTCCAATAGGTTCAAGATATAGCGTATACGAAGGAGGATATATAGTACCTAGATCCAATACGTACGCCGGTTCCAGGATTACCAGTATACACAAACGGTTTCCAATGCACCAAAGCAGGATGTGAGTATATTTACTAGAGATTAAAGCATATTCAGAGACATTGCCATACTATATACCAGTGGATAAACCCGCAGAAGAGGGGTAGGCAGGGAAGAGGGGATAGAGAGCGGATAGAAGAAGAGAAACTATAGAGAGAAGGCGTAAGTTATTAGCGATTTTTTAAGTATACATAGTAGAAGAGGTTTTTCGAAGTTTAGGTACAGGCATAGGAAACTAGTAATCTAGACGACGAGGCGTTCGGATAGGAGTTATTCAGCCAGGTAAGTATAGAAAGAAACAAGCGAAAGAAGAAACGGGAGATCGAAGGTAGCACTAATCGGTATTAACCGAACCCGTAGTTAGATTTTATAGGATAGGAGAACCATTTAAAGGGTTTCGAAAGAGTATTATTATTAGCCGCTATCAGACCGGCTAAAGATAAGGGCGGTAAAGATATTTAGCGACTAGATCAAGGGAGAGACGAAGTAATAGAAGACGACGGACACGAAGAAGAGGAGGAATAGAATCGAGGGTTAGCCGTTATATATAGCGCTACGAAACGGTTAATTCGGAAGGCGTTCAGCGTATACTAGTAGGACATTATTAGAAAGTCCGTATTAGAGTACGTAAACAGACGGGAGACAGGAGAGAGCAAGAACGAACGCCCGTTTTACGCGAAATAGAAGGTGGCTACGATCAGGAAGTATACGGACGTTTAGTTAAAGATTTTACGATATATTTAGAGGACAAGCGAACGGGATAGTAGGAAGCGACCGAAGTGGGTTTTTACGCCAGCCTAGAAGGTAAATTTACGCAGTATAAAGAAGGTAGTAAGAGAGATCGTAGACGAGGAGGAAGCGGAGGAAGAGGATATCGAGGTAGAAGGGCAGTACGATTAAGGCGCGAGAAGGAGGAAGAGAAAGGAAAGGAGGTAGGAGAATATTAAAGAGACATATTCAATAGTTTAGATAAGTATATTCGACCATAAGTTAGGCGGTTCCGAGTTTGACAGCGTTATAATCAGTAGTTTAGTAGTCATCGGTTTAGATTTAGAGAATCAAGGTTAGATATCCGCGGAGAATTATACCCTAAAATTATCGGCGATAGTGACCGTTGCAAGGGCATTGGTCGTTCATATAGCGTACGGCCACCGACAGAAGACGATCCAGAGTTATATAGATCAGGGGTACAGCGAGGAGGAAGCGAAAGAGGAGGCGCCAACCGTTTTTAAGACGGTATAAGAGTTGGTATACAGGTTCATAACGTTAACGTCGTACGGAGGCATACCCAGTCCAATAGATAGGATTTTACATATAAGAACGTACGGAATAAAGATTAGATATACGACGAAAGGCGAGGCAAGGGTATCGTGAAATAGAGAGAGGATATACATCGACAAGATTAGTTTCACGATGGGAGATATCCGAGCAGTCGTGCACGGATTATACGAAACCGTAAGAGAGAGATTAAACAACGACGTATTATTCGTAGGAGGGGAGGAGACCGCCACCGCGTTACTAAAGATCGATATCTATTAGTTATTCGATAACGCAGCCGAGATGATAGAGGATTAGAGTTTTTTACAGGACACGAGGAACGTTTAGGAGGTCAACGGAGAGCGGTAGATATAGGAACGGTTATTTAAAGAGCAGGGGATAAAGAGGACGTTTATTAGCGGGGATATACTACGATCAAGGCGTCGAGAGGACATGGTATAGAACGAGAGAGGTATAGAGGATTAGTTTAAAGCGGTAAGACGGTTTAAAGAAGAGTTATTCGTTTTAGTATATTTAACGGGCGGTATACCCGCGAGAGGCACCAAGATCATTAGTATCTAGCACGAGAACGGGGCGAGTGGTCGGACGTAACGAGGTATATTCATCGATCGTGGGACCGTCCAATTCGTCATATCGTATCATAAAGGGTACAGCGCTAGTTAGTAGGTTAAGATCATATATCGATTCGTACCCAGAGAGGTGAGAGAGTTGGTAGTTTATTTTTTATAGTTGGTAGAGCCGTTTATAAGGATGTTACAGATCACGGTTAGGAAACAGACGGATTTCAGTCTATTTATATAGGAACCGGAACCAGAAGAGGAGTAGTCGGACGAGAAAGACGAGGACGAAGACAAAGACGGAGACGAAAGGGAAGACGAGGGGGAGGAGGATTCAAGTATACGGGACGTATATCCCGGATAGAGCGGTATCGAAGGTGAAGAGGGTAACGAGGAGAGAGAGGGTTTGATTACGTATAGGAAGGTTACACAGCAGGCTAAGAACGTTGACGGGTTTTAGGGGACAGACCGCGTAAGAAGGGCGATAACTAAGGAGATAGAGGCCAGGAT
>Ga0268250_10000674_pt1 | contig 15669 bp, 10 predicted proteins | sample AgamicAsSfe_FD_200448 | JGI IMG/M metagenome (GOLD analysis project Ga0268250, IMG submission 200448) | Agave microbial communities from Guanajuato, Mexico - As.Sf.e (v2) (version 2) | ecosystem: Host-associated > Plants > Phyllosphere > Phylloplane/Leaf | place: Guanajuato, Mexico | collected... | reverse complement strand
CCCTCTCAGCCACGAAGACACGACACTATCATCCGAGAGTGGTCATAGCACGCAAGGATCCACAGGGTATCCTATGACAGTTTACCCTGGGCAGACATTACCTGCAGACCCGAGCAAAACGATGCGCATGCTTCCCCAACCGGTGCCTAGTATGGGACCACTAGCTTCTCCATTGGACCGGCCGATGCCACCGATACCTTCGTCCCACCTCTCACATAATTCCCACGATTATCGAAACCAGGGATCACTCGCCGTCCTTGTAAGAGCAGGAGAAATAGCATCAAGAGCAGCGGATGACGACGTGATGGAAACCGAAGGTTCGCCTTGATTTTTTGAATTTATACCAATGTTACAGTACACGATATGGTAGGAGCATTCCACATGGCTCGTTCCAGTGGACAGCATGTGCTACATGCGAGCAGCTGTATCGCTGCACAACCTCAGTAAAGCCACGTTTGGCATGCGTGTATCGCACATCAGCCCAGTAAGCATACGCGGAGACGCTTTACGTTTTCATATGTTATTTGCCATTTCGAGATGATACCCCAAACGCAATCAGTCGACCTTTCGATTACCAAGTGATTATACCGAGGACGGATCCCTGCCTGACAGAATGAGGGGTTGGAGTTGGATGATGGGCCCTTCTAGATGCGCAAAGCCTGCGCCGTTTGAATGGATGTTGTTTGCATGCAGGAGACCTGCCATTTCGGAGTAGAGGTATGGGAAGCCTAGTTCCCGTGGGATGTTCCGTGAGAATACACGGAACTGCTGCATGGCGAGCATGTGGGCAGTTGCAGGAGCACGCGGAGTTTGTACATAGGAAATCTAGATCTTTTCGCTTGAACAACACTATGTGCTTGACTATTTCTCTCGTACAAATGGGGGCTGGAAAGTTGGCAACGGCGATGGTCTGGACCCTTCCACCAGCTTCGTTGTATAGTGTGGCAGGCAGTCAGCCTCGTTTGAATCGACATGACCACAAATCGTACGAGGCGATCTCGATGCTTGCCCAAGGCGGGTTCAATGGCGCCTAACGGAGAGCATGCATCCGAGAAGTAACTAACTTGCCACTGTAGTAAAAGTCATGCTAGCAGCTAGGGCGGACTTATTTCATTCGGCCGTCCCGAGCAACATCGAGCTTATGCGCTTGGCATAGCGTGCTGAGTGGATTTTGAGAGATTTATCCATGTCCATCAACATCGAAGATTTGGCATGCTGATCCAGCACCACATGGCAGGGATTCAATCGATAATCAGTATCACGTGACAGGTGAGTCCACGCCGCACAACAATGTTCTATCGTCAGCGTTGTATACCGGGCCCGCGCTTGCCGATCGACAGCACGTTCAAAGGAATAGAGCGAACGGGTCCACCCACACTTGAAAGCTCCCGACATGGCAAGCAAAGACGCCCCAATTTGAAATGACAACATAATAGCAATAGCCTTTGTCGATTTTAATCCGCGGCGCGCTCGGATTCCGGATACACTATGAGGGCCCTTGTCTACCTACCGCGGACAGTGGCTTTTATGGCCCGCGGGCTCGTTCACATTCCGCGTGAAAAGAGGGAGATTATCGCAAGATTTCACTATGACAAAAACAGCTGATTTTGTGTTGTCGCCTGATTCAAGCATCGGCATGCAGCTTATGGTAGTAGATTTGGCACTTCGGCATGTCGTTTGAATGGGCAAAGGCAAGGATATATGCATTATGCAGGTGCTGTGGAGTACCCAAGTCGCAGCTCACTGCCAGTGAGAGCTAGTCGAGACCACAGTTGAGCCAGACGTCCGGTACGAGAATCCTGCCATTGCCGGGTGGGGACGGCGAGCGAGGGTCCTGCAGACATTGGCTGTGAGCTCCGAGGAGCAATCGTGTTATCAGTTTGACGCCCGCGGAACGTAAGTACTGACAGCAGGACGATCTCGGGACTAGACAACCGGCTTTTCTGACTCGGCATTCAAAAGTGAATATCGGCCCGCATTTGCGTGTTCTCTCTATGACCCAATGGTGATGGAGTCGATAGATCAGAAGGGCACCTACTGATCTGTTGCTTAATTCTACACGCACACCCTGTACTTAAGTATGCTAGGCACCTGTGGCAGTCTCACATATATCTTTAGGCCTTCCAAATTCATGGACCAATTCCGCTTTAACGCATGTTGAGTGAGTCTTGTGACACTACCTGTTTGTTATCCAACACGCTTCCAAAGAATTATTAGCGAATGGAATTGCATTACTTAAGTCGCATACTTTGCCATTTTCATTACAAGGGGTATGTGCAACCTTCGGTGAATGAAGAGCGTAGTCCTGGAATAAAGAATATTATTTGTGTCATGTCGCTAGAGCACAGCAAAGAGTTGAGCCTATGTCGCGCTTGCTAAGTAGCTTGCCTGCCAGCTAAGTATTGTACCTAGTATCTCCATGCCAAAGACTTGTAAATCTCAGAACGCGAAACCCAATACGCACTATCGTTGCAGGTTGCCTACAAGACAGTATTTGTGTTCCATCTAGGTAGCATGTAGTTCAAACCGAACACTGGCTGCTTTCCAGCTAGCACATCGTAGCGTCACACAAACAGGCACGAGCCAATCAAGGGCACTTGTACTTGTCGATCTTCCGTGTCAGTGTTACAACTTCGTCCTCTATCGTCGCGTTTTCCATCAAGCCTCTGCTTGGCATCTACCAATCGCCTCTACAATACATACAACACTTCCTCTATATACAGTCTGTGCAATTCCAGTCCGTTCTAGATCATCGCGGCACATGCGCAGGTGGTGTATTACCTATTAGTCACCACGCTCGCATTACACACTATTCGCGCCTGCCGCCACATACAGTCCTTGTGCGAACTTGTGGCTCACCTAGTCATGTACGTAAGAAAATGGCTCAAGTGGGATGGGTTGCAGCTGATCTATATGCTGGTAGCCGCAACGATTACCCGCTGTACTAGACGATTCTTTGCATCTCAGCGGTCTAGGCCTTCAACGCACTTGTCCTGTCACCTGTCAAACGACTGCAGCGGATCTACGTTAACGACCTGTTGTATTCTGCTGCATATTTCCAAGACATCCGCTCCGCTAGAACCATGGCACAACCTGTCGATGCAAGGAATCCTGTCCAGCCCGAGACACTACGATCCCAGCACAATGTCGGGCAAGATGCTGATGCTAATTCCATGCCTGGTGACACTACGGTCATCACCACAGCGACGCCAAAACGTCAATATCTCAACCTGAATCCTCTGAAGAAGCTCGATTTGCCCCATCATCAGGCATACAACAACGCTGCCTCAGATCATAATGTAAGCTTAGTGCACTTTCTCGACAGCCTCTTTAGCGAAGTACGAAGAATTCAATTCGATGAAGGTTTTGAGAACCGCGGGACCTGGAGCCCCGACAGTGGAAATGTAATGATGCCTCCATTGAACGCTACGGAGAGCAACGATGAGATTCCTGTCCCAGTCTCGGTCGAGAAGCGCATCAAAGACTTGAACCAAGCCAAATGGGCAGTCAGGACTTCTACTCATAGCAATACCCATGTCAAGTTTTCCGAGTTGGGCGACCTGCTGGCAAAAGACCACAGTCGCAATGAAGCTACCTATACGCCGAGCGTTTTCGACGCCATCGAACTTTTGAAGTGGGACCACGAAGAACTATTAAAGGCTGTACAGCGCTCAGGTCACCATGAGGAAATTCACAATGTAGAAATGTTTAGTAAGTCTCTCATCTGGGAGTTATGCGTCTGTCCAGACTGTTGCTGAAGTATCTTAGTATCTCAAATGTTCCATATGATGCCCAAGGTCGCTGGCCTTAGCTTACTACAAGATCGTGTATTCCATGTGTTGGTCGTCACAGCAAACACATACCAGAAGGAGGCTCCTTCTGAGCTCTGCAAATCATTCACAGTTCAGCTTCCGATTGATCATGTATCGTTCGGCGATGTCAAGATCGTACAAGAGACGAGTCGAATGAAGATGCGAGGTTCTTCCCAATGCTACCATTTCCCTTCCAGCGCGGAGTCTGGGTCAACACCTGATGCAAACCAGAAGCAGCGACAAGGGAAGAAGCTGACAGAGGGTACCTACGTCTCATTGGAAAGGCTCATTGGAGCAGACTCTGCGAACAACGACCGTCATCGTTGGGATATGGTAGGCCCCGTGTTTCAGGCGCTAGTGGATGTATGTTGACGTGACGCAGATGACGTTGAGTACGGCGGGAGGCATGACACGTAAGGCTCCGAAAGGTGTCCAGCAAAAAGAAACACTGGAAGCGATTGCGATGGACGTGGAGTATGTCCTTGCGCATATCGCAGATCAGAGACGGAGAAGTAGGATTTGAACGTAAAGGCGGCTGGTTTGGTTTACGAATCTACTGTGGTTTGATCTTATCTCGAGAACTCACTCGATTTCACCTTTTGGTGTGCAACGACGATGTTGAGAAGAAAGCGAGTTGGTTTTGCTAAGACAAGGGCCAAGACAGGAGGAAGCCAGGCAACGGGAAGCGGGGACAAGAGCACATGCAGATCACCGCGTGGCTGTGACACCACTCCACTTCCTGCACACCTGGACTCGAGCATTCAGCCTTGTGCCGTGTAGGCGAAGCACAGCTTGACGTATTTCGGTATAGCCTTCTTGTACTTACTATCTACATCAATGCCATACGATTTATCTCAATTCGCTTCGTGATCCAACTCTAGCACTTGCCGTACATGTGCATATCACACTTCTGGGGAGCCTATTAATACACACAGGCACTTCAGCTCGTATCTCGAGAGCACGCGCCCAACCAAGACCATCTGCCACGCCTTGCGACACACATAGACCGGGCAGGTAGCGCAAGGAGACGGCACTCGCGATGCAGAACTACGGGCAAGCCCCAGGCTATCAGCGGCCAGGAAGCACGACAAGCTTCACCGGACAGGCTGGCCCTCCACCAGTGCCACCACCGCCCCCTGGATATGGAGGTATGTCTGTTCAGCATCGGGCATATCTACGTAGCGAGGCGCTGACATGATGGCAAAGCTTCTCAGGTTTACCAAACATCCGCTCCCCAAGCCCACGGTCAATGGGCTGCGCCGACGCCAACACACACATCAGGCCCATGGAATCAAGCGCAACAACAAGGGACGGGAGGATACAACCCAGGCACATATGGCACTATGCCAGGGGCGCAGCATCATTCATACCAACCCCCGCCTCAGCAGGATCAGCCTCCTCCGCCTCCGCCGAAACCCTATGGCTTCGCAGCGGCAGTCCAACGGCAAGAGCAACAGCAGCAGAGCACGCAGAATTGGTCGCAACAACCGCAACAGAACACCGGGTACGCTCCTCATGCGCAACAGGGAGGGTATCCAGTGCAGGGAGCGCCACAACAGCCCTATCATCAAGCAGCTCCTCCTCCGCCCTCTACCACACCTGGCAGGCCAAATTTCCCTTCTTCACAAGGAGGACGGCCCAGCTCCGTCTACGGTACAGGACAGCCCTCCACGGTTACAAGTCCGAACGAGCAGCAGCCGGCCTACACACAGCCGCCTTCTAATGGACATGGTGCACCAGCATACGTTCCTCCTCCCCCAGTAGCTCCAACATGGCACCAGTCACAACATGCGCCCCACCAGGGCGGCGCAAACAGCTTCACGCAACCTAGGCCAACCGTGGACACTGGTATTTACTCACAAGGTTATCATAGTGCACAGCAGCAACAAGCACCACCTCTGCCTCCACGACATAGCCTACAGAGCCCGCAACATTCAGAGCACCACCAACCTCAGTACGGATATCCAACGCCTGATCAATACCCACCACCATCGCAGACACCTCACCAGTTCCAGCAATCGGCAGGCCAATACCCGCAGCAGCAGCAGCAGCAACATCAACACCAAGGTCATTTCGGGAGTGTGGTACCAGCTCAGCAACAGCCCGTCGGACAACCAGTATATCCACAAGCACAATCGCATCAACAGCCCGTACAGCAACAACACGGATATTCACTGTATGAACAGCACGGTCAGCCCCCTTCACAAGACTCGCACTTCCAGAGACCGTGGCAGTCTGCATCTCCTGCGCCTGGGCCCAATTATCAACACAATATAGCACAGACGTATGAGCCGCACCAGCAGCCCTCGCAATCAGGAAATCAAACACAAAGTTCTTTCTCGGGACAGCAGTACTCTCAGACAACAAACCAAGAGGTTCAAGAACCAAAGCCATTCAATCGAATTGATACCGCTACGTCTAATTTCTACCATCAGCCAAGCCCACCGAGTCAACCCGTGTCTCCGATATCGAATCGTCCGAGTGTAAGCTCCGCGTCTGGTTACCAGCCCGTGTCTGGGCGCACCGACTCCGTGAGCTCCATAGCTCTTGCCAATCTCTATGCACAGCGAGCAGAGAATAAGACATCCTCGCCAAACCCTCCTGCATCCAAACTACCTATACCACCTCCACCCCGTGATGACAAGTCGAGGTTTAGTGTGCTAGCTGCTGGAGCGCCTTCTGATTGGGAACACTTGGGTGGCAGTGAGGAAATCGACGACGAAGAACTCTTCGGAGTAAAGAGAGAGGAAAAGAAAAGCGAGACTATCCAACCGGAAAGCGTTGAGCTGCCTGCCCACGGTCCATCTCCTCCCTCCACGCATGGATTTCCCAGTCCTGCAGTACGTCCCGCACACGTGAGTTCGAGCGAGTGGGACGAAGGCTATACACCCACACCGCCATCTGTAACGACAAGTCTTGCTGAGCGACAAGGATCGCCGTCGCCCAACCAAGGGTTCGCAGTAGAAGATGCCATCGTAGCGCCCTTGAGAACTACACCAAAACCTATGCACGGTACGAAGCCTCCTCATCAACCTGCTTTGTTCGTAACAGAGTCTGCCATGACCGAAGGCGGATGGAATCCATCACAACACACCCCGACACAACCAAAGCATCATTTCAAATCACAGAATAACAATGTATTTCAAGATGCAGAGATCCCCAGTCATGATTATACTGTGAAGTTGAAAGAGAAGGATGACCTTCTCCATCAGCTGCGCGCAGATGCAGAACGGGAAAGTGCTGAACTACACGCGAGGATTGAGGCACTACAAGCTGAGAATCAGAAACTCTCATCTGAGTATCAAGCCAACAAGACGCACAGCACGAGCGAGATGATCGTCTTACGTGCGCAAATTGAGACTATGAGAACAGCAGCAGACCAGGCCACTGCCAATTCCGAGGCTTTAGTGAAGGAAAAGAACATGACAATTGAAAGACTGCAAGAAGATGTGGAAGGCAAAGAACATAATATTGAGGAGCGTGACAATATTGTCGCTGAGCTGAAACGCCAACTTGAAGCCGAAAAGCTGAGAGAGTTGCCGAAACCCACCCCTTCTGATCTTATCTCGGATATCGACCCATGGTACGTTGGCTCATTAGAGCGATACATAGCTATGCTTCGTAGTGAGGCAACAGCACCACTAGTTGAAGAGAAGATGAAGATTTTCAGAGCGTTCATGAAGGTAGAGTCTAGCATGCGGGCAATCAACTTTTTTGACGCCTCAACGCAAACGCTTCCAGTAGTGCCAGAGGTGCCGCACGAGACAGATCAAGTTGCGCGCTCTCGTGCAGCTTCAGACATGTCCACCAGGAGGCAGGACCTGAACATACAAGTTCCGCACAGGTCTGCATATGAAGACGACTATGAATATAGTCCTGGTGGAAGACCTATTCTGGCACGTCAGAGTACGATACCGCCTATTGAGAATTACCAGGGTGCTCCAAAGGCACCTCCTTCGGTAGTATCAACAACAATCCTAACCCCGACAAGCTCTATTGACGACGACACGAACAAAACGCCAGTACAGTCGTTGCCCGAAGAGCAGGTGCAACCTCAATACAAGGCATACGTTCCTCCTGCTAGCATATCTGTCGACCCTCAGCTGAAGCACAGACAAACAATGTCTTTCTCCAATACTCCAGTTGTGGCTTCACCGTCAGGGCGTAGGAGCAGCAAGGGACATGATGAGATCTTCTTTGAAGCTCATCGAGCGACTGCGCAGGCGCCTGCTGCTCAACCGTCCAGTAGCGAAGCAGATGTTCCTTTGCCCGCGCCATTGACTCTAACTCCACGTCGCCCAACGTCCACCGCTGCACCATCGAAAGAAGATCCCAATCAAGTTCTCAAAAGACTGTTGTCGAAGCAAATCGATTCGGACCTTCCAAACCGCCGGATACAGGACCTTAGAGCTAAGCTAGCGGATGTTGGGTCAAAATCCAGCAAGGTCGAAGAGCTTACCAAGACATGGGAGAAGTCAGCATCTCTAAGCCGCCGCAAAAAGGATGACGCTCGTCGCAAGCGCCAAGAAGAGAACGAGGAGCACAATGACGATTTATTCAACAGCAATGAGATTTCGTACGCAGAGATGAACCAGCTCGAAGAAGAGTTCAAGCAGAAAGAAGCAGAGCTCAAAGCACAAGAAGACAGAGACGAATATCAGAGTTATGTGGACGCCGTATTCGACCCGGTCTTCACTGGCCTACATGGCGAGATCAAGGTCCTCATGGATCTGTATGTCGAAGCTAAGCAGCTACTTCATTCCTCTGTACGTGGACTCAGGAGTCTAGAGGGAACAGATGATCCAAGCACGAAAGACTGCTTCGAACTGCTAAGGGATGTTCACGAACAGATCGAGAAGAGACACGACAGCGTTGCTCAGCTCGTTGCAGAGCGCGACAAACGCTATAAAAAGACCGAGACGCAACCTCTGTATGCCGCTGGCAACATCAGCCAGATGAAAATCGTAGAGAAGCACTTTGAGAACGCTGAGAAACAAGCCGTATTTGGAGCTAAGCGCGAGAAGGCTGAGCGTATAAGCGAGCTTGTCCGAATTATTGGGGAGATCGTCGTCGATGCAGTGAGCGATGAGCAAAAAGAAATCGACTACGTCATTGAAGCTATCAAAGATCTCAAGGACGGTACTGGCGACCCGGAGATCCTCTCTCACGCACAATCGACTCTCAAAGCCCTGAAAAAGTCATCCAAGGCTCTTCTCTCCTTCTTCAATACGCTGGAGATTGAATCTAACAATGCTGACATAGATGCCGAAATTGCACAAGTGAAAGCTGATAAGGCGGACGCAGAACGTATAGGGGAATTGGAGGCAGAGAAAAAAGAAGCTAGGAAGGAGTTAGTGGAGGAATTCGAAAGGAGAATTCGTGTGCTAGACAGCAACGAGGGCGAAATTGCGGAGTTGGCGCGAAAGAAGATGAGGAAGAGTGGTGAGGACGCGGAGAAGGAAGAGCGGCTACGAACCGCATTAGAAGAAGCGAAAAGGCGAAATGGACATGCCTGATGATATGACCGCGTGTGTTTACGAAGCGTAATATTTCTCAAGCAAATAACTAGTTCATGGATATCTAAAGGCCGAAATACACTTTGCAAATTGTCTCGTTACCCCCCAATAGACGCTCGCATATTTAAAGTCCACTGTCCTTCCTCTCCCTCGTTGGTCTCTTCTCTTCTTTCTTCTCCGTCTTCTCAACATCACCGTCCAAATGGGTCCTCCGATCAATATCCAACCTCTTCTGAAAATACTCGCCAACACCAAATTCATCATACCGTACACCCTCTTCCCTCAGATGCGGCACAACACTGACCTTTGCGTCTTCGTTCGGACTAAAAAAGAAAGGCATGCTATATCTCTCCTCGCCACCGATATTCCTTACTCTATGCACAGTACTCTGCCATGAGCCCCCCGTGACCAACTTCAAGAAATCGGCAATGTTGACAACAAATGTGTTGGGCTGTGGGTGTACGGGGACCCAGATACCATTTCCGTTCAGCACTTCGAGGGCCGGGTAGGCGGTTTTGGACTGGCAGACGAGCGTGAACCAGCAAAAGTCTGTATGTGCGCCAATGCCCACGTCGCTCTGCCGTTCTTGAGGTGGGTAGTGGACAGCGCGCACGTTGGTCATGGGGTGCGTTGTTATGGTATCGAAGTAGTCTTCGGGGAGATCGAGAGCGAGTGCAAAGATGTGGAGCATGCGTTTGCTGAATTCGAACATGGCTTTGTAGTAGCGATAGATTGCGGGGCGCCAGAAGAGGGCTGAGGGATGGGTGGGCCATTGGTTGCGTGAGGTTTGTGGAGAGGGGGGCAAGGAGGAGACGAGGGATAGTTGCTCTTCGTCTGTAAAGTCTTCCCCCATTAGGAAGCCTTCCTTGAGATCTAGATGCTGTTGTTAGAGAGACGAGCTGTTTTAGATAAAGCCACTAAAGACGTTACCTCCTCGTGTACTTGGATCAAGCTTTCCTTCGAGAAAAGCTTCGTAACCTCTAAACTTCTCGGTCTTTTGATTGTGAGTCTCCATCTTGACGTCTGTCGGTAGTGCAAAGTACTCCTTCAATGCATCGAATGTGCCCTCCAATATGTCATCATCCACTCCATGATTTACTGCATAGAAGAACCCAATATCTCGACACGCGGCGCCGACTTCTCTGGCCAGCTCTTTCCTATCCTCAAGGTCGTCTGAGTATATGCGTTGAAAGTCGATCTTAGGTAGTTCGTTGAAAGTTTCTTTGGCATCGATGCCTTTGAGGACTGGTCTTCGACCAGGGACACCGCCATCGTGGTAGTGAACCCAGGTATCCACGTAGGTCTCTGTCTCCATTTCCGTTGTAGTAGTTGACATGTTTTACTGAGCGATGGCGAATCTGGTGTTCTACTAGTGCTGAGGGTCGAGTTTGTACACAACAACAAAGAATTGCAGAAAGCAGGCAAGTATATAGGGCCAGTAAGCCACACCGGCGGGACGTGCCGCAACTTTAACACATAAGCCGACACCCAGCCTGCCATGAGCCGAATGACATGTTTAGCTAACAAAAAGAAAACGGTCTGGAAGGCGAAGGCTGCGCAAAGATTCTCCCAGACCAATAGTGACAGACCACGTCGTGGAGTCAGGCGTAATTGTCGCAGCCTGAACGAACCACATTACCTATGCAGATACGGTGTGGTGGAGTGGGTGTCATCATCCCTAAGATTCCAAGGCTCACGCTCTCGGACAAGAGCGCATGCTAGGTAGGTCCATTGCCGCTCACCGGGATCACTTATCTACGAATGGACGGTGTGAAGCGGAAGAAGGCCTGGAGCTGGCATAGTACCGATGCTATGCATACAGAAGACCTCGGGAGGGTGGGTAAGTAAGGATGCTCCATGCGAACTGGCTTGTGTGCTGCGTGTTTTTCTGCCTCTTCCATATATGATACCACAATCCCAGAGATTCCATGATGAGTATTCTTGTCGACAATCTTTCCTCGTGTTCGGAGTATGCTGGCCGCTCTACGTCACTTTCTTACACCCCGCCAAAGCGCGTACCTCATGTGAGCTGCTGTGAGGCATTAGCTGCAGCCACAGCATAGCGATCGGACGACCCTCCATAACGGCAAGACCCTAACAGGTGGTGTATGAGCGGCGGACTGCGTTGGTAGCTTACCGAGCCATCGGGAACCGGAGTTGAGCGCGAGTGGAGTGGGTTATTCTTATTCCACGTTTGCAGAGACGGCTCGTACGTGCATATGCTGATCTCGGCAATTGGGTTCAGACGTTTTTCGCTGGAGATTACATGGCAATGATTGAGAAGAATACTTGGAGATTGTACGTGTGCTACACGCGGGTTTGCGAGGTCTTGATGTAACCACGGGAGGACGAGGACCCGCTGTGGGTGGATGTCGCAAATCCCCCCGCATGACGCTTGCTTGTTGCCGAGGACCCTTTATGGGCCTTCCGTGGATAATAAGCGGCACTGTCCTATCAGAGCATTATCCCTTTTGAGAAAAGACAAACTGTCGGGATTGCTAGCTTTCGTGAGAAAAGCAAGTAGTAGTGTGCGAGCTCTGGTGTGCCGACGGTGGAAATGCTGTAAGAGTGATGTAATCGGGAAATGTGATGATGCGGCATACTCAAGCCACCCACGAAGTTCCAGCAGCATGTTTAGCTTGAATGGAAGCCCAACTGGCATCCTATGATATCACGGGTAAGAGCGCCTTTCTAAGAAGATCAGTACAGGAGCCTTACACATCGAAGAAACGGCCTGTCAGGCATAGCCATCAAGAAGACAATGAAGCGATTGACTAACATGTGCCAGTCGGACATTTTCCCGCGTTATAATAAGATATACCACCAACTCCTCTGCCTACTAGAAAGCTTTACACCTCCTGGGATATCATGAACCATATAAAGAAACCGAAAGCCCCGTCAGCGGCTCCAGGGCAGCTCGTGTGAACCATGTTCCACAATGTAGCATCATTCGCCGACCATGAGTCTGATCAGGCCTATTTCTTGCCCAGCTTGTTCAACAAGTCTTTGCCCTTGCCGAGCAGGCCCTTTCCGTTATCCTCGCGCTTAGAGTCCTCGCTCTTGCGCTTAGCCTCGGCACTCTTTCGTTGCGCAGGTTGTGCGTCGCCGATAATGTTTGCGGCACCTCCACGACCGTAGTGTTTGGGACCTTGGGGCTCTGGATGAGGTTTACTTTCGACGTCCTGAGCAGCGCGTGCAAGTTCAGGGTGCTGGGGATCGTTCTTCGCCATGTTGCCAGTGCCACCTCGGCCGGTGGTGTATTTGTCCGACTTGAGCGTTGGGGTGACGAGGTCCTCAGGCTTTGGGTAATTGGTAGGGTCGTCTTTTGCGATGTTGCCTTGGTACATTAGTAGTCGATCAAAAGCAGAAATTGGCAAATATTTGTAGAGCGCTTCATGAGGAGTGTTGACTGCCTGACCACATGCGGTAGTTCTTGGACGCGCATTTGCGCTACAAAGATGTGCAGGCCTAGCTGATGACCCAGGTATTGTGGATTTGCGGTTCAAGATGTGAAGGAAAGCAGGGACTCACCAGCACCTCCGCGCCCATGCGACGCAACGCGCTGGTATTCGTTTGGCCGAGTAGTCATGGTGCTCGAGTTTCTTTGAGGTAGGTTTCTGGGAATACGAAGGACAGCAGGCTACTTTTGCAGGAGCGTGTTCGGCGGCGCAAACAGTGGTGAAGTCGCGGTGTTCACTTGGCCAAGGCGGAGGAGATTGAACAAAGGCCCAAGTGATGACGCGATGGCAGTCACAACACTTCTTATATTGACCGTGCTCTTGGCTCTTCCGCGAGCAGCAAGCCAGGCGCAAGGGCAAGACTTTCAAGGACTGTGCTCCGTTTTTGCGCGCCAGCAGATCGTGTTCCCTTGAACACCATCGCGGTTAAGCACCAGTAGTCTACTCGCGCCTGGGCACGACGCGCCGACGGTGCTCTTTCTGGTCGACTAGGCGGCACGTTGCTTTCTGAGCCGTGAAAAACTCCATGCTGTGCGCGTGCGTGACTCTGTTTTTGGGTTTCTGTGACTAACGTCTAGTTGCTGCTGCGGGGTCCGCAAATCGAAGCACTATGGGCGGGAGAACGTCATCTTCGAATCCAACGACGAATTCTGCAAGTCTGTGAAGAGGGGGTCAGGTGTCGCATCGGAAGATTTGAAGGTTGCCTGGAGGCTTGCCTGCGACGCGTTCGCTCGTATATATCTTGCTCGCACCCATGGGGGAAGAAGCAAGCATGCAGGTGCATCCACGCATGTAATCCCATTATCTTTGCCAAGGCTTAGGGCAGGCGGCAGCGTGGGGTAAGTTGCAGATACGCGAATGCAAACGCCCCATCTATCTTCTTCCTCGACAATCCCATCGACTTGAACTCATCTCCAAAACTCCGATCACGTCCGCGATACGCCATATTGGATGGTTCAGCTTCTTCAAACTTCGTGGTTTGTATTCGTAAAGGCCACGCTACTATGCCACCCATTATCTATTCTATGATACATGTTGTACGGAACAAAGTCCAGTAATGCTGCAACGCAATCCCTATCTGCCTGGCTCGAACGGTACCAAAGCGATGGCCAATGCTATAGGATTGCTCCGTATTCAAGAAAAACGCCGTCTAGAATCCCAGAAAAGATATCGCTATCATGCCCATTGTACAGTCTGTTGTTGTACACAAAAAGGAAAGCCTCAAACGCTTGAAATGCAGCTGAAAGTACGAAATATTGTAACAGGTCGGCCTCGAGGTAGTAATTGAGGCGGAGGTGAAAATATGCGGTAATGATAGTCGGCTGTGCCCAAAGCCGAGAGGAGTTGTTGGCGTAGGCGTCCGTCAACTCGATCTGATCCCATTTGGAGAAGGATGATGGGATGGAACCGAGTCGTCTAGTTGAATGGAGAATTGGAGTCGTTATCTGGGTTATGTTAGACTGAGTGTGGTATTAGTCAAGAGACGGGTTACACACTGAAGTCAACTCGAAGTCTCTTAGCCGCCATCGCGTGGCTGACTGCCATCTTTTGGTGCCTTGAAAAGCATCATTGGGGAAGATAGTCTTGCGCTTGGGTTTGGCGCTCCACCGTCACGGGGTTGGGGTTCGAAGTAGGCGAGATCGTTGTTCTGTACAAGTCTCATGGTGGTTGTGGGATAGATGTATATGTGGGTTGGTCGAGATATGTGATAGATGGGCGTTGCTGAAGGTTGCGGGCTGTGAATGATATGTGGTATGCAGGCAGATCTGAAGGTTGAATTGTGATTGATGATGTTTCACACCTCAGAGAGGCGCTCTAGTATATAACTATCTACATCCTGAGGCCTGTCGTAGCCTCAACTCTTTCCAGGAACAGGCAATGACTGCCTTCTTTCAGGCTATGACGCAGAAACGGTTGAGATTAATCTGCTCCGGTGATTCAATTCCATGTCAAAAGAACCATGACTGCGCCACGAGAGCTGGAGATTGAATAGCTCATTGGGTGTGTCCTGACGATCAAGGCGACAACCAGGCTGCAATTCGTTCTAGCGTCCTTCTAGAAGGCTAACAGCCCTGTCCACCCCGAGGGTGACTCCTTTAGTCACCGCCGATTAGCAGCAGAGCCACGGTGAGGGACTCGAATTGCGGGCTAGGGCAGAATCTCCAGGCAGAAAAGCGGCCATTGGGGTCCGTAAATGGTGAACCAATGTTTGGTGCCTAGTTGGGCTGGTGAAGTTCGCGAGCACATGGTGCTTGCACAGCCGCAGTCGAAGAGCCACACCGCGGCACGGCGCACTCAAGGCACTCCAGGCATCTTTTTGCAAGTTTGAGCCCATCGATAAGTAACGGCCCCAGGTCGTGTTTTTGGTGACTCTTGTGCCCATTATCATTGACCGGAGTAAACACAGCCCGTGGCAGCATTCTCCCAATCGGTCGACGCTGTGGTGCTGCGCCTCGCACTCGCATCTTGACGATGGTGCATCTCGGACCGGCTAACAGGGCAGACGGGGGCCAGGGGAACAACTGCCGGGTTGCGAAACAAAAGCGACGCTGTTGCACTGCAACATGCTGAGGTGCTTTTTTCGATCGTGGTGACGAATGCGAAATCGGTTTCCGAAACAGAACGTATGGTGTGCCCAAAATGCAGGAGATTGGCGTTGGTGGTGGCTGATTGGTTGAGAAGGCGCAGCCTTTCTTTCATTTGTCGGACTGGGGTAGCGGCTTGCCTGTTGTGGCAGTTAGCAAAGGAACTCAATAACCATACTTTTGGGAATGACTTACGACCACCATCAAGAGGCTGGGTCTCACCAGGAATCTTGGGTCTGGAGATGGCGAACAACATGTTGCTGGATTTGGATTTGGATTGATGTGGTAGTGTTGATTG
>Ga0268250_10000669_pt1 | contig 15740 bp, 8 predicted proteins | sample AgamicAsSfe_FD_200448 | JGI IMG/M metagenome (GOLD analysis project Ga0268250, IMG submission 200448) | Agave microbial communities from Guanajuato, Mexico - As.Sf.e (v2) (version 2) | ecosystem: Host-associated > Plants > Phyllosphere > Phylloplane/Leaf | place: Guanajuato, Mexico | collected... | reverse complement strand
GGTGCAAGATTGTGAAGAGGAGACGATTAAGAGCAGCAGGCTGACAAGATGCTGAAGGTCGTCAATGTGGAAACGTTCTCTGCGCAGTGCAATCTTCTACGGAACGGGTCGCTTCACACTGGATCATATCCCTTTTTCACACTATTATGACGCGATGGTCGCCAAGGACAGACATCACTACGGCTCTATGATCGCTGTTGCACAGACAGAGAGGGACGATACTGTCCGAGCCCTTGCTGATCCGGAGTGCAAGGTCGCGAGATCACAGGAGGAACTGAGGATCTACTTGAACCGTGGCTGAACAGGGTGGAGGAGGTGAAGCAGGATCATCAGGTAGATGTGTCGCTCTGACTGCGATGGCTTGCTCGATGTTATGTTTGAGATTGCTTGGAGAGATAACGTCAATGCACAAGGATTTAGAAAACTCTGATCGGTGTGACATTCTGTTCCAGGATATAATATTGTCTCACGGCCCCCACAACTTGCCAGACATTTCACTTCCTACTCACTCGTGATCAAATATTGTTTGATAAACATCACGAGCCGTCACCCTAATCACCATTACCTGGATTTGTAGTAGGATGCATGATCACTGACACTTGACACCGATGGCTGAAGCAGAGCAGGAATAGGAGGTGGTAGTATCGCAGGAATAGGTGCGAATATGCCAGCGGTAACAGTGTCGTACTCGAGAGGACTTGCGCAACAACTTGAGAATGATTGCAGGGACAATAGTCAATGCATGAGGACTTGATGAGCTTGGAAAAGAGTCATGAGGACTAGATGGGAGCACTGTTATGGAACAGGTCAAAGGTTGGAAATCGTAGAGGATGCCGTATGCATCAAGTCCGGTAGATACCTCGGTACTTTTGTCTTCCCATCATAACCCCTGCCAGAGCAGAATGTACCTTCGCAAAAAAACAAGTCCAGAATTGGAAATCGTGGAGGCTACCGTAGATGATGCTTCGGACTGAAATCTCAAGATTTCGTTCTCTCCATCTCAATTTCTGTACGAGATTGAAGTGCTTTTATGAAGTAGGTCAAAGATGAAAACCTTGGAGAGTGCCGTAGACAATCTGTTCCGGTAAATAGCTCAATGACCTTGCTCTCTTGATCTCAACGTCTTTACAAGGTCAGAGCACTTCTGCCAAAAAAAGTCAAGGGTCGAAATTCGTGGCGAGTGCCGTAGTGAGATTGATGATACCTTCCTAGCCAACAGTGTAAGTCCGAGACTCGCCTTCTTCATGATGCAGGCAGGCAGGGCATCCGGCAGGACGAGGACGAGCTTCGAGTGGAGGTGATGCAGACGAAGCTCAAGCCAGAATTAGGAGGTGGACGGGCGGCCTCACAGGGACAGCGAACTCGACAGCATGTTGAAGAACGATTACACAAACAACAGTCCGCAGTGATTCCAAGAAACTCTAATTAGGAATCGCGAGGTCTATCGTAACATCAGGGAATCGCGGTACTCTCCGTATTCATATAGGTCATTGAGCAAAGGCTCTAGACACCAATACCTCCACCATCCAGCCTACCACTCCCACCATCTCTCTCAGTCAGCTCAGCAACTTGACTACTGACAGCACCCTCCCCAACCACGTCGACTGCCCTTCCCTTGCCCTTTTCGGCCCGCCTTCTCGCCCTGTCCCTAGCTCGAGCGCGTGCACTTTCTCCGTAGTTGTGCAGCTTTTCACCCACAAGGTACACTTCATCTCGAATCTTCCTGCGCCACCTTGCCAATGCTCTCCCAAGTGCCACAGCGCCTAGTACCGTGAGCAACACTGCCAGCACCGTCGGGTATGAGAACCGGATCGCGTTCTCGACACTACAACTCGCCAGACGCCTGATCAGGATATCCTGCAGATTGGTCTCAGACGAGTCGGGTAGATCCGCGGCGGCATAAACGAGTGTAGAGGCTAACCAGCGAGCGCAGATGCCGAGACCGGCAGGAACGGCGAGCACTATAGCTGTCAGAAGCATTATGGGAAGGACGAAGACGCGTGTGACGATGCGAGTGTTTGGATGTGTCCAGCCTCGCGCAATGACAGCTTCGAGGGCACGCGTGACTCGCGACTCTGGACAGCGGGTTGTGAGAATGCGTAGGAGAATACGGGTGTAGAGCACGCCGAGAGTCCAGGACTGGAGGATGTGGATTGTGTGTACGTGTGCTGCTGTACTGGATGTCGTATTTTGGGTGGAACTTGACGTTGCGTTGGATGGCGAGATGAGAGAGTTGAGGGAGGTAGACATGGTGTCGATGATTGTAGTGTTCGTAGATGATATTGCAGTAGAATGCGGCAGCCGCACCTGGGACTGATATTGTAGCTGCACGTAGGCATGTAGTGGCAGGACGAGGTAGAACTCCATGATCAGGGCCATGAGTGAGGGTACGAGCAGAACCAGGGCGCTGGTGGTGTATATAACAGCAGCGGATCGTCTTGTAACTGCTTTCGTGGCAGCGAACAGTGAAGCCAAGGTGCGCGAGTATGATGTCGAATGTTCCTTGATGTATTGAACGAGTTTGCCTCGAGACTGATAGATGTAGAAGATACTCGCGAAACTCACGATACCAATACTGAATGCATGAATATCATTGTAGTGAGCCTTTTCACCAAGGAATGTCGACAATATCGCTCTGCCAAAAAGGAGTGGCAATACAGTAATGCATAGGCCGGATATTGCAGTCAAAGCCCACAGGCACAAAACGAAAATGCCAATCCGCAGTCTGAACCAGGAAGGTATGAACACCTTTTGGAAGTTCTCGTTGGCCTTGCCGTGTAGACAGACACATTTGTCCGGGTCTTCTTTGCCGTCCACTCTATTGTTATCCTTGTCGACCTCGACAAATACCATTCCTCCTTTAGGTATGCGGACTTGGTCAGATGCTGGTACACGAACCCATTTCCCATCAACGGCAGGGTCATCCTCGGAACCGGTACGGCCTTGTTCTTCAGCAGTATCTAGACCGAAGAGGAAATGTGATACTCGTAATGCATGCCCGCATTTATGAAAACACCACCGATATAGTCCCTCGAGTAGCGACGCCGGTTGTAACAAGTGCACCGCGGCTGGAGTCAGCGTATGGTACAGCATGAGATCAAGTGGGAATTCCAGAAGCGGCATCCCCGACGTCCAGTGCACAGGAAAGAGGCCCGAGATGCTATAAGCAGCGGTCCAGACGACACTTCCCATGCAAATCAGAACAAGACCGCCGTACACCATGGCACTAAAGCCGATCTTTCGCAGCTGGGTTGCTATATTCCGCTCGAGCACATCGCGGACAGGATGAAAATTTGGGTCATCGGGATCTCTGATGAAGTAAAGGACGCCTCCGCGAAGCAGCTTTCGACACATCGACACGAAAAGAGCGAAGTGGAACATGTAGCATGTGCCAAGGAACCAGTGCAAGAAACAGGAGGCCCATGGTGAGCTCAAAGTGAAATGCATCCTGGAGAACACTGTGGCGTCGAACAATGGTAGGACTGCAAGATCCAACAGGAAGCCACAATATAGAGGAAATACAAGCATCTCAATGCTAATGATCAGAATCACCTTCAAGACACCACCAGCCTGTTGCAGAAGCTCCGAGACGACTTCCTCTGCTCTCCTGACTTGAGGCCAGGATGTCAAAGGAGGACCGGCCTTGACATATAGCGCTCCTGATATTGCAAACGCAAGATAACCAGCACTGACAGCTATTAGGCGATCCATTGCCGACCAGTATAAGTGGCTGCTCAAGTTCGTGTCGGTGGAGAGATTTGAGACTACGTCTGCACTGAACGATTCAGGCGCTAGATAGCTAGGAAGCCTCGTGAGTGCGACAGCTAACGAATGAGGACCATTGCTGATGAGGGTTGTGATTGAGATGCCGAGAGCCAATAGACCCTTTAATGCAGATTCTCCATCCTGAACTTTCACAATCTCGTCTGAAGTCGAGGTGAGGATACCTGAACATAGGGCTAGCATGGACTTGGCTTGCGAAGTCAAGCTGTCTAATGCTGCGTGCGAGCTCAGAGAAAGGTGATAGAACTCAGACGTCGGTAACTCAGTAGAAGCCATGAGTAGATCGTGAAGTCTTACAAGCGCACCTTCGGACACATCCTGCATAGCTGCGCCGATTGCGCTGTGACTTGCAAGCTCAGTCAAAGATGACCATAAAAAGCCAAACGGCACTAGTAGACTTCGCGCTATGGAGTCCACAACCAACAAGCTTGTGCATCCGAGATACAAGCTGATATCCAGGACAAAATTGCACGTCCACGTTAGCATTATCGCTGGTGCGTTAATGATAATCTGGACCGGATGTGCAAGGCAGACAATGACCACCTTGCCCCAAAGATAGGGCAACCAGACGGCAGTTGCAACAGTCGCAGATATAAGGACTGCGCAGAATACGGCATTCTGGAAAAGGCCGACCAAGGGTCCTTGCATGCCAATCAGCTCGAGTATACCTTCTAGATCCTCGGCCTCTTCTATGGCATCCTGATCTTCGTTCACATGTTCTCCAGGCTGCTCTTCAATGGGCTCAACTACTGCTGCATCCTCAATGCGCAATGGCTCATTTTGCGGTAATGGTTGAGGTTCCTCACGACCATCTTGAAGGGTTTCCTCACCCGTATGCTCACCGTCCTGAACCCCGTCATCAATGTTGTTCCGTGGCACTTCGACATTTGCAACGTCGGTGAAGATCCAATTCAGCAGGCGACCGCTCCATGAGTTAGCGTCGAGTTCTGACATTTCCTGTACATCGGCTTCTGATCTGTCTATATCATCGACTTCCAGTCCTTCCCGTTGTAGGTCATCATTGTGGATGGTCGTAGCAAGATCCGTGGTCATTGTTGGCTGTTCTGTTTCTGGGTCCAGGTTTTGTATTGGTCTGCCGGACGTGGCAATGTCTCCAGTGTCTTCAGCTGGCCACTCAAAATGCGTATCTTCGATCGCTGAATCGGAACCAGTGTTCGCTCCAGCAGGCTCAAGTCTAGCCTCGGCGTCGTGAAAACGATCTGATGGAGATACGAAGCCCGGCTCGATCCCGTCTGCCGCATCACTTTCGGGTAGTTGTTCGCTCCTACCAGGATCAGTGTTCTCCTCCGCACCACTGGCATCCCGTACCGGACGAAACCCAGGCATCTTCTGCTCGGCCTGTAGCCGCAGATCATAGAGTTTGAATCGTCGAAGTGGCTGGGTGCCTTCTAGCATTTGTTCCGCCATTGAGATGCGTTCCCACAACACGCGGAGTGCCATTCGATCTTCCACAGAAGTTACACTATATTCCATAACAGTACAACCCTCGAGGAAATCTCGTGCATGATTCATCAACTTATCGACATGCCTCGCTGTTTCCTCGTGATCCATCATGCGGGCATCAAGCATGCCAACACTTGCAGTAAGGTTCTGTGTTGCTCTCGCATACGCCTCCTCATTCACATGACCATCATCTGGTAAAACCTCCATTGAGTCGGGAGCAGGTATGTGTTCTTGCTGAATATTTCCGTGATTTGCAGCAGGAGCTGGTACATCTGCTAGCTGCAATCCGGGCTGCTGTTGCACAACCCATTCGCGAATGAGAAAGACGAGTATAAATGCAACCACAACAGCCAGAGTGATAATTTGGCCTTCCAGGATGTCTGTGACAAACTTGTTGATCGCAGGACTGGGTGTCAGATGGCGGAAGAACGGGATCTCGTAGAGTAGAGAATCTGCATAGTACAAAGACGTATCGTCTGTGATCGTACTGTTCATGGGTGGTGCCAGAAAATCACCGCCAAAGGCATTATCTGTCGCCGCCAAGATGCTCTGTATCAACTTAAGCCGTGACTGTAATCTTGCAAAAGAGAACAATGTCGTCGGTCCGTGCTCCTGATTCGAAGTCATACTAATCGTATCAGTAGCGTTCGGCGTGGACTGAATTGTACGCAGATGTTGGTGATGGACGGAGCTGATGTCTTCGGCCCAGCCACCATCTGCCAGCCAGAACAAGCCCCAAAACACAAACCTCATACTCCACGGAAGCCAGAACAGCCACACCGAAGCGACCAGCAATGCTCTGCACCACGAGATGACCTCTCTATACGCGTGAATTATGGCTCGTCGAAGGAATATTGTGATAGGGAGCGTCTCCGGCATATTCGGGCTGTACAATTTGGTGAATCTGAAAGGTGTCTTGCATAGTTCGCAATGCTTCTTCTGGGAATGAGAGAGCCACTCCATCAGACATTCCTGGTGTACGTATCTGATTGAGCCTGAACATTTGCATGGGTAGAAGAGTGGTTCGTCCGTGGTGCCCTCCGACCGACATATTCTACACGTATCAACATCGACATCGGTCTCTTCTAGCACCATGCTTGTGGTATCGTCTTCCGGTTTTCCTTCTGGAACATCTGGACTTGAGTATGATGCTAGACCATGATCTTGATTAAATGGCATATCAGCCACTGGCTGGAATAAGGGTTCCATGCCGACTACTCAGTGCACCGCACCTGTCCCAATCATCGACTTGCCAGAGCCGCGCAAGTCATCTCCAAGACAATGTAAGATCAACAGTCGTGGTTTTCGCGATGCGGCCTCGAGATTCGGATGAGATTTTTGCAGACAATGTTCGATCGCAGAGAGCGTGATCACTGGACCAGCCAGCGGAGGGAAAGAGAGATGCGTTAGGTTTGAGTATGGTAAGCTGAGAAGTCGACCGAAGATCACCGCACTGGTACTCGCGTGGCTGACATGTGAAAATTCGCTGTTTCAGATTGCTTGTTTCAAACTTGGGACTTCTGCCAAGTTGATCGCGCTGGAACACTCTTCATCGGAATTAAAATGCGCTTCTGTGATAAGCTCATGAAAGTAGACTGACGCAACATCGTCTGCCTTTACCACTAGCATAGCCTGCGATCGCTAGTACAGGAGGAGCACGTGAGCAGAGATGGCACTCTCTACGAGAATTCTAAGCGTTGTCACCAGGTCAGCATTGCCAGTCGCCGCACGGAAGAGACCAGAAAGATTAATGTAAGGACTCTGCGTGCTGATACCCGATAACAGATTACTATTCTGGTACAGCCTAGCCACAGTCGTCTTTCGTTGCCCACATACTACGACTCAGCTGAACGATGACCATCCTCAACTTTGCGCACCATACCTCCAAGCAAGATCCGGCATTGAGCCACAAATAAGACCTCATCTCGAGCCACTGTACACCACCTACGCTGCGCCCTACATACACGTTGTTGAACCATATGCTTCCAAGGCGTACTCGGATGTCTATTTGCCCGCGTCGACCACAATCAATAATCTATACGTCCACCATGTCAGCCCCGCAATCGCAGACACTCAAACGTTGGCCTTGAAGCAATGGAAGACACATGCAGAGCCACATGTGGGAGATCTACCGAAGAAGTGGAAGATCCATGTCCAGCCATACATCGATGACCTCCTGCAGCTATACAAGCTGAATGTTGAGCCGATTTTGACTCAAGCAAGGTCCAATATCGGACCTTCGTGGGAGGTAGTGAGGAAGACTACCATCAAGCAATACAACTCAGTGTTGATCCCTGCATACCACAAAGCACTCCCGTATGCAAGTCGAACATACGCCGAAACCTATCACTACACATCCCAGTATGTGTTGCCGTTGGTGAGGCAAGGTGTCAAGAATGTCGTCATGTTCGGGCGTCGCCATATCTGGTCGAATATACGAATCCTCTACGGCAGACATATCGAACCGCAAATTGCCAAGATCCGAGTAAGACTCACAGGCTACATCGATGGCAGGAGAATCCAGGCAGCCGCCCATGAGGTCGAGGAGTAAGAGGAACCAGAATGAAAAAAAAAACATTGACCCAATCTAACCTCAAGCTTAGTACTTTCACGTCGTCATCGGTAGTGAGTTCCCTTGTTCCTTTACCAAATAGCGCCTCCTCAATCTTGTCATCTATGTCAGCAAGCGTCAGCATGACCGTCTCCGAATCTAGTAGCCTGTCAATGTTTGAGACAATCATTCCGACATCGACCACGCCCGTCGTAAAGTCCGCTCCTTCTCACACAATAGATCCGAGACATTCAACAGTATCTTCTGCCGAGCATACCGTGCACTCAACTGTGCACAAGCCAGCTGATGACATCAGCAAATGGCACGCGAAGTTCACGCGCGCGGCTGAACAAGCGACGCAAGATCTTCAGGTTCGTGTCTTCGACATAATAGCTCGCGAAAGCAGTTCAGGTCTAGGTGAAGCACTCCTTGCGAAGCTTACGGATGAGGCCGATCAAGCGGTTGAAAGTGTGAAGAAGTCCATCATTGAGGCAGTAGATAAACCCGAAGAGGATAACGCTGAGCAAAAGACTTCTGCTATGCACGAAGTACTCGAGACTCTTCGTGCTTCTGGCAAGTCACTGAAAGATCGCGCTCTACAAGTTCGAACCTGGAAGGTTGAGCATGACGTTGAGATTGACTCACTAGTTGAGACTGCTGTTGGATCAACCATGAGTATTCTGGATGGCATTCGAGATCTGGGACTACAGAGAATCGGCATAACCTGGGCGGACTCCGAGTCCGTCACCTATGAGGACTGGACTTCCTATCATAATCTGAAGAAGACCTTTGATAGTCTTCGTGCCGATGTGCTATCTTCCGCGGTCGATCAAGAAGCGCTTCTGCAGGCGAAGGCAAGATCAGACGAAGTACAGCACAATGCAATGACCGTTGCTGGCAATGCTGCGAAAGAACTGGCTCGTCTTAAGGATGTTGCAAAGTGGAAGATAGACGACAGGGACTCGACCAATGACTTCGAATCACGATTCGTCCCTGTGGCTGCTGCCAAGAAGTTCGGACAGAGGGTAGTGGGTTTCTTCTCCGGTGATGAGGCAGAAAGTGATGACAGCGATATGGGATCACTCGCCTCTGTGGGCTCTGAGATCAGCTCTTCGCTGACAGAGGCGGCCACTGCGATCAGCGAGTCTCTTTCGAGCGGTGTCGAAGAGGCAACAGCACCTGCGAGCACCTCCTCGCATGCGGGTACTCCCGTGGCTTCACAAGCTATTGAAACAGCGAGAGAAGTGCTTCGTAGTAATGTCAACTTACTATCTAGTGATGGCATTTTGGAGGGAGAAACTGCCACCCTTGTGACGAGCTCTCCATCTCAGAGTGAAATCACAGCCACAAGTGTCACTAGCGAGGCAATTCACAGTATTGCTGACGCCATACTACCAAGTATCGAACAACGGACTGATATCGCAGGAGTTGAATCCTCTACGTCTTTGTCGAGGTTTACACCTGCGCCTGTGCAGGAAGAGCCCACGCCCGCAGTCCAGAGTATAGAAGAGGAGAGCGTGCCAGAGGACGTGCAGAGCGATCTCTCATCCAGTATACCATCCTCCGCACGGGCTTCCGTGGTGTCAGTCGCATCAGAAGCCTCAGAATTGCAGGCCAAGGCTACTATCCTACCCAGCGCTATCTTAGATGCTGTCCTTGCCAGTGAAGATGTCGTGGATGCTGCCCACCACGCGTCGGCAGATTTATACAGCAGCATCGCCGCGGCCGGAACGGGATTTACGGACGTGACGAGCAGCCTCGCAGCGTCGAGATCGGCTAGTGTATGATGCACTGGGTTCACAGAGTCTACTACATGGCAGGAATGACTGTTCACGAAATGAGATGAGTTACGGTCAGTACATGAGATGGAGAGAAGGAAAGCTCTCGTTGTTGTACATTAATGGTGGGGTTTTGTAATATGTATGCAGTCTTTACGGCGTCTATGTATCATTTCGTACTGTGAATGTATATCGTAGACACGTACACTCCTGTTAAGTATAGACTGCTGCCGTCCTTACAAGAGTATGTGGTGTCACTGCTTTGGTCTGCAACGCATGATTTTCTTGCTAACACATTGTGCGAATTACCAATCGTTGCGTCGAGTTTGGTCGTAGTTAAGTAGTGTGAATAAGAAACAGGTATACAGAGGTCGTTGGAGTGAGATACATGTCATTCGTGGAAGGGTTGCGTAATCTCTCCAGTAGGCAAGCACACAGATTTACAGGTGCAGAAGATTCGACCACATGCACTTGTCGACTGTGAGGGAAAGCACGTCAAAGATCAGAGTAAAAGGACCACGAGGTCACGTCGACTCGTAAGATTGCCCATGCAAAGGGCATTATCGAACCCTTTCTCAGTCTTTATTGCCTCCGTCAGAAACAGCTCAATCACCAGCAGCTACGAAAGCTTCGAATCGGAGATAGGTAGATTTCGCCAACTCTGTCCTTTGGGCGGCGATGTACCCATTTGTTAACAAGGGACTTTCTTTGCGACATTGCAGCGCTCAAGGACTGGTCAATGAATATTTTCCGCATCACTGGCGACATATAGGTCGTTAGCCATAGCCAGGATGACTATACAAGGGGGAGATGAAACCGGACGGCGCGCTTTGAGACTTACAAAGAGTCGATCGAGTAGATCACGCCAGATCGCGACACGTCGAACGCGGCAGACACGGAACGAGGTGAGCTCGAAGGACGAGGAGGTGCGTATCGCTATGTCATGGCAGTATGGGAGCTGAGCGTAAGTACAACCTCTACGGCACTCTCCTGGAGAGCTTCGAAAACTGCTGTTTTATCATTGTGAGGTGATGTGGTCCAGTGGTCTGTATTTAACAGTATATCGAGTTGAAAGCTCTACGGCACTCTCCTGGCCAGCTTTCAATACTGCCGATCTTTTTACTGTAAGGTAAGGTGTTCCACTGGCCACATGTAGTAGTGAATGTTACGTCGGATTAAAAGCCCTGCAGCACTCTCCTCGATGTTCCTTTCAGACTCCTGTGCGTCCCTTCAAGTTTGGATACGTGTAAACCGTGTAATAGAGGTTGACTGCAGCTGTTGGATGGTGTGATGGAAGGACTCTATGGCACTCTTCAAAGGCGTCTCAGTATACCCAATTTGCCAAGCGCTTTTATTGCTGGCGTGACCAAGTTCTCAGGGACGGGACGAGCTATGACGCTGCTCATGCATGAGAATCCCCAAGCTGTCATCATCTGATTTTCGATTTCTTCCTCTTCACTTAACCTCTATCTGTTCACCACCTTCATCTTTCATCACTTCCATCAGCCAGACCCAAACGATCATCCCTCAGTCTCAATCAAGAATTACAAGATGCACAAGACACTTTTCGCCGTCGTTCCTCTCGTCCTCGCCGTCCAGGGCAACCAGGCGTCGTCGGCGAGCTCTGTTGCATCCAGTGTTGCATCAAGTGCAAGCTCTGTTGCTAGCGGGTATGCGTCCCAAATCACGGATTCTGCCTCTCTGCAATATGCTTCAGTGTCATCCCTCATCGTCGAGCTGGTCTCCGGCAAACCCGAGCCTATGACAGAAAGCATCATGAGGCGGTTCCATTCAGCATTCCCTGCTTACGCGAGTATTATTAGTTCGGCCGCATCCTCTGTTGCCGGCGAGGCCTCCAAGAGCGCGTCATCCCTCAGCTCGTCTGTTTCCTCGGTCGCCGGCGCGCACTACACAAACGCTGCCCACATCTACGACTCCTTCAATGACGAGGTCGCTGCGCTCATCGGATCGGCATCTTCTCTATACCACGCTCAAACATCAGGCGTCGCGTCGTCCGCTTCATCTGCTTCAGTCAAAGCCAGCGGTGCCGTCTATGGCTCTCCCGACTACGCTGCATCTGCATCTAGCTCGCTCTCTTCCGCAGCAAACAATGCTCAGGCTGCCTTGAGCTCATTCTACTACGCCAGTGTTCACCCAACATCTGCTGTTGCAAGTGGTAGCTCGGCCTCATCCGTGGCATCCGTTTCTGCCAGCTCTGCGAGCTCCGCTGCTGCTGCCTCCTATAGCAGCGCCAGCGTTTCTCTCAACGGTCTTTTTGGCCAGGCACAACAGACTCTTCTCGGTTTCGTGAGTGGTGTTTCCTCCAGTGCAAGCTCCGCGGTCTCTGCTGCCACCCACGTCGCTGGTGAGGCCGCTAGCTCCGCATCCTCGGCCGCAAGTGCGGCTAGTGATGCTGCCGGAGCTTCGGCATCTAGTCTGTCTGCCAAGGTTGTTGGCGGTGCGGCAGATGCCAGCAAGTCTGTTGTGTCCGCAACTGACGCTGCTGGAAGTAGCGCTTCGTCTCTCTCCTCTGCAGCAGCAGCAAGCGCGTCATCTGCTTCCTCCGTCGGAGGGTATGCTGCTTCTTCTCTCAGCGGTTCAGCCGCTGCTACGGCAATTGACGCTTCGCTTGCCGCACAATCTTCTGCAAGCTCCCTCAGTGATGCTGTAGCCGGGTCCGCAAGCTCTCTCAGTGGTGCTGCGGGTGCCTCTGCTAGCTCGGCTTCTGCATCCGGATCCGGAATCATTTCCAGCCTATCTAGCGCCATCTTAGGATCAGCTTCTTCAGCTTCGGCTCACGGCGCCGCATCAGCAAGCTCTGCCAGCAGCGCTGCAGCAGCGTCCGCCAGTTCTTTGTCCGGACATGGTGAAGCGTCTCTCAGCTCGGGCAGCCTCCGCGGTCAAGCCTCCCTCAGCTCTACCAGCGCTGAAGGCGTGCTGTCTAGTCTGTCTAAGGCCATCGTAGGAACGGCGTCGTCTGCCAGCTCTGTTGCTGCTGCGTCTGCCAGCTCCATCAGCGCCCATAACGAGTTGTAGAGAATTGAGCCAAAACCACGAACAAATCAAAGGTGTGCAGTAGGCACAATGGACCGGGATGATCGGAGAATCCATGAAATGGACTGCGTGATGAAGGTTGATGAAAAAGTAATAATGAATAAGTGGAATCAAGGGGACGAAAGATGATTGCGGGAAATATAATATTCAATGCCTAACGAGGACGACTCGGCACGAAGGGTTACTGTAACGATATGTACGTAAGGTTGAATGAGTACTATAATAGTAGTGCTTTCATGGGTGTATCTGTGCATCCCATAGTGTGTGCTATAGGCTGAAGCCGGACCAGTATTTTGTTGTTTGTATGAGGTAAGCAGTTCGAGTGGCATATCCAATCAGGCGGCTCTAAACTTACATGAAACCTCCAAGTTGGTGACTCGAGCCTGAAACATCCTGATCCTGAACAACTACATTCTCGGCTCGAGTCACATCTTTTGTTCCCGGAAGTTCTCAGCGGCAAGCGTGACAGGCATGGCCCGCTCCTCCACTTCCTCCACTTCCTCTTCAATGTCGTACAACACCTACAGCAAGCGCGTCGATGTCCAGAACAGCCTCTGGCGGTTATTGTAACAAGCCTGAGATCTCTGTGACGTGTCGTACTGTTTCATGCCTTTTCAAGCTTTGGCACCTGCATGCCAGTGCGTGTGTGCCGTGAATTGTATTGTGCATATAGTATTGCGGCCATACCCGACTTCAGCCGTGACTATGATAGGCGAGGTTGACAATATACACAAATTGGAAGCAATACTCTTCTCCTTCACCACTACAGGCTTGAGTCACTGAGTGTTGGAAACAGCAGAGAGGGATGCGAGACGGCTGTTAGCGCAGATTGACCTGACCAAAAGCACTGAGAGGAAGAGGAAGTGGAAGGAAAGCAGGTCTTTCCTTCTCTTGATACCTGTCTCGGCTCTGAACCTCGGCTCTGATCGGTCTACGATACTATAATCACTTCTTAGAGCAGAAGACAGCGATACGGCATCACTCAGCTGAGCACCACGATCGTCCTCGCCGCAAAACCTAGGGCGTATACTCAACTAGCAAGATTTGCAATAGCGTCTACTACTGCGCCCACTTTAGTCATGGCGAGCACGAATACAATGACCGCATCTACTGATATATCGGTTCCTGTATCAGTGTCCTTGACATCGACCGTCTTCCAAAACACCTCAGCAGGGAAGCAGCTGCGGAAATTTGCTCACATTACAACAAAGACCAAAGCACAGGACACGATTGCAGGGATGCCAAGGCTGGTTCATTCCGGTGACACGACGGATGAAGCTGATGATGAGGATAACGGGGGATGTGAGCAAGACGTGAATCATGGTAACGAACATGAAGAAGGAGAAGAGGAAAGAGTGGTCGACAGTGCAGACTCGAATGAAGACCTGGACGAGCACATCAAAAATCACACCGATGACTCCCAAGCTGCAACGACAACGACCACAGGAGATTCAGTTGCAAACGCAATCATCGTAGTCGACGACGATACCGAGCCAGATACCGAGTCAGAACCAGAACTCGGTGCCCCTACCACCATCGACATCCACAATTCGTCTCCGACCTCCAAGAAGCGCAAAGCTCCTGCACCATCCACCCATCCCCTCTTTCAGCAGTCTGGCCGCCCCTCACGCCGATGCCGCCTCTTCGCACCTCCAGCTGCCACAAGCCATCCGGCATCACAAGCCTGGCGCACATCGCCTCCACCGCCGATGTCGCCTACTCGTTCAGCAAATGCATTCTCTGACGTCTTGAGATCCTCCCGCAAGCTCCGCACGGTGCAGCAACTTGAAAATAATCCGGATGTCGTTCCTGCTCTTGCGGCACTATCATCTTTCGCCAATGCCACCGCCACGGCACACATCATGGCCACCAAACCGGTCGAGCCGCTCTGCGCTCCCGAGACCTGTCCCATGCTCCTCTCGCTCGGCCTCAATCCATCTGGCACGACTCAAGCCCCAACTATGGTCTATGATCCGCTCAGTCGGGCACACATTCCTTTTCCGTCCGCCGCACGACTGCACGGAGCAGCCAGTCAGAAGCACAAACACGACCGCCACGCGGTTCATCAAGCCGTGCACATGTGGCAGCGACAGAAGTCACGGCTGAACACGCTTGCGGGGCTGGCGGACGATGACTGGGTGAAAGGCGAAATCAAGGCGTGTGTGCTGCAAATGGGCGCGGTCGTTGGGGAGGCGTGGAGGGAGTTGTGGTATCGTGAGGATGGTAGTGCTGGACAGGACGAACGGGCAGAGGTAAGACAGTGCGATGGGGAGAAAATAAGGAGAACGTTCGTGATTTGAGAGGTGCAGGATCAAGGGCTACTAGGAGTAGAGGTGAAGTCGAGGCGAGCGTGTTGCGCATCAGGGAAGAAGGCGTCCTCTACGTGCAGCCAAAGGCGGACCCTCGATTGCCCATGCCGGCGGCGAAGCCGAGGACGCCAATGGCACAGCGGGCTGGTCCGACGTCGCCGACGAAGGCTGGGAGTGCATCGCCCAAGAAGCGGGTTCATGTGTTTGTTGACAAAGACTACAAAGCTGCGAATAGCAGCAAGGACAGGAAGACTCAGGCGTCTACTCTGACATAGCTGATCGAAGGTCTCAACGAGCAGCGGGCCATTTGTACTTCTGCTGCGGACACGAAGAGTATGCTGGGCGTGAGGCGACGACGATGAATCATGCAAGAGGATTCCAGCTGGTCTGGGCGAGGGTGCGGAAGTCGTGTCTCATTTGCTATAGCGTACATGTCATATCTACATCGATTTTGTCGGTGACGGCACCTTCCTTTCTTCATTTTCAGCACTCACCATCGAAGGAGAATCAGCCCTCCAACGTGAGAGATAGCCTCATAAAGCCTCATCATATTATCGGGATAAATCCGTGCCGGCACATTCACCGTCCTGCTACAAGCTTCTACTGCGGCGTGAGGACCACACCGCCAACGCCGAATCATTTCGTCGTCAAGAACTGTATATCGATCAGTATTCCTCTGTCCCTTGTGCCACCAGATCAAACTTACAGCCTGTGCCTCCTCCTCCGTCACATCCGAAACCTCACTCGTCCTCTTATCGATCAGGCCCAACCTTGCCTTTTTCACCTTCCACCACATCTCCC
>Ga0268250_10000668_pt1 | contig 15751 bp, 17 predicted proteins | sample AgamicAsSfe_FD_200448 | JGI IMG/M metagenome (GOLD analysis project Ga0268250, IMG submission 200448) | Agave microbial communities from Guanajuato, Mexico - As.Sf.e (v2) (version 2) | ecosystem: Host-associated > Plants > Phyllosphere > Phylloplane/Leaf | place: Guanajuato, Mexico | collected... | reverse complement strand
CCGATGGCTTCTGATGAAGCTCCGCGCTCCGATGCACGCCATAGGTCAGATGTGTTCAGCTGAACCGCAGGACGGTACTCTCTGCATATGCTATCGTATTAGCCCCAGGGGGATTCGCAGGTTACTTCCGAGCCTAACATAGTCCTGATTCGTGCCTTGAGGTCATTGTTGGTTGAGACGTGTCGCTTATTCCCATGAAACTGTAGGAGCATCATCAATTCACTCACGACATACATATCCCTTGCTTCTCTTGTTCCTCCCATCCCAGACTCTAGCTTTTGATCTACACAACTTAATCTAGAACACTACAACACGAGTTGCGATTGGAGTCATATAGAAGAAAGTCCGCGCGAAAACGCCCCTCATACAACAAGCCTCACATACATCCTCGATCCAGCTAACAGGCCAACCCATCAGCCATGTTTTGTAGGGTTCCTGCTCCTCCTCAACTTTCTCCTTCTAATGAACAGCAGCCCTGAACACAACCGCAACCCTCCACCACGTAACTCACCTCCCGCGGTCGATTTCCTTCGCCAGTGCCGTCTCCCAGCTCCACAACCACGAACTCCTCATCCGTCTCGACCCTGAATATGCTTCTCACGAAACCATCCCCTCGGACCCCTCCACCCCAGCGGCCAAATGCTACAGAATCACCGACCACATGAATGCGCTTCCCGCAGGTCTGTGGGACACAACTGTCAAGTTTGACGCGCATATGACGGATCTGGATGATGGAGTGTTGTGGATCATTAAAGCGCCGCTGGGACTAACGCAACGGACCACTTGGAGGTGCTTGAGGACGGACACTTTGGAGGAGGCAGACAGGGCTGAGGGCGTCGAGGACAGTGAATGGAGTTTAGTGGAGGATGTGGAGATCAAGGCAAATAGGATGTTGGTTGGAACAGTCAAGGGAAAATGCGAGGAAAACTGGCCAGGAGCACATGGCAAGTTTTTGAAGCATTTGATGGCGGAGGGTGGGGAGACGAAGGCATAATGAGGAGTTGGAGCAGCCTTGGAGAGATTAGTTTTACTTGTACAGGTACTGGAGGCGTTCTGAGCTCGCCCCACAGTCATGCGTGACCTGTTCAGTATATAATTCCTACTACAAAGAACGTACTCCAGTTTTGAGCTATGATGCTACAAATGTAGTCGACAGGCCGAAGCCAAAGATTTACGGCACAGTTCTTCGCAAGCCTCGCCCGCCATGCCGGGAACGCGGAGATTCAGACCAACCAACACCTAATCAGGACCGATGGGCCATGTGCCGTTGGGCCTAAAGACGTGTTCTGCCTGGCGCATGGGGCGAGAAGTTCCTAGGCGGAGCCTCTGCATCTAGAAGGCGGGCAGATTGGCGGAATTGGATCCTGGTGGCGGGACGTGAACATCAGCTAGGCGTAAAGAGGATGCTGCTTCTCAACCTGGGGAGTCCCTGCATAAAGCCAACTGCAGCAGCATGGAGAACCGACCCTGAAAGCCGACTGCTGCTCCCTGCATTTCTTGTTGCGCGATGGCGGTTTGCAATACTATATCATGGCCAGAGAAGCAGAGGTTCTTGTCTGCTCACGCGATGCTGTGAGACAGGTCAAGCGACCAATGTCTCTCTTTGGAGGTGCGCTGGTGACCGCCGAGATCTCGCACGTGGCGCCGTTCCAATCGGGCCTTCTGATAGCGACGATAAGACATTGGACGACAGCAGTGGCAGCACATGAAAGCTGCTGCACGTCGCTGCTGCTGGCATCCTTCGCGTCATCTTGTTACACGCTATAGTCAGCTCTCGGTCGACTTGCTAGCTGACGGCTCGAGATCGTTCTTGAACCGAAGGGCTGTTGATCGGCCTGCCTCGCTCGCTCGCCGCATAACACGGGCCATGCTCCCCGCCTTTCGCCTTTCTAGACTGGAACTGCCCCATTCCGCTATCCGCTCAGCTATCAAAAACCGCGCACCCAACCGCCGGGTCGGCGTCAGCTTTCCTGCGTTTGTTCCTTTTTGCTGGTACGGGACTGTTCCCACCTTCTCTGCCTGCCATCTTGCTCCTGCAGTCGTGACGACATCCTGGTCAAGTTCTCGACATTGACAGCACCCTCCTTCCCCGCGCCCAACCATTCATCGTCGAGCACCGCGCACCGCACAGCCACGCCTCGCCATGGAGCCGCTATCCATCGACTCCGTGGTCGTCGACCATGGCGAAGTGAACCCCTCGCCGGGAACTCCTCCTTCGGACGCCATCATGATCGAGCAGCCAAAGATGAAGGGCAGGCAGCGTCTGTTCATGGGCCTACAACGCATGGCGTCTTCCAATAGCCTGGCACACATGGGCAGACCTCGTTCACACAGTCTGAGAAGCGGCGGAAAGGCATCCATGTCTTGCGTCTCCCTCGCATCGCCTGGCTCGCCGTATGGAAACTCGTTCGGCAGTTCCTATTCGTCAGAACTGTCGAATGGTTACTCTACGGCACCAACATCAGTAGCCAACAGCCCGCCCGGCACTCCTTTCTGGGATGAGAGGACCCGCCTACGCATGAAGACACCAGACGTTCCATCCTCAGTACCTCTCCCTTCGGCACGACGACCCTTCACCCGGGATGGCACCGAGGCCGAGAGCGACTACTTCTCGCGGCCTGTACGCAAGGTCCAGAGACGAGCCAACTTCAACTTTTGGGGCGACATGCCCACCGAGATTCGCATGCAGATTCTCAAATATCTCGAACCCAAGGAAATTGTGCGATGTTCGCGCGTCTCCAAATCGTGGCATACCATGTGCTTCGACGGTCAGCTGTGGAGCGATCTCGATACGAGCAACTTTTACCGCGACATCTCAGCCAACGCTCTGGTCAATATCATCACATCGGCGGGTCCGTTTGTCAAGGATTTGAACTTGAGAGGCTGCGTACAACTGAGGGAACACTGGGGCAAGGACGGCTTCATTGAGTCTTGCCAGAACCTGGAGAACTTTTCGTTACAGGGATGCCGGATTGACCGGACGTCTATCCACTGCTTCCTACTTCAAAACAGCCGCCTCGTTCACGTCAATCTCTCGGGTCTCGCAGGCGCAACAAATGCAGCGATGAAGATCCTGGCCGCACACTGCCCAAGAGTCGAAGTCTTGAACATCTCATGGTGTAACAACATCGACAACCGTGGGCTGAAAAAGGTTGTCGAGGGTTGTAAAAAGTTGCGAGACATCAGAGCTGGTGAAGTACGAGGCTGGGACGACGTCGACCTGATGGTGGAGTTGTTCAAGCGAAACACTCTAGAAAGGCTCGACCTCAAGAACTGCGACAGTCTCAATGATGAAGCGCTGGCTGCTTTGATCGAGGGCGTAGACGAAGAGGTCGACGTCCTTACCGATCGGCCAATCGTCCCACCCAGAAATCTCAAGCACTTGAACCTTACTCGTTGCCGCAGTATCACCGATACCGGCCTGAAGACGTTAGTACACAACGTCCCATATCTCGAAGGCCTCCAAGTCTCGAAATGCGGCGGACTCACCGATGATGCGTTAATGAGCTTACTGCCTACTGTGCCAGTTCTTACGCATCTAGATGTTGAAGAGATCGACGGATTGACCAACGAAGTCCTGAAGACACTCGCTGAAGCTCCATGCGCCCCTCATCTGCGACACCTCTGCATCTCCTACTGCGAAAATCTAGGGGATGCGGGCATGCTCCCCATACTGAAAGCCTGCACCCGTCTCGCATCACTTGACATGGATAACACACGCATCTCCGACCTCGTCCTCGCAGAAGCCGCATCAGGCCTCCGCAACCGCAACCGCGCCGCTCGTGGCTTAACCAACTCAGAGCGCCCAGAGGTTGGTCTTCGCATCGAAGCATATGACTGCGCAAATGTAACATGGACCGGTGTTCGCGAAGTCCTATCTCGAAATGCAGAGATCACACGTCCTTCTTCGCGCTCTGCGAGCAAAGTCGCGACGTATCCACGTGAGATTATCAAGCTCAAGTGCTTCCATAACTGGCAACCTACGGTGGAGGAACATACCAAGCGTGTCTTGAGGGGTGATTTCGCAGCCGCCGCGCGTTTGGAACGCAAGTGGGCCGATTGGATGATGCTAAATGAGGAAGCAGGTGTTGGTGGTGCTGGAGCCAGGCGGCGGAGAAGAAGAGCGAGGGAAGCGCAGATGATGCATGCGGATGAGGAGGAAGGCGGTGCTGGTGCTACTGGCGGTGTCGGCCGCCGCCGCCGTGCGCGAAGTGGTCCAGGTGGCTGCACTGTGATGTGAATGTGTTTTTTGGTATCTACAGCGGCGGGGTCATATGGCGTCTTCTTCTTGGGATAGAAGTTGGCCCCAGGTTTGTGGGTTGATGCAGCAATGTTGCATATGGCTCGAATACGTTGCACAATGATCCGATGCTCCTCCCCTTGGGTGAGTATGAGCGTTGGAAATAGTCCTGATATTAGCATGGGTATCTGGAGTTGTGGAGCGGCTACTCTTCTACTGTTCATAGATCTCTACATGTTGCATGTTACATAGTTATGCATCCATCTTCATTCACTCTCAGTCAAGAAGTCCTATTTTGTAATCTTGAGTCGAAGCATGCTGCAGCTCGCGGCCCTACATCAAAATGTTTGTTTGCACGTGAGCGCGCGACTAGCTCGAGTTAGCGGCGCGTTTGCTCTGCATTACATCATCTTCGAACAATCGCTCATTCAACTTCGACATATCATTGCGAAAGAGCAAGGCTTTCATTTCTGCTGGTAACAGTCTCACATCAGCCGAAAAGGAAACATGGATGATCAATGGGGAATTTCCAAGACTAACCTTGAGGTTTTTCGCATCGCGGGTCTACCACCAGACTTCTACTACATTCCAAATTTCATCAGCGCGGAAGAAGAATCGTCAATAGTGCAGAAGGTGCGTTTTCCTCTTCGCTCTTATTCCCAATTCTTTTTCCTATTCTCCAACGCACGAGATTGCAGACACAAAGTTTGCAGTTCTACTATTAACTACCCCGCCCTGTTCGCTCCCTCACAACAGCCCATGGAACAATCAACACACCTAAACATCTTCACTACACTACCCTTGAAAACCATAATTATGCAACTAATATCCCTAGATTCCAGCTCAGAGATGGACACACCTCACTCATCGGCGTCTCCAGGCTCTGCCCTCCACCCTCACTAAAAACAATACCTTGCTCGCCGCCCCTTTACCCGCTTACCTTACCAACCCCATCCTATCTCGTTTTAAGGACCTAGGAATCTTTGACCACACACCGCACGGCCAGTCAAACCATGTTCTCGTCAACGAGTATAGACCCGGTGAAGGCATCATGCCGCACGAAGACGGAGATGCGTATGCCCATGTCGTTGCGACTGTCAGTTTAGGTGCGGGGTTGTGCTTGGACGTGCTTCCTAAACCAGAATCTTCCTTCAATAAAGAAGGACAGCAGGATGGGGGTAATGAGGGGCAAGGAGATGGGAAGAAGGATAGGAACGAGAGGCAGGAGATCGAGCAATCTTCACCTACTAGAAACGAGGACAACCAGCAAGAGAAAATGTTGCACCTACCTACACGTATTTTTCAGGAACCCCGCTCCTTGCTCATCACGACGGGTCGTGCGTACCGAGAGTTGATGCATGGTATTTCGTCAATTGAGGTTGATGAGGAGTTGAGTGAGGGAACGGTGGCGAATTGGGGATTATTGAGTCAGGAAGGAAAAGATGCGATTGCTAGGGATGGTGGCAGTAATCTCAGAGGTACGAGAGTGAGCCTGACATATAGGGATGTAATCAAGGTTAGTACAGCAGCGAGTAGAGTGTTGGGTATGGGGAGGCGGTGATACTGAGAATATTGTCATCATGCAATGACAATGGAATGGCAAAAGCGGAGTTCGTGTTTCAGAATACTTGCAATCGAGTCATCACGAGACCGGAATGGACATAGCTTGTTGAGGTGCAAAACATGATTGGTATACTTCGCTCAAACGGACAAACAAAGGAAATTACCTGCGCCTAATCATGTACATCGCTCTTCGTTTTCGGTACACTACTCCAGACACCAGAATCAGAAATCGCGTTTCTGCCTACACAGCTCACGCCTGCTGTTCCTTAGCAGGCCTATAGTGCCCATTCAGATCCGTGTCACTCCCATCACTCCTGCTGTTATCGCTCTGCCTCCTCTCGCCGGTAAGCTTTTCGGGCCTCTGCTGCTCCGCCAACTTCGCTGCCTTCTTCCTCCTCATCTCGCCCCAGATCGCCGCAGCAACCCAGGTAACCCACATAACACCAGCAACAACGCCGTAAGCAATCTCACCATCAGGCGAGTTACCCGCAAGCAGTAGGCCAAGCCCACCGTTGATGATACCGAGAGTAATCGCGATGCGACCAACCCAGATATGAGCGTAGGACCAGAGAGTGCGGTGACTGTACTTCTTGAAGAGGACGTGGTGCATCCAGCCTAAGATCGGTTGGAAGAAGATGAGCGCGAAGACGACCATGCCGATGATGGCATGGTAACTGTCAATGTAGTGACCGCCACTGACTGGTAGAGCGAGCCAGATACCTAGACCAAATGCAGCAGTGTATGTCATGTAAGCGAAGATCTGGAACAAGGCGTGAAACCAGAGGACGCTGGGGAAGGAAGCGAGACGGATGGCGATGGATCCTGCAGGGAAGAGGATGACGAACGCGAGAGAGGCGAGGACACCGTGAGCGATGAGGTGTTTCTTCGTGTTGGGTTCGCTGGAGGAGATGGTTGTGACACCAGAGTTGGCGCCGCCGTTGTTGGGAAGCGTATCGCAGTAGGGGAGTGAGGAGTCGTCGGATTGACGTTTATCCCATGGTGCGCCGGTAGGCCAGGATGTTGGGCGCGCGGTAGGTCGGCCAGTCCACCAGTCGTCATCGTCGTAGGAGGCAGTCTTGCTGGGTTTGGCTGATGATTCTGATCCTGATCCTGATGCTGTTGCTGCGGCGCCAGAAGGGCGTTGGCGGCAATTGGTCGGAGTTGCGCCTGATCCGCCGGTGGTACCGGAGGGGGAGGTGTTGAGAAGGGGGTTTACACTTGAGCCTCCCTTAGCGGCAGCGAACTCCCAATTGAAGACGCCTTCGCTACTGTGCTGGCGGATAGATGCAGACGTAGAGTCATCGTTCTTGGGACCCCCTGAGGATTGGTAGGCGTAGATGAAGTTGCCGCTGTTGGAGGTAAAGTCCATGGTGCCGCCGGACCAGCTGTTACAGTTGGAACCTGGATTACATGTCAATGGATGTTCGGATTGTATGAAGGAGTATAATACTCACATCTCACGTTGGCAGTCATGACACCATTCGAGACACCAGAGCCTTCAAGTAGCGTGACTTGCGCAGCATCATTAGGGCTAGGAGCGCTATAGCTGCTTGTCGTTCGTGGCGATAATGTCACGTTATTGCCGTCTGCTGAAGTGTATACAACAAACATGTTGGAATTGGCCATGCCACTACCCTGACCGAGCGCAACCCACTCATAGCTGCTCGGTGCAGATATCGAGAAAAAGATCTCTCCAGCATCGGAGGATGCTGCTGTTGCTTCGGGGATGTTGAGCCCAAAGGTTACACCGTCCGAGGGACTGGTATTGGCAACTTGGGCTGAGGCACGATAGGCTAGATATGGTTAGTGCTGTAGTACAACTCGGCTGTGGCAATAGGCTTACCCAAAGCCAACAGGCCTACAGCAGACGTCTTAGTATTGCGTCTCATTTTTGATGGCCCTGAAGAACGTTGAAAGGAAACTGAAGTAAGAGATGTCAAAGGGCTCGACGCTTCGAGGCTAGTGACGCCCGGCTGAAGTGGCTTGAGAGGCGTCCCTAAAGCAAGGTAGATGACAAAGCTATTGATTTGGCCTAAGGGTAGGAGAGCCAACGAACCAATGAGACAAGATGTTTTGAACTTGAGTAAGTGATGTTCTGTCAGATATTTCTTGGTGGATGTGGACAAAGAGGTTTATAGATGGTGGAGACCGGATCGTCCGCCTTCCAAGAGTACCATCCAAGGCCCAAGACAGATGCTGACAGAAGCATGGTCTACGTACACACACTTGGCCTAGTTTGGTGAGTAGGTATCTGTAGGCACAGTTGAACCAGCGGTATTACTGCTGATGCGTGGTTGGGCAATGCTGGCCGAATGCGGCGGCTTTGCGGAGACCCGTCACCGGCTGGGCAGACCGCAAACAACCTCAGGACATGACAACACAACTTGTGCAAGAGGTACGCGTCACAGACGCCATGAGGCGCGAACAGTGAGATACCCGAGCGAGCATGGTTGCAGGCTTATCGTGATACCAGTGAGGGCTGGCGGACTTAACGGCGGCGCGGCTTGGCCTTACGCGTAGAGGTGGCTATGTGCAGGGACAAAGAAGTAACTCGCACCCGGGCGAATAGCACGTCGCGTATTTTGCAAAAGTAATGTCCCGATGCTGGGGCACGCTGGCGAAGGCGGGCATGTTGGTTCGCGTGCGGGTGATGAACGTGTGAGTTAGTAGCGAAGCCCTGGGAGGACGGACTTGGTACTCTTTGCCGTTGTGGGTCCCTGCTCATGGATGTGCCGCACGTTTCATCGTCGAAGCCGCAACTTGGTGCCTCTCAACACTCCCACTCCGCACTCCAAGACATGTCAGCAATCTGCATTCAGATCCAGACCTCGATGCCTTCGTGCTCATCGATCTGGACAGCCTTCTACAAGACCTTGGACTCAGGGCAGTCCTTGAAATTGCCTACCCCTATCGTTCGTTCAAATTACTCCTAGACTACTGCGAGATTCGGCTATTTCCACATATTACGGTCTATTGTGCCCGGTGCTATAGCTACTATTATCGAGTTGGTTCCTGCTTGGATTACTCTGCAGTGCATCTGCAGCTGCATTTTCCGGTTTCACGTGGCGCTGCATCTGTCTCGATAGGCGCAGTGGTGGCTTGCAGCCTCAGCCCTGCCCGACCGCGTCAGCTATGACAGAAGCCTTGGAATCAAGGAAGTAAATCAACACCATCGGCGTTTCCTGGAGAGAATCACCGAGGTATCACGATGCCAAGCTGACTGCATCCTCTCAGCATACGTAGACGAAATGTTATCGATATCTCATCGACATGACTGGATTGCGTTTTGTTGATGCAATCAGCAAGCTTGACATTGAGTTGTGGCACCAAAGGTGAGCGCCCCGATCTTACACAGCAAGTGTTTCACGTTCGCGCACTTTGCTTTCTGACTGTGTTTTGTGCAATTGTGCATGATTTTGTTTTCTCGTATGATTCACGATGTTTTCGCCGTTCAGCTCGACTTGGTGATTTTCTGCAGACCGACAAAGGCCCTTTTTTCACCGGCTGGGCAGTAGTATCATTAATCACGTGCTGCCATCTTGCACTGCCTCTTCCAAGTTTCTTGGAGAAATTGACTTCCGAAACCATCTCAAACTACAATATACCATACGGAAAGGCCCGAGGAAAACCTGGGGTAATTACTAAGGATGAATTATCCGGTGGTAGGAATATGTAATAGTGTGCGATTCAACATGGTTGGCTGGCTGCGCCACGACTCTAGAGCCACTTCACGACAATAGACACGGACAAAACTACATAATGGGTACGGCCGTAGTGGAGTCAAGCTGCCTTTAGCCGCGATCGACGCAAACGAGGTTCAACACCATGTCCAGTATCATCGTGGTCTCTGATCCTCCGCACTTCGATCCCGAGGTCGGCTCGACGGTGCTTCTCTGTACGCGAGGTCCGTATTCGACGTATTCAATCAACAGGTACTCCACCTTCTTCTTATGAACAGCTATCCGTACCACGTGGATCCATGGAGAGGCGAAGGCATTACGCGGTTCGATCGAGCGGCTCTTGCTTTGGGCAGCGATACGACGATTGCAAGAGGAAGTCATCCCCAGTTGGACTTGATAACCCGATGACCACAACCTTCCACTCTAGGACGACGGGTATTAGCTAGCGTAAACTCCGAAGAGGGAGGAAAAGCTAGAAGACGGACTTAGGAGAATCGGAGAGTGGATATGCGACGACATGAGGAAGGTGAACAAGACACAATGCTCAAACAACGACAGGAGCAGGATATCTCATTACCTTTGCTCAAACTATTTTAGCTCGACTGAATAGTCTGCAATGCACATTTCGATACTCCAGGACAGCTTCAGACTTTGGTATATCCAGTTCTATGGCAACTAAGTCGCAATAGCACCAGATACAGAAGCGTAAGGGTACCAAACTTCGTGTTCAGGTTGCAGGTGGCGAGATCATTTTCCTCAGTATTGAGTAGCTGTAGCGTTTCAGTTGCACTCTCTGGCTAAATCTGAACCTCACCGTTAAGATCGCAGTCCAGCCACGTCACAGAGCCAGCACCCGATTCAAAGAGCTCGAGCCCGTCTTCCCGTAGAGCAGAAAGTGCACAATACACTGACGACTTCGAGTCTAGTGAAGAATACTGGGAACTACGCTGCGCGGCATGAAATTAGAAGATGTACACTCGCATGGGCTTCAACAGTGCGAGGAACCGAGGAATCAGACACGTGGATCATGTTGCGCGCACGTCCAAGTATATCTCATTGCGTGATTGGTGGCATTTCAGTAAGCAGTGTTGAATTGTTAGGACAGTAGTATCGTAAGACAGCCGCAACGATAAAAAGAAGGGATGCGGATTCAGAGAAGTAAGCGTCATGATTCTCGTCTTCTTGAACTGTGTACCTGGGCAGGTTGAGAGGAAAGTATAAGATGCATGCACTTTAGTTTGGAGGATGCTGTGTATGATTAGGAGCTCATATAGAACCTGGCAGAGTGCGATATCTCGCTCGCACGTGTGCTCATACATGAAGCATAACTAGTGTTCCATCTCATCAACATCATCATCGCCACCAGCCTCATCATACTCAACTTCGGCTGTGTCGCCCTCCTCATAGCCTCCCCCCTCGCCATCTTCGTCTTCGCTGTCAGAGCCTGAACCCTCACTCTCGCCCTCACTTCCCGGATCAAAGTCATCGTCCTCTTCTTCATCGTCTTCCTGGTCCTGTAACTCCCTCTCGGCCTTCTGCAGCTCGCTCTCCTCTTCCTCACCAGCAGCCTCCTCTACTGCCGCTCCGTTCTCCTTCTTGCCGCCCACCTTGTTTACGTTAAGCTTCTTTGCGCGTCTGTCCGCAGCCAGACTAGCATCCTGCAGTCCGTGTTTCTGGACGTATTCATTTATGCCGGCAAAGTCTTGTTGATCGAGCATGCCAAATTCGATGTCGCCTGTTGGTGTGGTGAAGACGATGTTGAAGGTGTTGCGCAGGACGGCGGTGTAGGATATGCTGTTTATAGCGGCGAAGTCGAAGAATGCGAGAGGCTTCTTGAAGCCGTAGAGGATACCTACCGAGGTGAAGAACAGGTAGCCTAGAGTATGTTAGCAGAAGTTCTGGGTCGTGATTTTCGTGTGTATGACGCACCTTCCTTGCTTCCCCTATGTGCCTTGACGTGGTATGCCTTCTCACCCTTCCTGTGACTTTCTGGTACGGCGCTGGCGAATTCGTCGGCATCTGGGAAGACAACTTCTTTTCCTGTCCCAGCTTGTATCAGGCAATGATGAATCGCCTCAGCCATCGGTCCTGGTCCTGGATCTTCGCCTTCGACTATGTTCTTGCCTGTCGCCTCCTCGAACGTCCATACTATGGGCTCTGGTGGTGATGCCTTTAATTCGTCTGGCACGGGCGCCACTCCATCGCCGTGTAGTGGTATGACGATGAAATGGTGCTGCTTCTTGGCCTTCTCGGGTATAGGCAAACAGAAGACCTGGTCGACGTCTTTCCACGCAATGGCAAATTCGACGTTGCCATTGGCGCCTATGGCTCTTATGCCGCCATCCTTCTTGTCGAGCAGTTCGAGAGTGAACTTCTTTCGCTGGGGTATGGCGACGCTGACGGCTGGGTATGTCTTGAATGCTTTCGTCGCAGTACTTGTGAGACTACCTCCTGACGCTGATGCGCCGTTCTGCGGGGGGTTGCTCTCTTCGATCTTGCGTTTCTTTGTTGCTGGCTCGGCAGCAGGTTGCGAAGTTTGATTAAGAATGTAAGTCGAAATGTCGCGGAAAAGAGTACTTTGCGCGGGGTTCTGGTCTGAGAGGAAATCAGTAATAGTCGGGAGTCGAATAGAGACCACATACCTATCGCGGCGTGTACGCGCTTCCGCAGCTCATGGTTGCTAGCGAAAGCGACATCAATTTCCTGTGGATGCGGTGCGAGAGTCGGGGCAGCTGGCGCGGGTACAGGCGCAGGCGCAGGCGCAGGCGGAGTTTGCACGGGTACTATGGGTGCCGATGGCTTGTTGTTGAGCGCTGTAAAGGCCATGGCGTGTGGTTAAGGGGATTGCGTGTTGTTGGCCGACATGCCTTGCCAACGCGTCGAATCGCGACTCCTCGACAGTTAGCGCTCGGGCATGTCTGACATCACCACCGCCTTTCACCCGCCATCACCACACTCTTGTTGTCGACATATCATATCTACGTCCACAACGCGCGCCTATATCCTGTCGTGTCTTGTCACTAATTCAAACACTTTTTTTTTTTACCCCCATGGTATGCCACGGCACCCACCACGTCATGTCATGACATGCCCATTGGCAAAGCTCCATTAGACTTCCCGCTGTCATATACATGACGCGCCATCTGATCTATCCGGCGATTACTATATTGGCCCATCATAGTAAGAGCGACACGCGTCCTCTCGATGCAAGCCATCCTGCGGGGGATCTACACTCCATCGCGCCGTGTCCCATGCAGCACATTAGTCTATCAGCAATGATATGTGATCAAATAATGCCTCAGGCGCTTTCGGACTACGCGAACACCCAAGAAAGTTCTCTAACGCTTATCAGAGTGCGTTATTGCGACGCGGGAGAACCATCATCGGTGCAGTGGGCGGGTCGTGCGCGTTGCGCATCTCTCACACTTCCTGTCGCGACACATGCTAACAGCCAATACACGATGACCAGACCGTTTGACACCTGTCAGTCGCATTGCGATTCATCCAGAACAAGCCGGAGATGTACTCGACCGTTCAAGCAAGTCCTTGCTAGGTACCACCAAGGACCCTTCCAGCATTGACAGAACGATAAATCTCTCAGCAGAGATTATAGGTAAAGTAATCACAGTGTGGGCGACTATCCAAGCATGCAACTCTTGGGACGAATGCCTCGGCGGTGACCAGATGCTATGTAACTCTACCATGTCTCGTTGCCATCAGTTAGTCCACGTATAATTCTTCCATCCATAGCTCGCTCATATCCTATCATTACCCAGCCGGGAAAGGTAGAGATAATACCACAACCAATATGACGAAAGTCAACTTTACCCTCCCACCGGCAGCCGACAAAGTCACATCGCTCTTCCATTCCAAGAAACATGTCCCACCAGTTTTCAATCAGCCACTCAATACTAGTTCATGCCCGCATCATCGTATTGCAAGGCTATTGTACAGCGTCTTCCTTTCCTTGTTACTCATAATCGCCATCCCAGTCATCACGCTCAAGGCGTTGACCTATAGCTTCATCGAAGACAACCGTCGGACGGGATTCACCTTCCAAACTACAAGAAAAGATGGCGAGCCAGGCGACGCCATCATCATGGCCGCTCTACCGAGGATGCTCTACGCAATACCAGCCAAGTTGGCCATTATCGCTGCTACCCTTAGTATATGTCTGGCTGCAGCGCACATCGGACTCGTAGTCACGGACTGGAAAATGGGCAAGCGGGTACGCACAGTTGCCATATAGTAGAGGTGTTTAATGCTAATGACTCGATAGACACAATCATACGCCTTCCGTCGCAACATAATGTTCCTGCACATCACCAACGCCATTCTCGTTCTCTTCGCTCTAGTCTCCATCTTCGTCACCCACAAAAACACCTCGCATTTCCGCGAGGGCTTCGTCAATTTCCGCGCTTCTCGCATGAACGATACAGCTGCAACCCAAGAGACCTTCTTTCGCTACAACTTTGGTACTTTCGATCTCGAGACTTGGGCGTGCGAACTGCAAGATGTTGGAGGTGCTGCCATGGTGCGAGAGGATTACAGTAAGCAATGCGCAGTTGAGGTTGCCGGTCGTGCCGTCATGGTGCCTTTTATGGTCATTGCTTGGGCTGTGGCTGCAGTCGGCCTTTGGGGCTTTGTGGGAGGCGGACGCAGAGGGCCAGATGGTGAGCGTATGAAGACTGAGGAAGTCGGCCTTGAAATGGGTAAGATGAATGCTACGGACGACTGAGCTGTTTGCCGTTGCGAAATTTCCTTCTCGGCATGTCTGGTGTTTGGTAATGGTCTCTTTGCGTCTTTACTGCTAATGTCGTTTCTTCGTCTCGTTACTTCGCCCTCACACGACAGCGATGATACCCTTACTTACTACTGCTTTTCACATGCAGCCTTTTTGCTGGTCAAATTTGCAGTCTCCTTTGCTTTTCCCAAGTCAAACGTCGCCAAGTGCTGGGGCGTTTCATATTACTTTTATCGCAAAGCATAATGTCAAGTTCAATATACATCAGCTTTTTATCTCATTGTTGCTGTGTCTGAACCACTTCTCTTTCTGATGCGTTCGCTCTATGAGACAATAGCGATAGGTGATCATCATAGAGTTGTCGACAACAGTGGTCTGGTTTTGCACTGCGGTTTTCAAGGTGGGTGGGCGAAACACGTTCCCCTCCAACACACCACGGCGATCACGATCATGCCCTGAAGACGGATACAAGACAAACAAGATTGTTTGGATTTGGATATCGATATCAAGAATAAGTCGACATTATCCCATACCCTTTCCCACCCATCACCACTGACAGTGCGAATGGGAAATACAGTTCCAGCTCTCACCAATAACAGAAAGCTGGGAATCGTAAATGTAAGCGAGCTCGTCCCATCCACATTCTCCCCAAACTAGCCCTCCAAACCATTCCCCAATAAGCGAATTTGTCCTGCACCCTCACCATACACGCACGCACACACAAAAGGCAACTCAGCCCATCGTCACCCTCGAGTGAGAAGCGAGCGAACCATAGCTACTAGGAGAAAACACCGGAGCCACCGTTGGAACAGCAAGACTCGGCACTTCTGGCGTCGCTTGGAGCGTTACGTCTCGTTTCATGGTTTGGTACACAGTCTTGATGCGAAGGGTGGGTTGCGTCGTGGGTGCGGCCTCACCACCAGCATCGTACACGGTCTTAATGCGAAGAGCTGCCTGGGTGGTAGGTATGGCTCCGCCACCAGAAGCGATCGATGCACCAGTTGCAGAAATGCCCGGTGTGTGTGTCTGCTTCATCCTGCCCTTGACGGTCGTCGTCCTAGATGTGACGCCCTTATCGAAGCACGAGATGCCGTGTTGACCTGCTTTACCATTTCCACCGCAGAAACACTTCTGTCGCCCATTCTGGCGATTGTGTTCCTCTTCAAATTTCTTCATGTTCTCGTCTTTTTCGGGAGTGGGTTCCTTGTCTTTTGCTGTCTCGCCACCTGAGGTTTTGCCGTCTCGGCCTTTGTCGTCTGCAGTCGTGCCATTTTGAGGTTCATGGTCTTGAATGAAGTCCGCGTATTCGTCCTCGTCTTCACCGACCTCTTCTTCCTCCTCGTATTCGTCCTCATCTGAAATCTCGTCCTCATCAGGGTACTCGCAGATGTCATGCGCTGATTGCTCAAAACACCAGTCATCACCCGCGTAGCAGCCGTGTTCGCTGACTCGGACGGATGAGTCAACGCTGTATCCATAGTTCTGCTCGTGGATCACGTAAACGGTGTCGACGATGCAGTATGG
>Ga0268250_10000665_pt1 | contig 15801 bp, 10 predicted proteins | sample AgamicAsSfe_FD_200448 | JGI IMG/M metagenome (GOLD analysis project Ga0268250, IMG submission 200448) | Agave microbial communities from Guanajuato, Mexico - As.Sf.e (v2) (version 2) | ecosystem: Host-associated > Plants > Phyllosphere > Phylloplane/Leaf | place: Guanajuato, Mexico | collected... | reverse complement strand
GTACTACAAACTTCCTCTGGCAATCTGGACCCGTTCATCGCCCTCAGATACGGCGTCTGGCTTTCCATTTTGGGAAGAATGCTTTACTCCACTGCGTGCGCTGGTTGGCCGCAGATCCCATCTTTGATCTCCTGGAACCCCCGCAACCGAATGGCGGTTCTGGGTTACCGCTCTTCTGGCGCTGTCAGTTGCGCGCTCTGGCACAGGAAGTGCATCTTTTGGAACTTGTTGTTGATATTGAGGGGATACCGAAAGCGGATATTGCCATGGTGGTTAGGATATTAAGGGGTGTGTTTGGCAGTGTTGAGAGAGTGAAGTTTGTGGATGGTGCTGCGCGCGGTAAAACAGAGGTTGTTGACAAGGGAGACGAGAGGTTAGCTGGCCTTGGGATAGGCTCGTGGAGGGACATGGTGAAGGGATACATCGAGAGGTATCGCCGCCAGATTGGCTGGCACAATTGGCATTTCAAGATGGACTTGGTGCCGCTGAAGGAGGAAGAGGTCGATGATTTGATGGATAAGGAGATGGAGTTCTTTGATAATTGATGACTGTGAATCGATGCTAACGATACAGGACGGGCGTTCTTTGGGTAATGATCTAAGGGGAATGGGCTACGAATCATGAGTCATGCATTCAAATTTTCTGTATATATTGCTAGAAGTTCTTAGAATGTGTGTTGTAGTTCCAGCACGATATGAGGGGTCCTTAGAACATCATATCGAAGATAAAACAGGGCGGTGACTTAGACACTGCTATTGACGCTCTACCGACAAGGTAGAAATGATAAAGCTACAGCGATGTTACAGTAAAATGGTCGGGCTCGTTTGATATTCTAACACCGCTATGGTATCGCTTTTATGAGAGACTTCTTTCGCCCTAGGCTTTACCAATTCAATGGCTATATGCAGAGTTTACACCATCGAGGCTTGGAACATGCAGGGAACGTTTTGTAGGATGAAATGAAAACACCATTGAAGGTGGGAAAGCTTTAATCGACATTACGCCTACGTATGCTCTGCCTTTTGAACCCAGTGTCCAAACGCCAGTAGCAGAAGAAGTTGACACGACAGGTGTCCTGTAGCCCATACCAAACGCCGTGACCATGCAAACGAGACTAGAATAGGAGTAGAACAAAACGCTCACACTATACACAACCATTGTCCCAGTAACTAAGTACTTCCATGACTCCTCAATTTCCTCCCTGCTGCAAGTCCAGGGCCGACGCTATTGCCAAAGTTCGTAATGTTTTCTACATCACCACGGTCGCCAGCAACGCCGACCGTCTTCCTCGTCACCTTCTTCATGGGAAGCTTACTCCCGTCATCGCCGTTGGTTCGCATCTTTTTACTTGGAGGGGCGCCATTGTTCAGCGAATCGCAAGATGATTGGGATACGAGACGGGGAAGAGGCTGAGTATGAGCTTCCTGCGCCACCACGTTAACATCTAGCTCCCGCAGGGAAGTGGGGTTGCCTGTTGGGATGTTTGAGATGGTGTGGGCGTGCGCACTGATGGAGTGGGAGAAGTTGAGTTTATTAGCCGTGAAGGTAAAGTCGGTCGGAGAACTGAGGGCGTTTGTAGCGTCATTGAAGATAGGTTGCTTGGAGGGGCTGCGCGCTGTGGAATCGGCGGTTGTAGGGCGGTCTCGAAGGCGAGAGAGGATTGTCTCGTGTGCTTCGGTGCGTGGCAGAGTTGAGGGGAAAGTGTACGAGACGCGTTGGGGTGTTTCGCCAGTGGGGTTGTACTCGATCAAGTTCTGCGAACCAACGACCTCGCGAAGCTCTTGGAGCGGCGCACGAATGTCTGCGTCTGCAGCAAGTGCTGGCAGGGTCTCTTTCAGAGTACTTGCTTGTGCTGACATGTCCGATTCGAGAGATTGAACGCGATCAAATGATGAAGATAGATGATCGCCGATGCTAGAGTAGGAAGCTGCCACTGTCGACGACAAGGCACCCAGCGACGCGATGTGAGCCGTGTGGTGGGTGTTGTTTTGTTCGCGGACTCGGGCCACGATGTCGTCTAGAGCCTGGAGTTGAGTGTCCAAGTGTGCCATCTGTGCCTCCACTGTCTTGACAGTGCTTTCGTGAACAGATGTAGTCGTGTCCTTGATCGAGGTGGAATGCTGAGTTGCAGCTGCAAAGTCTGACTTGATCTTGGTCTTGACAGCATCTCTTGACTTCGAGACACCTGCGAGGATGTCTCTCGATTTATCTGACCACGCAATAACACCATCGGCATAGGCATCTTGCTTCGTTTCGAATACAGCATTTGCAGTATTCAGCTCCTCTCGTACAGACTGGAGCTTCTCTTCCAGTCTCTTCTCCTGCGCATCAGCATTCGCGTTAACGATCGCGGTAATCTGCGACAGCAGCTGTTGGCGGTCTTCGGCCGACCTCTGCTTCTCCTCATTCACGACCTTCTCTAGCTGACCCTGAGAAGATTTGCTCGCTTCGACCAAAGCTGCGTTGGCCTCGACCACTTGCTGGTGGAGCCGTTCGTTCTCAGTCTGCTGCTCGCTCAGATTCTTGACTAGATCGTCAAAAGTCGTCTTGAAGTCACGGCCTAGTCCAGCATATGATGCGTGAACCTGAGTATGGAAAGCATCCAGTTCTGTAATGATGTTGGCAGAGATTGTTTCTGCCGCCGCTGACAGCTCATCCAGCCCTGCGCCAATCTTCGTCTTGACATCTTCACGAAGAGTTTTGATCTCTTCTAGAACTTCATTCATGTGATCGCGTGCTTGTGCAGTCTGGCCATTGACTTCCTGCTCAGATGTCTGGTATGCCTCCATCTTTTCCTGTAAGAAGGATTGCGAAGTGCCAAGCTTCTCAAGCTCATCTCTGACGAACGATTGCATACGTTCTGATATGGCGTTCATCAGTTGTTCTTGTTGCTGTTGGAACTCTTCAATCCGATCCTCCACCATACGAGTAGTATCAACAACCTGGCTTTGGGAGGAACTCCAATTCCGTCGGTTCTGGGATTGGAGTTCTGACTTGCGCCGGATTTTTGACCGCAGACCATCGATGGCTGATGTAGTCTTGCCGAGCGTTGAAATCATGTCTTTTCCAACTTCTGCCAGCTCTTGCTCAGTCTTCTGGTGCGCCTTCCGTAGCTCCGTCTCTTCTGCCAGATTTTCACGCGTGTGCTCCAGAACAATCTCTGTCTTCTCCAGTATACCCTTGGTGCCGTCCAAAGCCAGCTGCGTTTGTTCGTTGTCTTTCTTCAAGGTTTGGAAGTTGGTTGTGAGCTTGAACAGGTCTTCCACCTTATTACGGAGGTTGACCTCCATGGTTTCGAGCCGGTCGCGTTGCTCTTCGCTAAGGATTCGTCTCGATTCGCTGACTGTGGTAATCTCCTCGTAGTTCTCCTGCGTGAGATAAACACCATTGCGTTGCCGGGTCGCTATCAGTTCGCTCTTTAGCTTCTCGATCTCGGCGGTGTATTCTTTGAGTAGAGTCTTCTTGTTGATGGGCTGGTTCATTTGTGGCTTGTTTCGGATGTTCTTCGCGCGGAATGCGTAATCGAGTGTGGATATCGTTTCTTCGAGATTGCTCTTCGCGGGCGACAATGTTGCGATGATACATGTTTTCGTGCGACCACCTAGTGAGTCTTGCAGCAAACGGGTCAGTTTTGATTCCCTGTACGGAATGTGAGAACTGCGCTCCACGAGTGCGTTGATAACACGACCCAATGTTAGCAAACTCTTGTTAATAAGACCGGCCTCTGCTGCGCGCTTGTTCTCAGCACCACTGCGTTGAATATTCTCACTACCCGCAAGATCGACAAGGTTGAGCTTTCCGGCGCTCAAATACTCCTGGCCATCCTCTGTTGTTCGCTTGATGTAGACGGTGATGGTGAAGACTGTGTGACTTCGCGAACTGAGGTCATTGCACTTGGTCGCAGCTACCTGTCGCTTGTGACTTCCGTTGCGCAACATTGTAATTCCTTCAGTAGCAGTCTTAAGATGGCACTCTTCCATACCCTGAACCATAGTTGTGGTAGAGCCCTTCTTGCTGTTATCGTCGTAGATCTTGAGTTTCGTCGCGTCGTCCGGGGACAGCAGATCACGGAGTTCTTCGTTGTATAATTCGATGAATGAACATTTGACCGAATTGTCGATCTCGTCGGCTTCGAGGCGTTCAAAGAGCGCGTACAGGACGCGTGGTACGATACCGGCGGCATCTGGAAGGGGGAGGACGTTTGAGATGTCACCAGTCATGGTGTAGGTTTTACCCGTACCGGTTTGACCGTATGCGAAGATTGTGCAGTTGAAGCCGTTAATGACCTGCAAGCTTATTAGTGAAGTTCATCGTACTTGTCTTGTCCCAACTCACTTCGTCCAAAATGGGTGCCACAACTTCGTCGTAGATCATGGCCTGGTCGGCAGCCGGGGAGAAGACCTTGTCGAATTGATATGTCTTGTTGCTCAGCGCACTCGGACCCATGGAAAGGTCTACTGCTGTGCCTCTGATTCCGTTGGTCGATACCACGACGCCGCTGTTTTCGCGCACTTCGCGATCATTGCGCCCTCTACACCGGACCACGACGTTGATGTTTGTTTCCTCTCCTCCATCGCCGTCGAAGTCAATTTTTCGCTTGAGAGGTGACGATCGTGGTATTCTCGCGGAAGCTACTGATTCTGCTCGCGAGGAGCGGCCGTCCATCGCAGGTGTTGCCGAACGGCCACGCGCCAGATGAGGGGGGCGCGTCGTGGGAGGGCGCATGCTCGTATTCCGCTTGACCGGCGGTCCTGGTCTTGGTAGTCCAGACATATTGACGTTCTGGGTAGGGTGAACGTGTATGTGCTGGGTTAGTATGTCATGCGTCTGGTGTTGCGGAACCTGCAGCAAAGTAAACAGTCGGTAAACACATGCACGCAGGGATCCGTCAGGCACGGACTGCGCGCTATTAGCCGTCGCGAACACCTCGCGCTACGTCAATGCAGCACGACTTGCATATCTCTATTACACAGTATGTTTATGCCTTGATCTGATGTGATATACCTCATCTATTAATCACTGGTTCCATGTTATGCAGCATACTGAGGCTCCTTGACGGCGCAAGAGACACGCTGTATACCTCAACGTTTGCCCCGCCACCCCTCATCTACCGCCGCCGTGTCGCGGATTGTACCTGATTGTATAGCGCATCGTGGCAATACCGACTATCCTATTATTCTGAGTTGACTGCGTTGATCTTCGTTGTGTGTTCCGGGGGTTAGAAGGATATACCCGTCACCCTGTCCTCGTGGACATAGCACGCGCGTGCGAGCTCCCTGTTATCTACAAGCTAGGCAGCACATCGACTAGCAAACACATCGCGATTACTTACTACATTCATACACTTACCAAAGATTCACCATGGAAGATGGAATTATGCAGCTTCAGCCAGGGCGCAGTGTAGGGTTTATGAGTTCGTTGCGACCATCGTTTGGGTTACCAAGCTGACTGAAACACAGCCCTCGGATGCTCCCTACACGAAGTACTGACGACTATCAAAGCCGAAGTCAAGGCCTTCCCACGATTTCAGCTCTACCACGACGAGTTGCGACCTATCTCATCCCCCGTCCAGGTCGTTCTTCCAGACAACGGTCTGCGACTACAGTTCGACGGCCCTGACCAGCGGCTGCGCCTCATCGAAGTGCTCGATTTCGCAAAAGCCAAGTTGGTATACAAGGACATCGAGGTGTATAAGCCTGGTGAAGTAGGCTTCTCAGGGGGCGTGTCAGGACCGAGGTTCCGGCATGTTTACGACAAGCTTCTGGGACCGACGTATGGCGGAGAGTACATACCCCCGAATTCAGAAGACCCAGATGCCAGAGGTACCTACAACCTGTCGTATCCGGGAATAGCTTTCAACTTTTCGGTTCAGCACTCTGCGTACTCTCCGAAGAAGGACTTCATCTCGCTTCTGTCCTCGTCGGCTACAGGCCCCGCGACTTCGATGGCAGTGTTCAATGGTGAATCGTGGCAGAAAGCTCGTGGAACACTGTTCACAGCAACACCGCCAAATCCGAGATCGCTAGCCCTAGGCAAAGCAAAGGATGGTGGTCCAGACGAGATTGAAACGGTCAAAGTACACGGAGAAGGTAGGATAGAGCTTGTCCGGCGGTCTAGTCCTCCGTTCTGGATTACTCTTAGCGAAACAACACCACAGGACTTGATCATGGAGCTTGGCGCCCCCGACTCCATCTATCGTAAGAATGATCATCGGCTATCGATACATAAAGATCGGAGGACGAGCGACGCATCGGATCTCTCGCCTGGTGGACTTACTCCAGACGATGACTCAGACCACGGCTCGGTGATCAGAAGCGATAACGAAGATGCATGGGAGGATGATGACGAAGCCGCACTAGAAGCTCAGGAGCGAGAAGTTGCAGCGGCCGAGCACTTCTACAACTATTACCACCACGGCTTCGACATCTTGATCTCACAGCCTACGCAGATCTCCCCACCCTCTCCTACTGCAGAGAGACGGGAGTCGGAGCTGCACAGCCAAGGCGAGCTCAGTGCGCAACCTCTGAACCATCTTACTGCAACAAAGATCATATTCCACGGTAACGTGCCTGGTTCGTACCAGTTTAATCGACATAGACGAAGCAGATGGACGCTCGAGCATGTGCCCTCAGCCATGTACCGTGATCCTCTCAGTTCCGAAATGGGCTTTGGAGACATCTCAGGCAGATTAAAGGAAGTCTTCAAGCCATATTACGAGAACGAAGAGCAGGAGAGGCTACAGCAACGTGGCATGGCCCTGAACAGAGGCTGGGGTGACAGCCCAGGTAGCAGTTGTGAGCTACTTGGAGGATGGGAGGATAGCTCTGGGAAGAAGAGCAAGTTTGCGAATGCTGGCAGTGTCTTGATGGAGGGTGCTGCGGATGTTGGAAATGTAGAGCTGTTTGGCTTTCCGGGCATGGTATTCGAAGTATTGAAGAACGGAGCCGTGAGCTCGTTAACTGTATACTGAGACGGCTTGCCATAACACGTAGTGTGGTGAGGTTCCGCACACAAGCCATTCTGCTCGAGGCATAAGTGCTGGATATGTAGCACGAGTATCAGACTGATACACGGTATGGTCATCATGGGTTGCTATTACTACATCAATCGATCTGAACCAATCTTGACAATCAAGTCTTGGAATACTTCACATACAGATGTTATTTATGCCTTCGTATTACTTTAGGAGTCTATATAGTCAACATTGACCTACTGCGGTATCATGAATTCCAGCAGCATTAGACTCTATCTCCGTGCTATCGCCGAACCGAGCCGAACCATCACCAAATGAGTGGTCGATCCAAAAATATTGGAACTCCAACCACCACTTCCCCGCCGATTTGCCCGCCCAGGATGCTATTATGCTAACCCCAACACGCATCCTCCGCGCATCATGGTCAAACACCCTCCGACTACCAAAATCTAGTTTTCCGCCGCGACCATTGGCGTCAACGAACCCAACCTACCTGAAACGATGCACCGATGACCTGTATGCGTGGCAGGCGAGCCCCGAACGCGTTATACGTTATGGACATTTGGAGAAGCAGTTGAATGAACAAAATGGCGAGAAAGAAGGCAGTGCGCCGACAAAGAGTTTTACTCTGCATGATGGACCGCCATACGCCAATGGCCCGTTGCACATTGGCCATGCATTGAATAAGATCACCAAGGACATCATTTGTAGGCACGAGGTTGGACAAGGGAAGAAGGTGTCGTACATTCCTGGCTGGGATTGCCATGGTCTGCCTATTGAGATCAAAGCTCTGCAGGCGCAAAAGAAGGATGCGGCGCAAGCGGACCCTGTAAGCGTGCGGGACGCGGCGCGCGAATTGGCAACCCGGACAATTGAAGAGCAGAAGAAGGGCTTCAAAGAGTGGGCTGTTATGGGCGATTGGGACAATGCGTATCAGACAATGGAGCGGGGCTTCGAGATCAGACAGCTGGAGGTCTTCAAGGCCATGTTCGAGAAGGGTTTGATCTACAGGCAGTTCAAACCTGTATATTGGAGCCCAAGCTCAAGGACGGCGCTCGCGGAAGCTGAATTGGAATATGACGAGGGGCATAAGAGCTTGGCTGCTTTTGTGCGGTATCCTATACACCTATCGGAGACACTGAAGAACGGGGCGCTAAAGGATGTTGATGGCAAGGTCAGCGTAGTCATCTGGACAACCACACCCTGGACGTTACCCGCGAACAAGGCAATCGCGGTGCACAAGGACATGCAGTACTGCGTAGTCAAGGACGCTGAGAAAGATGGTGAGCTGATCCTTGTTGCGGCTTCACGAGTAGCGGAATACGAGAAAATCCTTGAAAGGAAGCTCGAGATCGTTGTAGCAGATGTGCGCGGATCAGACATCGCCGAACAGGTGCAGTACGAGAATCCATTCCAGAAAGCAAACGGACTGCAGCCTATAATCCATGCGGACTTTGTCACTGACTCCTCGGGTACTGGGCTGGTTCATCTCGCTCCTGGACACGGTATGGACGATTACAACGTTTGCATGTCGCTCAACGTTCCAGCTTTTGCGCCTATAGATGATGCTGGTGCTTTTACAAAGGACGCTTTCCCGGAACAGCCCGAACTTCTAGAAGGACTGCCTGTCGCTGATATCAAGAAATCGGGTAGCAATGCTGTGTGCAACTACCTCCAGAAGCTCGACATGCTCCGAGGCAAGCAGAATTACCGCCACAAGTACCCCATCGACTGGAGGACCAAGGAGCCTGTCATCACGCGAGCTACTGAACAGTGGTTTGCGAACGTAGAGGGTATCAAGGATGCCTCGATGAAAGCAATTGCTAATGTCAACTTCATGCCTGCGACTGGTAGAAGTCGTCTTGAGAGCTTTATACAGGGACGAAGCCAATGGTGTATCTCACGACAGCGCGCTTGGGGCGTCCCTATCCCTGCTTTATACAAGGTCGAGGGAGACACTCTGAAAGCGACTATGGACTCTGAAACCATCGACCATGTCATTGAAGTGATCAAAGAACGTGGCATCAACGCGTGGTGGACGGATGCACAAGATGATCCAGCCTGGAAGCCGAAGCATCTTACCGGAACGTACGTGCGTGGTAGAGATACCATGGATGTCTGGTTTGATAGCGGTACCAGTTGGAAGCTTCTTCCGGAGCAAAAGGACAAGCCTGTTGCCGATGTGTACCTTGAAGGCACCGATCAACATCGCGGATGGTTCCAGTCGTCACTTCTCACACACGTCGCTACCCAGTCTTACTCGACCGAGACTGTCAAAGCACCATACAAGACTCTGATCACTCACGGTTTCACGCTCGACTCCGATGGTCGCAAGATGAGCAAGTCTCTTGGCAACGTCATCTCTCCAATGCAAATCATGTCAGGCGAGCTCCTTCCACCAGTCAAGCGAAAGAAGCAAAAGGGCGTCAAGCAAGATCCCGCAGCAAAGAACACGCCAACATATGATGCGATGGGTGCCGATGCGCTTCGACTCTGGGCCGCAAGCAGTGACTACACGCGCGATGTCACAATTGGGCAGCCCGTCTTGATGTCCGTAAACCAGGCCTTACATAAGTATCGCGTTACCTTCAAATGGTTGCTAGGCATCTTCTCTCTGCCATCTTGCCCGCCGCCCTTCACCTCCTTCAACGACCTCACACCCAGTATCACCGAATTCAAAGAACTTACAGACCGCCTCGCAATTCACCGACTTGTACAGGTCAGTGCAGAAGTGCACAACCACTTCGGGAAATATGAGTTCTTCAAGGGTGTCAACGCGATCAACAAGTACATCTCCATGGATCTGAGTGCTTTCTACTTCGAAACGCTCAAAGACCGCGTCTACACTAGCGATAAACCCGATTGTGAAACGCTCCAGCGTGTTTTGGGACTCATTTTCTACGAACTTCTGCAGATGCTTGCCCCAGTCTGTCCGCTGCTTGTAGAAGAGGTTTGGGATCATGTTCCTGCTGAGCTCAAAGAGAAGAGTAGTCACCCCGCACGCGCGGTTTGGTCGCCTCTTCCCACGCTCAAGGAGTCTGAATCGGCTAGTCTGGAATCCATGAACGAGACTACAAGTACACTGGGAGCTGCTATCAAAGTCGCCCAGGAACGTCTCCGCGCGGATAAAAAGATTGGTTCGAGTTTGGAAAGCGCAGCTACGGTCTATCTACCAGCTTCCAAAGCCGAAAAGCTGCACGCGGAGTTCTCAGCGTGCTTGCAACCCTCCGCTCCCAAGGCCACGGACGTTGAAACTCAGCTTGCTGGCCTTTTCGTCATTAGCGAGGTTAACCTTCGTACGCTGTCTGATTCTTCTGCTCCTGCAAATAACATCTTTACGGCGGAGGATCCCGACGCGATAAAGCAGCAATCGCAGTGGTATGAGGAAGAAGTGCTTTCGGGCGACAGTGGGGTGCTGGGTGAGGCGAAGGTGCTCGTGCATCCGCCTAGTAGAGAGAAATGTCCGAGGTGTTGGCGCTTTGTCAAGGAGGAGAAGGAGGATGTCTGTGGAAGGTGCGGGGATGTTGTTTCGCAGCAGAGTGATGCATAAATGCGCTTGTCAGGTTCTCCGAGTTGTAGCTGCAGAGCTACGTTGTATATTATTGTACCATCATGAGCATTACGGAAAGCCCGAGTGTACCATCAATTGCATATACAATATGAAATGGACGCTGTGTACATAAGTTGAAAAGAAGCATAGCAGAGGTATGCATGCTGTATCACTTTCGCTCTTCAATAGTTTCACGTATCATGCCGTCTCTTCCTCGCCAGATCCTCCCTCGGCGTCAGGTCTTCGTTCTTTTTGGGCAAGGAGCTTATCGCATCTTCACCGGGGAGTTCTGCAATTGGCGTGCGCGGTGCACCCTGGCGTCGCGTCCTACTAGCGGCGAAATAGTCGACAGTTTCTCTGCCTTCGGGTGGAGGGCTGTAAAGCTCAGCAGGAGGGCTGTAAAGCTCAGCAGGAGTGGTGTCGGGCCACAGTTCGCTGATAGGAGCTTTGGCTTTACTTATTATTTCAATTGTTGGACTCCATTCAGGCTCGTACAACGCTTCCATCGATGCAGATCTCTCCTTCGGTAGGTAAAACCCATCTGCAGGCTGACTTTCTTTTCGACTACGGAAAGGGGAGAGGATATTTGAGGTAAAACGGCCAGCTCGCTGTCGAAGAGACAGAGGGGGAGGTTTTGGTGCACCGCGAGATTCTTCGCGACGCTGAAGAGTAGGTTGTTTTTGGATCGATTCAAGTGAGGACGCAGGTCCGCTCTGCGTTTTGAGCGCCTGAGCGAACTTCGATTGAACAATTTCACCTCCGCTCGGGATACTTGTTGTTGAAGCATTGCTGGGCGCTACTCCCCAAACGCCGCTGGGCGTTTTATAGGGCTCGGAGACTCCTGCTTCATGCTCGTTATACATTGCATGTCGGGCTTCCTTGAACTTCGGCGTGATCTGGTCCCAAGAAGTATCTATCCCTTCTCCCATATCATCTTCGAGGTTTTCCGGTATTTCCTTGTAGTACGATTCGTGTCGTTGCGCAGTTTCCGTGTTCTCTATAAGTGGGTTCCCATATTCAATACTAACGCTAGGCACTCCAGAACTGGGCTCAAGACTCGAAGTTTCTGATGCTTTCCTCGCTGATTCCAGACTAGATGGAGCTGGAACACCTTGCCGTGCAGCGTTCGATGATGTGTCATCTTCCTCCAGATCAGCCATATAATCTGTTTGAGGGATTGCAAACAAGGCGAGTTGTTCTAAATGCCGTGCAAGATGAGACTTTAGTTTGTTTGCATGTTGACCACACAATGTACAGGTTCCCGAATGCGCATTTGAAGGTCGCTGAAAGCCACGATGAAGACTCAGAAGCTGCGCTCCCTCAAGAGGTTCTGAATGAACTGTGTGCATGTGATCCAGGAATTCTTGCATATCGACAAAAGACTTGTGAGACGCCGTGTTGCAGAACCACTCAACGCGGTGCGTACGTGACTCATGGTTATACCAGTCGTCCTTGTTCTCGAAGAAGTAGTCGTTGAGTTGGCAGTCTGGGTAGGTGCATATGTATGGCTGAAGGTCTGATAAGACATGCTTTCTTGGGCGCATGTATCAGCGATATCCCAAAGATCTCCCAATGGGTTTACTTACTTCCATCTACGTTCCGATGTAGTTATTTGGGCAGTGGAACAGTAAGGACATATGTACTGTTCCAGAACTCGTCCTTCTTTTGTCCTGGGTCGATTTGGAAACCTGATCGTAATCGCATTTGCTGTCTGCTCAGATGCAATGGAAGACCCGGACTCGGATACTGACTGAGCATAAAGTCCAGTCGTTGGCAAAAGTGTCGCCATGGGAGCGTTGATTCTTAAGGTTGTCGCTTTCGTAAGCTCTGTACGTTGACTTGGGGCCTTCAAACTGGGCGCTGGCTCGCTGGCCATATCGGCTTCAAGAGGGGAGGGTATATTGTTGTTTTCAGATTTGGGGACATCAACCACTGCAGCTTCTTCCACTTGTAAGCCATCGGTGTGGTCTTTGCGATACCGTATCAGTTGCCTGCGCCTCGATATCATCTTCGCCAGGCGTGCAGCGACTGTCTCGTTAAGGCCGGGGAACTTATCTCTTACGTAAATGAGGTCAAATGGCAAGTATCCGGTTATATCAGCAACTGTTTTGTCCTTCATACGATCGGCTGGCGCGGGACGTCGGATGGGAAGCCTCCAAAGACATTCAACAATGAAATCGGTGGAGTCCAGCAGCCCTGGCTTCGCTGGATATTGAGGCCGACCACTTTTCCGATCTGCATCTTTTCGACGCAGCTTCTGTTCTGGTTGCTGCTCCACCTCAGAGTCAGAAGAAACTTCCCATGGGGAATCAGACTCGTCTGATTCGTCCGTATTCGCACTTGACGGCTCGGAATCTTCATTTGAGTGATAGAGAGCCGCTCCATGCTCTTTCCGGAAGATGAACAAGGCTTGCAGAACTCAGGTTAGCAACCTCTTGATTCATATGTCTGACGTGATTACCATACCTTTGTTCAACTGAGTCTCAAGTTTTCAATTAGTTGTTGTCCTTAATTTGAGATATTGCAGAAGGCAAAGGGAATGGTAACGAAACTCAAATTTCTTACACAACTTTGCAGGTCCTGCATCAACTTCAATACCTATGAATGGGTTAGTATTGACTTGTTATATGCAACAAGTTATTAATACCTGACTTTTGTAAAAAGACGCTTCTCTCAACCGGTAATCAAGAGATAGTTTGTACTTATTAGCACCATGTATAGCGCCGACGTTTCCTGCCCAAAGCTTGTATCTATCGAAGACATCCTGCGCCTCATTCAGAAGTTCCTTGTGAGAGGGGGAGTGGGATGCTTCGATGAGCGTGAGGAAAACAGAAACGCAGTTAGCGTGAGCTTGTGAGATAGACAAATCCATCTTCGCAAGACAACATCTCGTTGTTGAAATGGAAGAAGTATTGCGCTGATCAGACGAGAAGGCTGAGATATGATGACCAAGGTTGTAGACGAGACCACGTGGTTCAGCTGAAGACTAGAGCTTTTCGAGCCTAGCAACAAGGCTGAGAGAACACACCTTCTCTCCAGCCTCATCTATCCTCTGTGCATCCTTTCTGCAATCAAATACTCGGCACTATCTGGGCCTTTTGGCTGTATCGTGCGTCTTATACATCGCTTATACATCCCACCATTATCTTCCCGAAGTTAACAGTCTGACCGATCAGCGGCGTCACAAGCTCCCTCACCATGTCCGGATTTGAGATAGCCGGGATAGTATTGGGATCGATTCCGTTGGTTATAGTAGCTTTGGAACACTATGCTGAAGGGGTACGTAGCGCAAAAACTTCACAGATCATGACTGATACCCTTCCAGCTCTCGACCATAAAGAGCATGCAAAAGTACGAGGAGGCATTCGGATATCTTCATGCTTCTTTCGTGACTATTGCTTGCATCTACAGAAACTCTTGTGAAGAGCTTTTGAGTCCATTAGCTCTTTCTGATGCTCAACTATCCCAGCTTCTTGAGAATCGCGAAAGCTCAGCATGGGAGAACCCAGAGCTGAGCGATGCTTTGCGCAGTCGATTAGGAAGCAATTATCTGCCCTTCAAGTCTTCTGTGAAGCAGCTAAACAAGAAGATCAACCTTTTCGGGCGCAAGTTGCAGCTAGACAAGAATTTCCAGGTGTGTACGACGTGGTGCAACAAAGAAGGAATACCTGCTAAGGGATAGTAGCCACCGTGGACTACAGCAACAGGATGTGTCGATACGGCGGCACGAAGCAAATTCTTCAGTGATCCCTGAATCCGCATAAAAGGAGGGTTCAAATCGAAGCACTACAAAGAATTGCTATCATCTATTGAAGAGGACATTAGCCGTATATCCAATCTTACGGCGGGGGCGATTGCGCTTGAACCATTGCGACTTCAAAGAAGACGTAAAGCCAACACGGAGTATCTGATCAGATTTCGTCAGCAGGCAGAGAAACTATACGACGCTTTCAACACACGATGGTCGCCAAGGTGCATGTGCCAATGCACACATCAAGCAAATTTGCGTCTTGATATACAAAAAGACGACGAAGCAGGTCAATCTTCTACATTCAAACTTGTATTCACTTTTGGCTCATTACACGCTGGAACAACCGCCCCCTGGAAGTCGATTCCAGTAGAAATCGAGGCTGTTGATGTCATTGATACGCCAAAACCATACAACAGCTCACCGCTTCCCAGTATTATAGTCCATTCGAATATCAAAGCACACGACCACTGGAAGTGCCTGAAGAGAGCTCCAGACATAGTCGATTTATGTGCGACACTGCAACGCTGTCCAAGTCCAGACTGCATAGGGGTGATGAGCAGCAAGCTCGCCAAGCACCACATCCACACTCTCCACTTACCCAGCGCAAAGACGACCGACAAGCGAGTCACTTTGCAAGAGATTATGACGACACAAGGTACAATCTTTCAGATCAAGGAAAAGTGTACACTAGCCCTCACCCTCGCTTCCGCAGTCTACCACCTTCACAACACACCCTGGCTAGAAGAAACCTGGGATCTCAACGATATATGCATCCTAAGCCAATCCTTACTATCCGACCAGCCATACATATCGCGTGAATTTCCTGCCACAGCTGCATCACCAGCACAGAGCCAAAGGATGCGTATCATCAAGAATAGTATCATCTTCGCTCTCGGTGTCGCCTTGCTGGAGATCTCGTATGGAAAGCCTCTAAAAACGTTTGTCACTCCAGAAGACCTCGACGCGAATGGAAACCGTACAGCTTTCACCGATTATCTCATAGCGGATCGTTTGGCAGAGGGCTTGCGAACGAGGGAGTTGCCGAACTATGCGGATGCGACGCAGAGGTGTATACATTGTAACTTTGAAGCTTCGGCATATAGTCTCGATGACGACGATTTTAGGGAAAGGTTTTATCAGGGCGTCATCGTGCCGTTAAGGAAGGACTATGAATATGTTATCGGTAAAGCCGCGGCGTAAAATGTATGGAGGACAGTATACTTGAGTGAATGATAATTGTTTAGAGCATCAAGTCATCACTATCATGTCGCTTGATCTATAGCTATACTAGTCGAGAACTCACAAACATGTGCACCATATACAAGAACTCGAGTTTGAAGAACATGAGTAGATGATACCTGAGGTAGGTATTCAGGAGCTATGCGAATTGACCACTGCTCCACTTAGTGGGACCGCGGAGCGTTACTCCGCAAGTCAAGCGCTTCACTCGTACGCCATCCGGCTATTTCCAACGTTCTCGTTTTCATAGCTAAATCCAACAGCGTCACCTATCGCACTGGCTCCTAC
>Ga0268250_10000664_pt1 | contig 15815 bp, 17 predicted proteins | sample AgamicAsSfe_FD_200448 | JGI IMG/M metagenome (GOLD analysis project Ga0268250, IMG submission 200448) | Agave microbial communities from Guanajuato, Mexico - As.Sf.e (v2) (version 2) | ecosystem: Host-associated > Plants > Phyllosphere > Phylloplane/Leaf | place: Guanajuato, Mexico | collected... | reverse complement strand
GCAATGCTCATTTTTGGTGACGCGCTCGGGCGACGGAAAGGAATCATGATAGGCGCTGCGACTATGATCGTTGGTACCATTATACAAGTGACTGCTTTCAAGGGCCATAATGCCACCGCACAGTTCGTCATCGGACGCATTGTCACTGGTGTTGGCAATGGCATGAACACTGCTACAATTCCCACATACCAAGCCGAATGCTCCAGGACGAAAAACCATGGTCTCTTGATCTGCATCGAGGGCGGGGTCATTGCCTTTGGTACGCTCATCGCGTACTGGGTGGATTATGGATGCTCGTACGGAAGCGACAACTTCACATGGCGCTTCCCTATCGCTTTCCAGATCGTTTTCTGTATTATTCTCTTGGCTGGCATGACCTGGCTTCCAGAGTTAGTATACTCCCATATCCAGTGCGAGGAACATACTAACCTTCTCCACCCGTTCTAGGTCGCCACGTTGGCTTTTGACCAAGGATCGACACGAGGACGCAGCCAAAGTGATTGCGGCGCTCCGTGGGCATGCTATTGATGACAGTGAGACACGCTTCGAAGCCCACATCATCATGGACAGTATCCGCGCGTCTGGCCACAAAGGAGGAATCACACCATTCAGCGCCCTCTTCACAAACGGAAAAACACAGCATTTCCGACGGATGATGCTCGGCGCTTCATCACAGCTCATGCAGCAGATTGGTGGCTGCAATGCGGTCATCTACTACTTTCCTCTCCTCTTCGAACACTCAATCGGCGCTTCGCATGATCTGTCCCTGTTGCTCGGAGGTATCAACATGATTGTCTATTCGATCTTTGCGACTACATCTTGGTTCATCATCGAACGCACTGGTCGTCGCAAGCTATTTCTGATCGGTACCTGGGGGCAAGGCTTGTCCATGGTTCTGGTGTTCGGTGCCCTCATCCCGGGTACGCAAACTGCAGCGAAAGGCGCAGCTGTGGGCCTATTCACATACATTGCATTTTTCGCAGCGACATGGGTAAGTCCTCAATGTACGAAATCCTATGTGAGACATGCACTGACTTGCACCACCTTTACAGCTTCCACTTCCATGGCTATACCCAGCAGAAGTAAACCCTGTAAAGACACGTGGCAAAGCAAACGCCATCTCGACATGCACTAACTGGCTATCAAACTTCATCGTCGTCATGATCACGCCTATCATGATTGATAACATTGGGTGGGGCACCTACGTTTTTTTCGCAGCGATGAATGCGTGCTTCTTGCCCTTTATCCATATCTTCTATCCTGAGACCAAGCAGCGAAGCTTGGAGGAGATTGACCTTATCTTTGCCAAGGGCTTTGTGGAGAACATGAGTTATGTGAAGGCTGCGAAGGAGCTGCCATTTTTGGATCCCGTTGGCATCGAGCAAATGCAGAGAGAGTACGGTTTCTTTGATGACGACACTCTTGAGGGCGGAAAGGATGTTGGAGGGTTGGAAAAGGGTGAGGAAGCGACTGTTACTGAGACTCCACGTATTTGAACATATCGTCTCTGCCAGAGCGAGCACTAGCAATATCGGTTGAGTTGGAACTTGGTCTCGAGGCTTTTTGGCTTCACCAAGGTGTCTGACAATACTCAATCAAAAAAAATCCAAGCCATAAAGACATCGCGAGACTGCAAAATTTGAAACCAAAAGATGAAGAAGTAGTCTTTTATTCACTCTTCGTCCTTCTCTACTTATCTCCTCTTCTCCGTATGTAACTAAAAGGGTATATACATTGTTGGTAAATGATGTAAATGGACCAGCCTTTGATTTCTCGCGCGTTTTGCGTCCAACCTCAATCGGTTATGTAGCATTCACTGTGCTTGCTCTTCCTTCACACATTATCAATCGCTTAGCTCAAAAACTTGAGAGCGCGCTTGATCCTGTTGCCGCCACGGTTGCCTTGGCCCTGGCCTCCCTGGCCCTGGTTCTGGCCCTGGTTTCCACGGCCGTTGCCTTGACCCTGGCCTTGGCCCTGACCTTGACCATTCTGAGCTGCGCCCTGGTTCTGCTGGCCTTGGCCCTGGTTCTGGTTCTGACCTTGACCCTGACCTTGGTTGCCGTTCTGGTTGCCCTTGCCGCCATTGCCTCCCTGGTTGCCGCCGTTGTTACCGCCATTGTTGTTGCCGTTTCCAGCATTGGGAGCCTGAGTCGCATCAGGGACAAGAGCTGAAAGAGATGTTAGTTCAAGTTCATTACGATAGAAATGCGACGGATGAAAAATCAACGCACCGGAAATGGCACTGGCACCCTCATTACCGCCCGCAGCACCAGCAGCCTGGTTCGCCGCGATAGCAGCAGGAAGATCCTTCTTGTTTTGCAGGATTTGTGCAGAGATACCCTCAAGTGTCTGAGCAGTGTCGACAGCTAGCGGCAGTGAGTATGGATACAGGATAGGGCAAATGCTTTGTAATGATAACGGAAAATGTGAAACTTACCAGAAGCGCTCTCGTTGGTACGACCAGTTCCGTCAGTCTGCTGGACGGCGAAGCATCCACCGAAGGGACCAGCGATGGCGTTGTTGCGGCATCGAACAGTGCAGATGTTGCCAGTTGAGGCACCAAGACAGTTGAAGTTGTCGGGCATCTGGACGTTGATAACAAAGTCCTTTTCCTTTGCCTGAGAGAGACCGAAGCTACCAGGAATGTTGTTGGATACCTTCAAGGGTGTGAAGGTGGTCACGGCGTTGCTAGTCTCGTCCATGTCGCACTCGAATGGACCGGCGCCATCTGCATTAACTTGATGGATGGTGACAGCCAACATGGAGCCAGAAGACACTTGAGCCATACGGCCAGCTGCAAGCTCGTTCTCGGTTTGCTCACCGATGTCGATGTTGCCGGCAATCTCGGTTCTTCCGCAGGCGTTGACAATGTTCTGCGTGATCTCCGAGTCGCGAATGATGGTAGCATCTTGTTGGCAAGGAGAGATGGTAGTGCAGTTGCGGGCAATTGCAGGATCGACCAAGAAACCTTGACTCTCGCCAGAGTCTCCAACAGCGGCCAAGATGGCTGCGTGCGAGTGCACGGTGGATACCAAGGTGGCAAGTGCAAAGGAAGTGGCAGTGAAGTACATCATGATTGGAGTTAAAATAAAGTTGGCGCTCAGCGCTGAGAATAGAATAGAATGTGGAGTAAAGAAGGACTAGCGTCGAGCTGTGAAGAAGTGAAAGACCGTTGATGGAGATAGATTACAAGCAGTGGAACTCAAAGTAATCTATATACTGAGGGATCATGACAGGGCATACCGCCGTATCGTGAAATTTCTTACTCGAGATCCATGGTGGGTGTCCACTTCCATGAGACGTGCATCGGTATAGGTAAGGGTTGTGTATATGCTGGTGCTGGCCTAGGCGCCTCAGTCGATGCTTGGCAATGAGAGAGTGGAGTACAAAATGTTGCCAAGACAGGAATAAGCACCCCTGGGTAGACTTCGCAGGAGCTTGTGGCGTCCCTTTGAAGGGAACACCTAGCCTGTCAGGGACGTAACGGCGCTGTGGTGAGGCGAATCCACCAGCTTCAAACTTCGAGAACCTGTACGAGATCATGCCCTCCGTCACTTAGCGCTCATTGAACCTGCAATCCAGCCTCCGTTTTACCGTAGCACGCTAGTGATGAGGCATGGGAGGTTTCGAGAACCGTAAAGTCAAGTTTCGAATCAGAACGTAGCACGCCACCACGAAACATGACGGCTTGGTACAGCCGATGTCGTATGTCCGGCTCAATTCCGGAAGCTGTGCTTGTGCAGATGACAGCAGAGAGCGAATGGTCTGTCCACAAGATGGGAGAGCCGCGGAAAGATGGTGTTTCGAAATCAGGCGCCCGGAAAAGTGGGTATCTCCCGTTACATGCCTGTGGGGCTACCCGTTGGAGGCTGAACACCGCGCCTCGGCAGATACGCCGCAGTGTCTCTCGCGTAGAGATTCGTCTTTTCGTCACTCTCAACAATGCCTGAGCGAAAGGGGTTCAAAGTCGCGATAACGCAGACACAGATGATGCATCTGTCATTTCCGCACTCCTGAGGCATTTCTGCCGTATCGTGCCGATTTGCCGTGAACCATCACCCAGCGAGCAGTGAAGGATTCAATCGTACACTGCAAGTGTTGGACAGCATATTGCCGGTGGCTATCATCTCGTTATTGGTATCGCTGCCATCCGTAAGAAGAAGTTCCGCAATGTCTTGAAAGCCTTGCCCGGCATTACGACCAAGCACTACGGTATGACTTGAAGATATCGCTGTACCTGTTTCGGGCTCGAAAAGCTGCAATAGTGCCAGTATGAATACAGTCAATCGGTTCGACAAGGGACGTCTCTTGCATTCGCTGTGAAACGCGAGAGGCGCAGAATAGGATGTGGTGTCTTGGAGAACATCCGACTGGAGAGGTTACATTGCAGTATATGTGAGTGTAAGTCGATGTCGCGCCATCAAGATCAGCCTTCTAGGTCAGCTGGGCGTGAATGGCGGCAATACATGGTTTTGGATGAGTGAAGGCAGAGAAAAGACCAAGCAGAAGAGTTGTTGTTCACTTGCTAGTTCGTTCATCCCCACGGCGGCGAACCCTGGTCTAATCGCCGAATAATCGCCGTCAGCCTTACAACAATCAGACCACTTTCATCATCCATCGCACAGAAAGAAACTTGTGAGCTGTCGCAAAGCCACAACGAGCTTCCCAACACAACAATTCACATCGCAAACCGACTATCCGCTGCTCATCATGAACACAGTAAGCTCAAGCCGTGCTCCCAAACCTGTGCCCTGTGCTAATCGTCAGATAGATCAAATCGGTATAGTACGTCACGCACACTCCTCCAGAGCTCTACCGATCATATGCATATATCCACCACCCCATCAGGGCCACGAACCCCCAACACCAGGCGCCTCGGCAACATGCCATGAAGCACACAATGAATACCGTCTGACATGCGCACAGCTACGGCTGGGCAACCTTAATAGTAGCAGGCGGCGGCGCCTACTTCTTCGCCAAACGCAGCATCAACGCTGACCGCGCCGCAAAAGCCGAAGCCGACCGCCAAAAGCGCATCCGCCTTTATGAACTCGAGCACGGCCTGAAGAACTCGGCCCCTACCACCACACCACTGAACCCCACGGCGAAACCAGGATCTACACAGTCAGCGCCGCAGAGCGTGACAAGCGAGTTAGGCCGGCTGAGGAGTGAAGGAGGAGGTAATGGTGGGATGGGGGGTGAGGGTAATCCAAGTCTACAGGCTAGCCAAGATCCAGCGCCCACAAGGCATGCACCCGAGAGTGAGGGGCAGAGGGTAGGAGAGAAGAGCAAGTACGAGGCGAATGAAGTGTACCGAAGTCGAAAGGGCGATCGGTTCTCATGAGCCGGAGACTGAGAGGAATGTTATGAAGGAACGATTGGTTAGTGGGAAGGGATTGTGTATATAAGCCATGGCCGTCGGAAGATTGGATAATGGTTCCGCGCTCGCTCAACGGCGTTATGGCATGGAAGGTTTCCACTCTTTGTATTATCGTACACGAGCGGGCTGGCGGCTCTAATACCCGCTCCAAGCTATGCTAAACAAGAACCATGATCCAAAACGCCTACGCGATATATCAGGGTATAAAGCGATATGTTGCCGTTTAGTTTCTCCTACATCAATCGTCATGACGAGTCCTCACATGAACATACTGCTCTTTGGGCTGTCTCTCCTCTTCTCATACAGCCACTTGTTGTTCAGCCCGACACTTGCCTTACCGGTGGAAGGAGTGGGGGTGCCTGGTGTCATGCTGCTCGAGCTATCACCGAACAAGCTGCCGCTCATCGAACTACCATAGCTCATGCGCTTTATTGCTGAGCCACTGAGTGACCTATCAAAACTTCCACCATTGTTTGGTGAGAAGGGCGAGCCTGAGCCAGACCTCCCAAAATTTGGGCGCGGGCTAGGCGAATGCGAGCCGTGATCTTGAGCGCTGAAGCTGTTGCTGCGTGGTGTTGATCGTTGGTATCTGGGAGGAGTCACGTAGTTGGGCGATGCGTATGCGGAGCCTGGAGTCGGAGGCGCCTGGACACCAGCCTTCAACCCCATCGAGGCGCGTTGTGAGGGGGTGAGAGGTATATCGACAATCTCATCGGGGTAGTAGCGGCGGACAAGAGGCAGGAAGGCGATGACGATGTTTGCCGCGAAGACGACGCGGACTAGGAGTATAGCCCAGTTGCTGTAGGGAACAGCTGTTACAACAGCGTTAATCGGTGTCCTAGTGAAATGTTAGCATGCCGCGCCAGGACAAGGTGACATGGGTACTCACGCAGCATACTCCAACAGCTTGACCTTTTCGGTGACGCGATTACCGTAGACTGAAAGGAACAAGAAGCCAGCGTTGAGGACAATGGCCCTGACGTTGCGCTCGTCAAAAGTGGTAGCGTACTGGCGGCGCGCAATCTCATCAAACTTGGGATGTCGCCAGGAGCCATTGGGGGTGTATGACTGTTCCGTCTGGGAAGATGGTGTCGCCGGCGTTTGCGGGGTTGCCGGCTGCGCGTATCTGGTTGCAGACATGTTGTTTGAAGCTTTTAGCTATCCGCGTTGATTGTTTGTTTGGCCGAAGGGGTGTCGCAAGAGATGGCTCGGCTCACGTGCCGGGGGACACTTTCACTGCTGCTGCTGGATTAGTAGTTAGTTTTGAACAGAAGCGCGAGGCTACAGGAACATTATGTACGCTCAAGGGTGCGGCGATGGTGAATGTCAGAGTGGTTGTGCAGCAACCATGTTTTGGCAAGGGCGCTCGGAGGACGGGCATACTACTGGTAGCTTTGACAGGGGTCCTTCTTCACTAGCGACCCTGACCCCCGCCGTCATCCCGCAGCTGCCAGCCAAACCTCGTGCGCTTTGCTTCCGCCTTCACTCTCTCCATGTACCTTCAGCCATGGCGGGACTTCTAGAGCAGCTCGACGGGTCCATCTCCGACATACTGGCAGCCTGGAACATTTACACCACCCTCATCGCCTTCTCCATCGTCGGCTTTCTGGCCTTCATCATTTACGACAGCGCCGATGCCGACACGCACCCGCTGCTGCTCGCGAGACAAGCAGTGGCTTCCTATGTGAGGCAGCCGGGAGAATCGGCCATCTTCAGGTCTCCCGAGACTCCTCATGGTTGTATGTACGCCTCCCTCTATGCTGCTGCAGTCACTACTAACTTGGGATAGACCCTCTTCGTACCGGACTTGCCGTCAGACCTCCGGGCGCTCCCATGTACTCGGCCGGAAAGGATGGAGACCTTCGAGACATCTGGCGACGAGTCACAGGTGAAATTCCTCTCGAGAAGGGCGCCAAATCCAGCGGCACGGCAAACATCATGACCGTCTTCGGCAAGGAAGGCGTGACTGAGCACAAGGTCCAAGACGTTACCAAAGAGATTGCTATCCTTGGAAAACACCTGCAAGAGCGTGGCGCGAAAAGAGTTGCCATCTACCTACCTAACAGCCTCGAGTTCCTGGCCGCGCTCTTCGCTGGCGCCTTCTACGGTTTCACCCCCATCCTGATACCATACAACCAGCCACACCAGACTCTGGTCGACCTTCTTCGCCAGACAGGAGCCGACGCTATGATCGCCGAGGCGGGCTCCGTTCCTCTTTCTGAAGTTGGCCAGGGTGTGTCTAGCCTGCGTTCCGTCATCTGGACCGTAGAGAAGACAAGCAGGCACATGGACTGGAGCGAGGTGCCCGAAGGTATCGGTGGGAAGATCGACGTTGCCGTGTGGCATGAGCTTGTACAGGAACAGAAGAGCGCTCCTACAGCACTGCCTTCCACTTCCGAGAAGCCACCAAATGTTGTCTTCCTCTGGCAAGAAGCCGTTGGAAAGCCAGCAGAGGTCGTCGAGTTCACGCAGCAGGTATGACAAGACGGAGTATTGGTATATGCGCCTTCTAACAACAACAGAACCTGACTGCTGCCATTGGCGCACTGATCACATCTCTTCCTGCCTCGCACCGTCTTAACCCCTCGGACACATTCCTCCCTGCCGACGCCTTCACGCACTCTTACAGTCTGTGCCTAACATTGGCTGCTCTATTCTCTCATGCGACAGTCATCATCCAGTCTGTTGCTGGCCCCGGTGTCGACCTTGAACTGGCTACACGTTCCATCGCTCCCACGGTCACAGTCATCTCAGCCGAAACAGCTGCGAAGCTTCACAATTCTACCAAGACCTCAATAACCGGTGGCCCGCAGAAATTGGCACACTACCTCGAGACGCGCATGTTGACTGCTGGCCGCCTACCTACCGACAACCTTTTCACGAAGCTCAATGCACCCGCTAGAGCGGCCATCGGTACAACACCTGGGAAACTGCGTCTGGTCTTTGTGTCTGAGAGACAGGGCCTGAACACACCACCACTTAGCTCAGAAGACCTATCTGATCTGCGCATCTTCACCAAAGCGCGTGTGGTATATGCCTTGACCACTGCTAAAGTAGCTGGAGCTGTTGCACAGACGAACATCTACGACTATCGGAGAGGGGAAACCCCGTCTAATAAACACAGCCACTTCGGCGTACCTCTCAGCTGCGTGGAGATCAAGTTGAAAGACACGCCACAGCACAAGACAACAGACGATCAGACTGCTGGAGAGCTTGTTGTCAATGGCTCATCAGTTGTAGGTGGCGAGGTTCACCTAGGTGTGAATGCCACCATTCGAGACGATCATACTTTGGCCTATGTATAGCTAGGGTGCGTACAGCGACATTGAATATATGCCAGTCTCGAGAAACGTATCGCCACGAAGCATGTGCAATGTGATACAAACTCACCTTAGAGCTCGCGCATTCCCCTAATACGCGATCAGCTCAACAATAGTTCTCGTGTGCATGCAGACACGCGACTGACCATGCATCTAGACCAATTTGTGCGGCATGCATCCCAAGTGCCGACACATGGCTTGCTTCCTTGCCGCGTACCACTGACTATCCCGAACAGCGGTATCTCAATCAGGTGCAGTAATCCGCAAAGCTCCCGTCTTTCATACCATCTGCGTTATACTTGTGGAGAACATATCGTTCCTATCTTGTCGCGTGGGGATCGTCCCTCTGGGGTAATCTGAGCCGAAGCGCCACCGAAGCTAAACCTCAACCGACTGGGGTGCTTATCTGCACCTGCACGAGCGTCGAATGACAGCCTGCACGATCTAGCGACCGTCCCATTTCCCCAAGGACCGAGACCGTGGAATTCAGCCGCTAATCATGACAGCTTCTGGTGTGAGTGGTCCTACGCTGAGCAAAGGGCTGCGAGGAAGTGTTCAAGGCGTTCGCCTAGCTCAGCTGAACCCCTCCCCGGCTTGTCTCTATGCCATGGGTTGAACACAATGGTCAGGATTGTGGCGCTTATCTTATCGTGTTCTTGCCAGAGATATCGACGTAACGTCAATCCAGAATGGCCGCAGTTCGGAGATCTGCACCAAGACTGTGCATCATGCTAGAGGATAAAGAGGCGCTCGTGTCCGTCGCGCGAGAGGACTTCATCTCTACATCCTCCCCACCCTTGATTGTCGGCACACGGCAGGCTCCAAGATGCCGTTCATTGAGAAGCCGCATTGGACGCTTCGGGTTGAGCAACCTGAGAGTACATTTGCGATAGGCAATGCGCGATGGTAAGTTCGAGTTCGGTACGGAGATGCGCAATTATGAACATATGTACTAATTGATGCTACACAGGACAAACAAAGATCTTGACCCTGTCCCGAGGCATGCTAGGAAGTGGGGTGTTACAAGCTTCATCTCGTATTGGGTCTCGGATGCCTTCAAGTACGTATCCTCAAGAATATTGAACCCGACAACACATCAGATGCTAATACAACCCCCAGTGCTGCGACATGGCAATTTGCATCCAGTATCATTGCAATTGGTATTTCCCCCTACTCTGCAGTCTTGAGCTACCAATCAAACGTCTATTAACACTAATAAGGTCTTACATGGCGCGAATCCCTCGGCATAGTCGCCCTCGCCTTCTTCATCATCTCCTTCGTCATTGCTCTTAACGGTGCAATCGGTGTTCTCCACCATGTCCCTTTTCCCGTCATTGCCCGCGCCTCCTGGGGCTTCTGGGGCTCTTACATCGCCATTATCTCCCGCGCCATCCTCGCAATCTTCTGGTTCGCAATCCAAAACATGAACGGTGCAAACTCTGTTCGTGTCATGATTGGCGCCATCTGGCCGTCTTTCCTCACACTGCACAATGGCATTCCTGCGAGCCAAGGCATCGACACGGCGACTATGATCAGTTTCTTCATCTTCTGGTTGGGAAGCGTACCATTTTTGGTCATGCATCCAAACGAGCTGAGATGGCTGTTCATGGCTAAAAGCATTATTGTGCCGATTGCGTGGATTGCCATTCTGATCTGGGCTTTCGTGAGCACAGAGGGCGGCGGTGACATGTGGGATCAGAAGGCTACATTGACGGGAAGCGCGTATTCCTGGGGCTTCTTGTCATCGCTCACGAGTGTTATTGGAAACTATGCTACGTTGTCTGTCAACCAGGTAAGTTCTGTCATGGTCTTCTGATTACTACCGAGTGGAGTCTACACGGTCTTGAAATACTGACATAAGAATACAGTCTGACTTCTCCCGCTACTCACGCGTTTCCGTAAAATGGCAATGCATCTACGTCCCCTTTTTGCCCATAGTCTTCACCTTCATCGCCTTCATCGGAGTCGCCGCCACCTCAGCCGGCGCTGTCAAATATGGCACTGTGGAGTGGGATCCCATGGCCCTTATTTCGCACTGGGACAACCGTGCATGTCGCTTCTTCGCCGCTTTTTCCTTCGCCCTCGCCGCTCTCGGTGTCAACATCTCCGCAAACTCCCTTTCGGCAGCCAACGACCTGACAGCTCTTTTCCCCCGCTACATCAACATCCGTCGTGGCCAGTTACTTTGCGCCGTACTCTGCTGGGCACTTGTTCCTTGGAAGATCCTCGCGTCTGCTGGTAGCTTCTTGAACTTCATGGCTGCGTATGCGATTTTCCTGGGACCGATTGCTGCGATTATGGTAGTGGACTTTTGGGTCGTACATCGTGGCAAGTACGACACTCTGGCGTTGTATCAGTACCATGGTATCTACCGGTACACCAGCGGCTGCAATTGGCGCGCCATCGTTGCTTTTCTCATCGGCGTCGCGCCGAACATGCCGGGTTTTATTCAGTCCATTAACCCCAACATTGACGCTGGCGTGGGCGCAAGGCCGTATAGTTTCGGTTGGTTGCTAGGCTTCACTGCGACGGCCCTAGTGTATGCACTTTTGGAGATGGTAGTTGCGCCGCCGAAAGAAACGTTCATCGAGAGGGCGGTGTATCCGGATGAGATCTACGATGAAGCGGGTGTTGTGGATGAGGGCGTTAGTGTAGGCAGTGGAGAAGAGAACAGAACTGAGAAGACAGGATGGAAGGCTAAGATGAGTAGAATTTTGTAGACAACAAAGCCTTATGAAGGTTTGAGAGTTAGATGTAGCTAGTCCTCGTTGCATACGAGTAACATGAGAAACATGCCTACAGAAAAAATCTCAACCGACCTGTAATTCATTTCGAATGGTGAGCGAGTCAGATTTTACTTTTACCATACAGAATATCATTATGTGAGTAAAGAGGGTATACAACATCAAAGAGCGTACTTCGTCTCATGTGTTCCAACGCCATACCAATGCATGCTTGAACCACGAGTGACAAGTTCATCGACGATAGCCAACACAGCCGTCTCATCGTATTCGCGCATTCTCTCCTTACAAAGCAACGACAACTCCCATAAGCACGACACCAACGACAGCACCAATCTTCACCGTAGCCTTTTCACCAGCTCCTGTACTCGCATCGCCAGTGGTACTCGCACTCGCAGCAGCAACTTGCAGTCCGTACGCAGTCGTGGTAGCCGCTGTTCCATTAATCGTTGTGGTAACAACACTCGTTGCCGTCGTTGAAGCTGAACATCCGCTCCAGCTCGTCCATGGCGCAGAACTACTCCAGGGTCCAGCTGTCCAACCGGGCCAGTCTGATGGGGGGCATGCGCTGCCTCCCCACCATGCCGTCCAAGGGCCGTTGCGCCAGTCTGAACGAGTGGACCAGTCGCTGTATGGACCCCAGTTTGATGAGCCCCACGGGCCGGGGCCGTCGGGACCTGGACATTGGATTAGCAATTGATCTTAGGTTTAGATTGACGAGAGTATTACCTCCCCAGTGTCCGGGTCCTCCAGGACCACCTGGGCCGTGCGGTCCTCCTGGTCCCCAGGGCCCTTGGCCAGGACCATAACTGCCGGTCGGCCAAGGCGCCGCAGTGAGGGTCGATGGGATCTTGCCTTCGGAGAGAAGCGATTGGTAGATTGAAGACCATTTTGCCGGATCAGAAGAAGCCCATGGTGGACCGGAGCCGTACCAAGGGTCGGTCGACGTAGGGGCAGGTGTTGTGCTCTGCGCAACAATAGGCGCGACAAGCGCTGTGATGGCGGTCAAGGTGAACTTCATTTTGTTGGAATCGGTACCCGAGGGTTTGCTTTTCGTGTCCAAGGTAATGTTTTTGTTATGTTGTGAGAACGCGGTGGTAATCCAGAATATGTAGTGACTCGCTTTTGTGCAACGATACTAAGCCTTGTCACATCAAAGTCGCACCTGTCTTTCTAGCTCTGGAAAACGTTTCCACACGCGACACACCAACGTTCAAATACCCCAAGGCCCGACATACGCGGCCCATGAGCTCATTGGACGCTATCGTAGCTTACCATCCCCCTCCGTCATAGAGAAAGCGTCCGGAGGGGGCCCGCGAGGCTCAGCTGAGGATAGTCCACCAACTCCACACGCCTACACAGGATCGCCAGACTAAGACGAGCTGCAAAGAAGCGTATGATCATCAGAGATGACAAGCAACAACGCTTACAGGGCTTACGCGTCTGAAAAGCGTATGCGTGTGTGGTCTCGGCAGTCTTGCAGGTACGCAAGCGTCATTGGCATGGTGGTGATGCAGGGTCAAACCCTCAGCCTTGTGGAGTACGCAAACAGGCGAACAAAGCTTGAAGAAATGACTAGATTGGCTGATGCTGGATTGAGAAACATTCGATTGGATAATTGGGATATTGGAGGATGATCCTGTGGCTATAAACAGAAAGGGCGGCGTGAGACATGCGTGCGACGTGCTTTTTCGGAGAATGAGGTGGGGAGAAAACGCGGAGAAAGGTGCTGTGGTATCACCGGGCGTGCATATATCGGTTGTTGGCAATGCCTGCTTCGCAGCATCAGGAGAGCTGTGTAAGGCAACTGTCTTACAGATTGTTGGTGTTACTGGTTTTTATGAGTTGCGTATCTGATAATGTAGTGTACGATTGGAAATTGAGGTTGAGTGAGGACCATACTCAGACGTATGTTGTTGGAAGCTCGGCCGTCGATCGTCGGCATAAACGGAGACGCGAGCACCGATGCGATGCTTACTCTGACAACACCATCACTACTCGATTACACATAAGTACAAGTCGTGTGCGATGGTATACGCGTCCTGTTGATTCTAGAAGTGAGTACGTCGTAGTCGCGCTGACTCAGGATCCGCCAAGTGCAAACTTGCATGTTACATGCCGGGCATCACCTAACGATCCACCCAATTCCTTCATTTCAGTACAATCTACTGCGCTGATACAAAGTAGATATTGGAAGACATGTCAGTATTCGATGAACATGAGCGCGACAACGTACTGAACTGCACACGCACGGCTAATTTCTACCTGAGCAAAGTAGACTTTGTTGCATGTAACGAGTGTTGCTCGCGTGCCGTATGAGCGCAAGGCTTTCGCATACTTGGCCTTACGGACATTTCCAGTAACCTGCCACTTCACATCTCAGTAGTCCTGATCCGTTTTTATGGTTCACACGTCTCTCAAGAGCACACATTTTACAAGTCAGGGCACGGAGAATATGTGTTCCATGATCGTATTGGTATATTCTTCGGACTGGGCTTTGCATGTCCACTTAGTTCACGTCGGGTAATCGCACAGCGATGTCGCCCGATTGTGTAATGTATCGTACCCACGGCAGCGATGGGTATTGCAGCTGAATGCATGTCAGTGATCGTGCTTTTGGTTGCAAAATGGCTTACACTCACCTTAGGCTCGATGATCTTAAGATACCGCACTTGGATACCTGACGTGGTAAAGTACGGAATCTCGAACTTGACGTTGATGGGCCTCTTCGCCTTTCCGCCGCCAACACCGCCCATGCTGCCTCCGAAGCCTCCCATCATACCACCACCCTTCTCATCGTCACCACGTACTGATGGCAGACCAAGCTCGGCGCGCATGAGGAATTCCTTGCCGCCACCAAACTGTTTGATCTTCCATACTATGGATGAGGTCTCAGGCGCATAGTGGACGGTACCGATGTTTGTTCGGAAGCGAGGTGTGTCTGCGTCCTCGGGGACGGGTATCGAGATCTGCACGTTGTTCGCGGTGCTTCGTCGCTTAAACTGTGCTCGTGCCTACAACATGTCAGCCTACTAAATGCAGAATTTCAGCTGTTCGCCTACCTTCAACATGTACTCGATCCTGCTGCCTGAATGACTCTCCACTATACACTCTACCCAGATGAGGGGCTTGACTTGTGTGTTCAGTCGGTAGCTCATAAGCTCGAACTCGCCATCTGGCGGGATGAAGCTGATTGTCCGGTCGTTCTCGAATCTCGATAATCGCACACATTGGTGGAACTTGACATCCTCCATTTCAACAGCCTTTCCTCGTGTAGCCCTACCGGTGGTCTCGAACATGGCTTTGTCGTTCAGACCTAGTCGCAGCTCAGGCATACCAGATAGGTAGCACTTCATCTTGACAGCACCCAGAATCTCGGATCGTAGCACGCTGCCGGTCGCGGAGACGAGAAGGTTGAGTGATTCGATGACGTCGAGGAAGACTTCGTTCTTGCGGTATCGAATACCTTCGCTTCGCCAGCTGACGGCATTTGTGACTGCGATAGGTGGCCGTGCGATCTCGAGCTTGTGCGACTCTTGTGTAATGTATCTGCGCACACATGGTGTTAGTTTAAATTCGCATAAATGTTGAGAAATAGAGCATACTCTTGTAGAATCTTAGTCTCTGTGGTTTGTGGGTAGCCAAAGTCCATCATCTCATCGAGCAACTCGTAGATGACGACAAAGTTGTCTCTTATACTCTCTTCCTCGAGCTCCTTGAAGTACTCGGTAAAGACCTCGACGATCTTGTGGAGGAACAGGAGAATCTCGGCAGCATTGGTGTTTCGTTTGGTAAGGGCGAGTAGGTAGAGGTTGTTGTGGCGGATGTAGAGGTAGTTGATGCCTTCGCTGGAGAAGCATGGTGGGACTGCCGAGCTCTCGTCTTCGGCCTCGCTCAGCAGAATGGGGAATTTCTCAACGGCTGACATGGGGATGTCTCCCCGGTAGTTGCGCGCCAGAAGGGTCTAAGCAATAGTCAGTATGTAGCCTTTGCGGCGACTTGACCGCCATACCTTGCCCTTCAGGTCGAGAAAGAAGACCGCCGACGCCATTATGAGGGATTATGGGTGCTGTAAAGGGTACAAGAGGAGTAATCAGCTATCGGGTCATGGTGCGCAAGGAAAGGGCGATCGAGGGGTATACGTGCTATGTCCTTGTCGCGTCTCGGTGATGCCAGAGTAATTGCGGCTCTTCCCGCCCCGCCAAGACCCTCCCGCCCACTAGGTCTTTCCGCTGCCCAACACCACCCTCATTTCCTCATGTACCACCTGCCGTACTTATACACCTAGTGAATCGCAACAGCATCTCAGTTGGCAATTGGTGTTAGGAAGGCAGCAATAATCGTGCCTTATCTGGATAGACTTTTACTCCCTCC
>Ga0268250_10000662_pt1 | contig 15885 bp, 17 predicted proteins | sample AgamicAsSfe_FD_200448 | JGI IMG/M metagenome (GOLD analysis project Ga0268250, IMG submission 200448) | Agave microbial communities from Guanajuato, Mexico - As.Sf.e (v2) (version 2) | ecosystem: Host-associated > Plants > Phyllosphere > Phylloplane/Leaf | place: Guanajuato, Mexico | collected... | reverse complement strand
TTCCAAACTCAAAAACCTTCAGTTCGATGTCGACACACTAAGATCGCGCTCGGATACCGAGATTGTCGCATCTGTCAACTTCAAGAAAAGACTTGTTGCACTAGAGGAAGGTAGTGGAAGTGTGGCGTCAACTAAGATTAAGGAAACACTCACTGGATTAGAGGAGAAAAGCCGAGATATGATCGATTATGTACAGTCAGTACTGGCTAACACACTGGATGAGCAGAAGGATTCACTTGCCAACTTAGCTAATCCAAGTCCTGAAGTTGAGATGACTGGTGTACATCCATTAGACACCTCGAACAGCATGGAGCAATTAAACGCAACACATCAGACACAACAGCGGCAAGTTGATCTCCTACCACCACAACGAACCCATTAGTATCAACATGGGATACCACAACCCTCAACCACCGTGCCGGTGTCATTCCCCATACCACCTCCTGTTCCACCATTGTTCCGACAGGATGCCCCACGAACAGTAGTCACGAGACAAGACATACACCAGCATCATATCTCTATGTAAATGGGAGCGGCAGATCGGGTGACAAGTAACGACATGCATATATGATGTACGGTCGAAGGGCATCCAGAGGTGCGGTTGTTAAGAGCTCAGGGGATACAATAGGAGGGAGGATCTATGACTTATACTCCAGATAATTAGAGCTGTGCTAAGCTTGATCGTGTAGGAGTGGGGAAGGACTGATGAGGTGACAACAAAGAGTTTGGTGGCAGAGTACCTCTAGATATTGAAGTGTGTGCTAAAGTCAATTGGAGGTGATGTTTTGGGAAGACTACAACCGGCTACTGGAGGCAAAGTCATACTCTGCTTGCCATCCGCTCATTGAGTGGTACTAGAATGGTAGACTACAAACGCAGCATAGGACAACCCACTCAGGACCACTGAACATACGATCGACATCAGCATCGGGTCCCTTTCTTAGGAAGGATATATGAGAAAGATGGAGGAACATCTACAGACTTGGTGGACAGAGATAGAAGGGGCGGGCGTGTAATACTAGGAACAAAATCATAAATAGCGTGTAATGAGTTCCTCGCAATCTGTTCAATCGTTCCCGGTGCGTGGAGCTCCAAAACGTAAGAACTGGATATGACAGAAAGCGCAGAATCATCGAGCAGCGTCTTCATCAATACGTAACTGATTTAACACATGAGTGTCACGCAAATCGATATCGTTATATAAAATATCGGCGCAATGATAACAGTGGTGCTAGTCATTGCCGCTCATATCTATGCTGTGTTGTACTTGTATGTTACATTTTACATTTTTACTATTTAAATCTGGTCACGGCACCTAGTTCTTGGGCTTGTACTCGGAGGGGTTGACCATCAGCTCAGGCCTGACGTACTTGTCAAAGTCCGCCTCGCTGATGACCTCGAGCTTGAGAGCAGCCTCCTTGAGGGTGAGGTTGTTCTTGTGTGCGTATTTGGCGGTCTTGCTAGCAGCGTCGTAGCCGATGACGGGGTTGAGGCAGGTAACAAGCATGAGACTATATCAAGTTAGCTATACGAAGGACAATTAATTCGAGTAATGTGACTTACCTCTCGCTCATGATGGAGCTGATGCGCTTCTCATCCGCCTCCAGACCAGCAACGAGGTTCTTCTCGAAACTGCGCATGCCATCCGCAAGCAGACGCGAGCTGTGGAGCAGGTTGCGGATCATGACGGGCTTGAATACGTTGAGCTCAAAGTTACCCTGCGATCCAGCGAAGGTAGTAGCGGCCTGGTTACCGAATACCTGGGCGCAGACCATGGTGAGGGACTCGCACTGTGTGGGGTTGACCTTGCCGGGCATGATGGAAGAACCGGGCTCGTTCTCAGGCAGTTTCAGCTCGCCAAGGCCGCATCGGGGTCCGGAACCGAGGAAGCGGATGTCTTGGGCGATCTTGAAGAGGGAGGTTGCGAGGGTGTTGAGCTGGCCATGGGCCTCAACGATGGCATCGTGGGCAGCGAGGGCTTCAAACTTGTTGGGTGCGGTGATGAAGTCCTTGCCAGTCATCTTGCTGACTTCCGTGGCAATGTCCTCGGCGAAGCCCTTGAATGTGTTGATACCAGTTCCGACGGCTGTTCCACCCTGTGCCAGCATCTTGAGGCGCGGGAGGCAGGTCTTTATCCGCTCAATGCCAAAGTCGAGCTGCTGTACGTATCCAGAGAACTCCTGGCCGAGAGTCAGAGGGGTAGCATCCTGGAGATGTGTCCTGCCAATCTTGATCAGGTTCTCCCACTGGTCGACCTTCTTCTGCAGCGCATCGCGGAGGCTGGTGAGGGCGGGAAGGAGCGACTCCTCGAAGTCGAGCACGGCGGCGATGTGCATGACGGTGGGGAAGGTGTCGTTGGAGGAGGCGGACATGTTGACGTGGTCGTTGGGGTGGACTGGCTTCTTGCTGCCCATTGTGCCGCCGAGGATCTCGATGGCGCGGTTGGAGATGACTTCATTTGCGTTCATGTTGGACTGGGTGCCAGAGCCAGTCTGCCACACCACAAGCGGGAAGTGGTCGATGAGCTTGAGGGAGGCCACCTCGTCAGCGGCCTGCTGGATGGCCTTTCCGAGCTTGGGGTCTGCATGGGCGTTAGCCGTGTCGCCTTCGCATTCTTCAACGTGCCATACCCAGCCCAAACTTCATATTGACCGTGGCAGCAGCGCCCTTGAGGATGCCGAAGGCGCGCACAATGGGCGGCGGCATGCGGTCCTGGGGCTGGTTGATCTTGAAGTTTTCCAGCGAGCGCTCCGTCTGGGCTCCCCAGTACTTGTCCGAGGGGACCTGGATCTCGCCAAAGGCATCGCTCTCGGTTCGTGTGTTGGCCATGCTGCTGGTGACGCTGAATTGGCGGCGCTGGAACTGGCTCTGCGACTTCACGGGGGTGTATCGAGTGGTGGAGAGCGGACGCGTGCTGCGGGCACAGCAGAAGGAGGGGCTGGCCTTTGCATGTGCGAGTGATCGCAATGCTCCGGCCTCGGCGGCGCGGAGCTTGATTGCGCTTCGGAACATGGTTGCAGCAGCTGTTTGTGGGGATGGGATGGAGTGGAAATGGGGGGCAGATGCCGGATTGGCTAATTGAGGTGCGCAGTGAACACCAAGGCGCAAGTCGCAAATCTGAAGACGAGACGAACAATTGCGCTGCGAGTCAAAATGCTCCAGTTCAGAGCTCTGACCTCATGTCCGCGGCAATTCCCTCCGGTCTTTCCCGCGGCCTCCATGGGGTGCACGTGACTCGCCAGCAAATGCCAAGCTACGGGTGGAATGCCCCTCCAGTTGGACCTTGGAAGCTCTGAAGAGGGCGTTGTCGAATTCATGGTTGTTGCCCGCCGTTGTTGCCAGAGGTCCGCTGCTAACTTTTACCACCAAGCCGACATGCCGCCATGCCGCCATCCAGCACCGTGTCATTCTTCCGCTCTCTTTCCGCACCCCGGCGCCAAATGCTCAGCATTAGCCTGTGATGACCTGCGCATGCAACGTCAAGCGTTCCGTCTCCTCTTCTGCGCTGATGCGGCGGTTCCATCATGTCCCACCGCCCTGGCCAGCCACGCTGTTCCCATTCTCCCAAGACCAGGCCGCGCAGCACTCCCAGATGCCACGTCTCGTCCTGCTTCTTCTGGTGGAGACTCTGGCCCTCTCTCGGTGTAGATCTGCTTTGCCTGCTTCGGTCGGTCCTTAGTGGACTTTCCGCATAGTCACCGATCAAAAGCTTCGGCATTATCGGGCACACCCTGCTGCGTGAAACACGCCTCGTACCTAAGGCCTGTCCCCGCCCGAACTTCTCTCTGCATCGCTGCGTTGGGTCCGGCTGAGGGTCCAATTTATTGGGTGATGATGTTAGACTCCGCCCTCTCTGATGACGATCTAGAGCTACCATGGCAAACGACCAAGTACACTTGGAAGCTAGGCTGCGGCGTGACGCCCTGGAACCATGTGCCCTGCGCTTTCCGTCTTCCGACGCCTGGTCATATTAGATTAACGTAGCGAGTCAAGTCGGAGCGCACCTGATCTGTCTCCACCATCCTTTCGATCCATGCTGGGCGCTCGTCTTCGAGCGAGCCAGCGTAACATGGAGCTAATGACCCCTCATCTTCACCTACGGCTCAGACTCCAGCCTCAACAAACGGTCCACTCCGTTTTTGCTGCCTACTGCCCTTTCGCAGCCTGCTATTGTATCTTCAACTTCACTTCGCCTTTGTGTGTGCATTTGTGAAGCACGGGTTCAGTTTGGCCACACGTACTTGCTTAGCTGCAGATAAGGCTTCCATGACGCTCATCGAGCCTTCTGCTACGAAGCTCTCTTCCCAACGACTGCCTCAATCAAGGCCGAACATTGACTTGCAACAGTTGCAACTCCATATTTCATAGCATCAGCATCAACATCAACATCGGCATCCGCCTCTATCCTGACACTCGCTTACCACCACTTGACACAGCTCATGGTACCATTTGTGAACGCAAGCGCAAATCCTCCACAAGACATCTATCATGGCTCACAATGACAACGGCGCAACTTCTTGGCCTCAATATACCACTGATCCTGAAGACCCGCATGCAGAGCTGACTGCCCCGACTCTCTCTTCGCAGAGACCGTTTCAACAACAACTTCCACCCATATATCAAAACTACCATGGACTCGGTGGCAACACTTCAGCACCCCTCATACCTGAGAGAAATCATCCGTCGGTTTCCATGCCTCTCGTGCCGCCTACAAGCAATTATCCATCGGGAAGTTCGCCTTTGCCATTTATGGGGAGCAATCGTCGACACTTTTATCCCCCCACCACATACTCATATGAACCGTATCCAGTCATGAATCCCTCAAGGTCGTCGCCCACGCGAAACGTGTTTGATCAGCCGCTGGTGGGCCAGACGTTGTATAACAATGGTGTCAGCGTCCAGAGCTATCCTTTCCCAATGTCAGCAGGTTACAGCAATCCTCCTCTGTTCGGATCTTTCAACGCTGGACCTTCATATAGTCCACCCCGCAGCAATCAAAGGACGAGCGTCGGACCAACTGCCCGCAGTGCACGTGCAAACACTGTACGTGGCCCTTATGCAAGACATCGAGAGCCAGTACCAGGAGGCCGGGCTCGAGATCCGAGACCACCACCTCAAGCACCGAGTCAAGCAAGGGAACAAACATATCCCGGATTCGAACAACCTCCATGGATATCCTTTCCGGGTCCGAGTCGCCGCTCGGATCGTAGTACCTCCCCGCGCGCCTCGAATCGTAGGAATTTCGAGCGGTACTCGGTCGACCTCTCACAGTCGAGCACGTCGTCTGACGCAGAAGAAGCGGCTGCCCGTGCGCCACCATCGAACCGCATGAGGCACCGACCAAGAGAAGTACGACCACGGCCGCCAGGCCGCCAGAATTTTAATGACCCCAATGTTTCCACTGCTCGCCAGATCAATATACTGAAGCTCAGCCTGAATCGGCATCTACCAAGCGCGCTTCCAGAGGATGCGTCCAAAACTTGTGATATTTGTCAGAAAGACTACGCCACGACACTTGTAGCACCCACAGAAGACGAGGAGAATGCTGTGCAGCTAGTTTGCGGACACAGATTTGGAGAGTTTTGCATAAACCAATGGGTCAGTATAAGTACCCAGAAGAGGCTGTTTGCCTGCTAACACAGCCCAGTTTGATACGTGCAGAGAACATAAGAACAAAGTTGCTTGTCCCATGTGCCGGGCACAGCTGATAGAAGAGCCCCGATGGATCCCACCCTTGCTACACGCATCTTCGCGTGGGCAGGCATTTATCGAACTTCTTGCCCGCGAACAAGAACTACTTGCTCGCGCAGAAATGCAGGCCCAGGAGTTTCAGAGCCATTTTTACCAGACATGAGGGTTGGGAAGCGAGATGGGAGCGAGGATACTGTTCTTAGAGCTGTGATATCATTGTTTCGGACGGGTAATCTTGGTCGGCTACTCAGGGCGTTATTGTTTGGCGGTGGTATTTACTAATTGTTGCACAGGATGTGGGTAATTGGGATACAGAGGGCGTCAGATTGGACATGTACATAATACGTGCCGAGCATGAGATCAACATCAGCATCTTCGTGGCTACCGAATTTGCGTGTCAGGACCTTGCGTCGATCGCAGATGGGCTCCACTTGCCGGGATGCCTGGAATTCATCGTTGCCCGGAGCCACACTTAGCCCAAAACATGCACCCCGCCATCAACACAAACTTGACCCTCTACACCCTGCGCCCGTCAAACTACGAAGGCGTGTAAAGTGTTGCGTTGTAAAACCACAGTCGCCGATTGCCTGCGCCCACATTGCTAGCCTTTTGCTTCTTCGCGCTTGCCTGCCTGTCCCCCACGGCTATTCGCTGCTGCCCATCCACCGCTCCTTCTGCCCCATCGCCCAGTAGCCCAGTAGCCCATCATGGAAGACGGCAATAGAGACAACTTCCAGCTGCCCGCCCCTCCACCCCCACTGCAGACTCGCGACAACGCAATGGATCGCCCAGGCACGCCGACCGAGGCCTTCATGAGCCCACAGCAGACGCCCCAGGGCAGTCCAAGCAAACACCACCAGCCGCCCGGCGCATTCGATCTGCCGCACGTCTTCGAAAATGCCATGAGGCTGCTACCCACCATGGGCTCGCCCTCCAAGACGAAGCCCGCAACACCAACACTGCCCAACAAACTGCAGCTCGGTGACTACAGCGCACAGGATAGCCCAAGTCATGCACCGGGCAGCCCCACACGCAAGTCGAATCAAGAGAACACGCCCCTCAGTGGTCGCCCGGGCCTGCAGAAGGAGTCGAGCTATCTCACACACGCAGCACAGTCGCGGCAGGAGCCCTACAGGACACGCGAGGAAGGCCAGCAGTCCACGCGCTACATCAACGGCCCACAGCGCTTGTCCCCAGAGGAATTGGAGAAGGCAAGGAAGCCGGCCGTCAAGCGCCTGGCCAACGTGACTCAGCTGTGTAAGGTCTGGATCAAACCATCTCGAGCCAGTGCTAATGGAACCTGTAGACTTCCTCGATTACTACTACGATCTGCTCACTTACGTGCACAGTCGCCAGAGCCGTCTGTCTCAGTTCAAGGCCCAGAACCCTCCACCGCCAGATACACCAGAAGAGGAATACAACGATGCTCTTACACAATATCTCGGTCGCGAGCGCGCCAACCTCCGCAAGCGACGTACTCGGTTACGGCAGGGTGATTTCCAGATCCTCACACAAGTCGGTCAGGGTGGCTATGGACAGGTATACTTGGCCCAGAAAAAGGACTCACGCGAGGTGTGCGCCCTCAAGGTCATGAGCAAGAAGCTGCTGTTCAAGCTGGATGAAGTTCGCCACGTCTTGACAGAGCGCGATATCTTGACCACTGCTAAGAGCGAGTGGCTTGTCCGCCTACTCTACGCCTTCCAAGACGATAAGAGCATCTATCTCGCCATGGTGAGTTGCATCGAGAGCAGGTATTGCGTAATGAACTGACGACTGCTAGGAATACGTCCCCGGAGGTGACTTCCGAACCTTGCTCAACAATACTGGTGTCTTGCACAACCGACATGCCCGCTTCTACATTGCCGAAATGTTCTCGTGTATCGATTCGCTGCATCAGCTTGGCTACATTCATCGCGACTTGAAACCTGAGAACTTCTTGATCGACAGCACTGGACACGTCAAGCTAACAGACTTTGGCCTTGCAGCCGGTATCCTTGCGCCTTCAAAGATTGAGTCTATGCGTATCAAGCTCGAATCTGTCAGTGACGTTGTGTCGCCATTTGGCCGTCCTATCGAAGACCGATCGGCAGCACAGCGTCGGGAAAACTACCGCTCTCTTCGCGAAAGGGACGTCAACTACGCCAAGAGTATCGTTGGAAGCCCTGACTACATGGCGCCTGAAGTGTTGAAGGGTGACGAGTACGATTTCACAGTCGACTACTGGAGCCTGGGGTGTATGTTGTTCGAGGCCCTAGCCGGATATCCACCCTTCGCTGGTGCCACGGTTGACGAAACCTGGCAAAACTTGAAACAATGGAAGAAGGTCTTGCGGAAACCCGTCTACGAAGATCCTTCCTACTTCCTGTCGAAGCGCACCTGGGACCTCATCGTCCGTCTAGTAGCATCCAAGTCTACCCGCTTCCGCAACATATCTGAGATTCATGCCCATCAGTACTTTGCTGAGGTTGATTGGACGAGGTTGAGGGAGCAGAAGGCACCGTTCGTACCGGAGTTGGACAGCGAGACCGACGCTGGATACTTTGACGATTTCGGCAACGAAGCCGACATGGCAAAATACAAGGAAGTACACGAGAAGCAGGCTGCTTTGGAGGCTATGCAAGACCGCAACGTTCAGATGGGCAAGGGTCTATTCGTTGGATGTAAGTCTTGACGAATACTAGTGTTTCGTCAAATTGCTAATTTGTATTGCAGTCACCTTCCGCCACAAGAAGACAGCCGACGAGAACGGCAAGCCGTCAAGCCCCAGGAAGCCGCTTCCAATGGTTGAGGAGAACTTTGGCACCATATTCTAAGAGCTATCATTCTGCTTTGCGTGTCGCAGCACTGGTTGCGTCGGCACTTTCTCTCCTTCGTACACCCGTTTTCAGGTATCAACCACAGCAACTGGAAGTCGTTGGCGTGAGCCGAGTGATGAGGTGCGTGCGTGGAAAGGCCAGTTTCTAGTTTCCACGTTGTGACATGATTTGTTAGATTTGGCGTTCAGTTTGGTCTAAGCATAGTTTATTGGGTGGGCAAGTGATTTGCGTGCATTGAGTTGTCGTGTATTAGTAGACAACGAGTATAAGAATGAGAGCGGTGCTTCCTCATCCTGCGATATGCAAGTGATCGTACAATGGAAGACAATCAACTAGAGCTAGCATGGAGGTGTCCACACGACAGCACGTGATCGCGTTCAGCGCACGGAGCAATCGCGTCACGCTAATGGATAGTTCCCGTCATTCCACCCCCTCCCTCATACTGCATACTCCACATACGGCGACCCACACAAACAAATCGCGACCATGCCTGGTATCGTTCAGCGAGGTCGAAAACGCCCGTCGCGTGCGGTCAGCGAAGATGAAGACGAAGAATCTTCTGCCTCCTCCTCTCCACCGTCCTCCGCCAGCAAACGCGCACGCTACGAACAGAACGCGCCCAACGGCTCCCTCAGAACAAATGGCCACCGGAATGGCTCGAACGCACACGCTCAAGACGATTTCAAACCGGGCTCGCTCGTCAGAGTGAAGCTCACAAACTTCGTCACATACACGGCCGCCGAGTTTCATTTGGGACCAAGCCTGAACATGATCATCGGTCCGAACGGTACAGGAAAGAGCACCTTGGTCTGCGCAATCTGTCTAGGTCTCGGATGGAACAGTGAACATCTGGGCAGAGCTAAAGAGCTGGGCCAATTCGTCAAACACGGCGCGACAGAAGCCGTCATTGAGATCGAGCTTGCAACGGGTTCTGGCAAGGGCCCAAACCGAATAGTCAAGCGCCTCATTCGTAAAGAAGACAACAAGTCTGTCTTCTTCCTAGAAGATAGGCGCGTCACCCAGAAAGATGTCGTAGCGATGGCCAAAGGATACTCCATTCAAATCGACAACCTGTGCCAGTTCTTGCCGCAGGACCGTGTTGTTGCATTCTCCATGATGAGCGATGTCGACCGTCTACGAGAAACTCAACGCGCTGCAGCGCCTCCTTACATGGTAGAGTGGCACGATCAGCTAAAGGCCCTACGTGTAAGCGAGCGATCGAAGGAGGATGAGCAGACCAAGCAACGCGAGAGTCTTGAGAAGTCGGAAAAACAACAGACCTCATTGAGAGGCGATGTGGACCGTCACCACCAGCGCGAAAATCTACAGCGAGAAGCAAAATGTCTAGAGATGGTCAGGCCTATGATCGAGATGAAGGACCTCAAGACAAACATTAATAATATCAAGGCGGAAATCCGAGAAGCAAGACTGGAGCTCGATCAGATCAACGTCGACATAGAGCCAGCGCGTCAAGCTCAGTCGGCGGTTGAAGCATATCAGGATCAAATACAGCAGGTTGTGCGCCTTCGCAAGAACCGCGTCGATATGATCAAGACTCAAGCCGACAACATTGCGAGAAAGGTCGACGCTGAAAAGACGAAGGCAGCAGAGTCTACGGCGATGATTAGTGCTGAACTAGCATCGAAGAAGACGAGCGAGCAAGACATGGTCCGCCTAAATCATGAGATCGTCAAGCTGAAGCAACAGCAAAGCAGTGAGCCCGAGCATTACGACGCCGAGTCTTACGAGCAACGCAAGGCAGCTCTACGTAATGAGATATCAACTAGGGCAGGCCTTGTCGTGGAAAAGGAAAACATATTACTCGATATGAGGAACCGTCGCGTGCCTGACATCTCGAGGCAGAATGAAAAACTAAAAGCCGACCGCGCAAGGCTGAGTACCCAAAGCGGGAAACAGGCCAGCCTCTTACAGAGACTTTCTCACGACACAGCTGCTGCATGGGACTGGGTTCAGAAGCACAAAGACTCTCTAAATCTGAAAGGCAAAGTATGCGGTCCGCCCATTCTAGAATGTTCCGTCATAGACCCTAGGTATGCTCAGGCCGTCGAAGGGCAGTTGAGAAGGGGTGATGTCGTTGCCATTACCTGTACCCACAAAGATGATCAAAAGCTACTTATGAACAAACTCCTAACCAAGAAAGAGAACGGTGGGCAAGGACTTCACGACGTCCATCTTCGAACATCGCCGAAGCCTCTCTCTGCGTATCAAAAGCCTGTCTCTGAAGCAGAACTGACTCGTTACGGGTTTGAGGGATATATGTTAGACTACCTTCAAGGGCCGGATGAGGTCTTGGCAATGCTTTGCGACAACAACAGATTACACCAGATTGCCTATGCTGCAAATCCAATCTCGGACGAGCAACATGAGGCTGTAACAAACAGCCCGATCCACAGCTGGGTCAGTGGTGTGCTCACGAATCGCGTTGTTCGACGTTACGGCCAAGCTTCAACATCTGTCACAAAACTTAGACCGGCACAATTTTTCGTTGACCAGCCAGCCAACGCGGATGAGATGCGGGAGCTTGAACAAAAACAACGGGAGCTAGTGCGAACAAAACAAGAGCTGCAAGAGGAAAACACTGTAGTCAAGAATGAAATGAAGACCCTCAACGAGGAGATTGCAGAATTCAGACAAGAAATGGTATAGGTTCCTGCTGGTATATGCGATCTCTATTTACTAACAAGGATGTAGGAAATCGTCCAAGCTGAGCAAAACGGCATCAGGAAAGCTTTGGCCGAATGGGAAGCCCTTCCTGGAAAGATCGGTGTGTTTCAATTATGAGAGAAAGAGCATGTTTGCTGATTCCATGTAGCAATGAAACAAACGGATCTGGACAGCCATAAACAGAAGATTGCGGAAACGGCCGACCGCATTCGAGCGATCAAAGCCGACGCTCGTGTCGCATCACTGAAGGCGGCTAGTCTGACGCTCGAATATGCTGTAAGTTACGCTCATTCTTTCGTGCAGCATCTGCTGATCTTCTTTACAGAAAGCTGTCACACAGATGAGAGCATTTCATGAATCGCACGTGGAGGCTGAGATTAGATTCATTGAAGCCAAGTCTGAACTCAGGGGCTTGATACAAGAGAACAGCGAAATACTGCAGAAACAACAAGCACAACAGAACAGGATCGCTGAGCTTGATCAACGCCATCAAGCCCTTCGGCGTGACTACAGGAGGATTTTCAACGTCACGCAGGAAGAAATTAGCACCTGCACAGAGGAGGAGAATCGGATGATTCTCGCATACAAAGAATCTATTCCCAGCATCGATGACCTGGACATAGAGATACAGTCTGTCACTGCGCGATTGGGAATGATGGCTGAAGGCAATCCTGGGGCGATCAAAGCTTACGAGAAGCGCGAAGAGGAAATCAGAACAGCACGAATCAAGTTGGACGAGTACGCCCGTGATCTCGAGCAAATCAAGGATGAGATCAACGAGATCCGCGGCAAGTGGGAGCCTGAGCTCGACCGTCTTGTCCGCAAAATCAGCGCAGCCTTCGCGCAACAATTTGAGATGATCGGGTGCGCAGGAGACGTCCAGGTGAACAAACACGAAGCAGATTTTGATAAATGGTCCATCCAGATCTCCGTCCGCTTTCGGTCAGTTTTTTCCTGGTCTGTGAATGAAACGGCGCTAATGATCCTGATAGAGAAAATGAGAGTCTCAGCGTCCTAGACTCCCACCGTCAATCCGGTGGCGAGCGCTCCGTCTCAACCGTCTTCTACCTCATGGCGCTACAAGACCTCGCCCAATCGCCCTTCCGCGTCGTCGACGAAATCAATCAGGGTATGGATCCTCGCAACGAACGTATGGTACATGGACGCATGGTGGATATTGCGTGCCAGGAGAACACGAGTCAATACTTTCTTGTGACACCCAAACTTCTGCCTGGTCTCAAGTATCACGAGAAGATGAAGGTGCATATCATCAACTCTGGAGAACATGTCCCGGTTGCAACAGGAAAAACTGGTGAGTGGAATTTGTCAAGTATGGCAGAGATCGCCCTGGCAGTTCGGCGGAGCGTTGCTGTCGCTTGAGGATGTAAAACGGTATAAGTGTTGCTCAAGGGTAGAAGAAAGCATCTCGTGCAAGATGTGACACTACTGCCATGGTAATCAGGAGGCGTTTACGGTTCGACATGTTTAACGGCGGAGGGCGTTGGCATTGGCAATGGCGCAGGTGCATAATGATACCAGTGCTACGGCTTAGCAAACGTGCGATATTGATCGCGCATCCAACATTCTTAGCGCTCTTATCAGCGCTATCGCATGGCGTGCGCGGAGAATATATTGAGGTACCCGTATCCGTACGTGGCTATGTAACCATTTCCTTTGACATATCGTGTTCGTGCGACGCGGCGTGGTACCTTTGTGCAGCAACAACTACCTTATTCTGCAGACACCTCGCCAATACTCAGCTGTAGGTCGATCCCAACACTCTCCACTGGATGTGGAAGCTCGAAAGCTGAAAAGTTTGTACGAGGCAAGCGGGTACCCTGGTACTGCTCACCTGTATTATAGGTTGGGATGGTGCTATGGCTCGCTACAGTTGGTGCCAGGGCTGCGTCATGGTACAGAATACCTTGGAAGGGTTGCATCGCAGAACACGACCCAAGAGAGGCGCAAACGAAACGGGAATATGAGAGAGCCTTTTTCCTTGTGTGTATACTGGATAAATGCCTACGTTCAGTTCATCACTATACGAGAACAACTGAGGAAACAACTGCCTTCCAGAGCAACAACAGTATCGAACGACTTCGGCAACATGGCACTTTACACTATATTCTTCGCCTTCACACTTCTTTCACCTCTTACGAACGCTCTGCCAAACAGTCTACCTGTTCTCAACACCATTACGACAGAAACATGGCAAAATCTTCGTCTAGACATGCATATGATGAGCATCGGCACCGGTATCCCGGGTAACCCACCTTGGCCTGAAGATTCAAAGTTCGATTCTACCATCGACTTTGACGTGATGGTTCCAGCTGCGACAGAACTGGCAAAGTGGAATTGTCAGGGTGCCATGGCAAATGGTACTATCATGGAGCGGCTGATCGATTGTGTAAGATATGAGGAAGACGGAGAAGGCGGCTTGATGTTTGGGATGCAGAAGTATGATGGGCTTGGAGAACGAAGAGCTGAGTTGAGCTTTTCGCTGTGGCTGTACAGGAACAGGTATGCTTTCTTGGCTTTTTACGACATCCTCACGATCATGCATGTGTCGACATACACTGACGCTGATTACTGTGTAGACAAGACGGTGACCTGTTTGTCTCGACGTACTCAGGCCACACAGCTATAACAGCAAACGACGCGAAGGAACCGACCAGTTATCTTACGTGTCTTCAGGGTAAACCGTACGACGGATTGAGATGTAAGATCAAGAGCTATCTGAGTGTAAACAAAGAGCTTGTCATTGAAGGGTCAGCTGCCTAAGCATCTGAGAATGGCGCGAAATAAGCAGATCTGTCAAAGACCGAAGCGAAGAGGTAACGAGGCAAATGTCCAAAGCCGGATAATGGCGATGATTAATGGAGACCAGCGGTATGTCGGCGACAGAGTCGGCTGGAGAAGCTTTGTTTTGGTCGTATGTCTCACAGCGTGTATGTTGTACGTAGTGGGGCGGGAGTGGCGTGTTTCAAAATCTCCATGCTCTTCCTCTCCCGTTAGAATGACTTTGGCCGGTAGGTGTCGGTGAAAAAATGCATGCAACCTCGATGTTTGCATGAATGATGCTTCGCGATAGCCGAACTAATAATCCTATACTCTTGTTGTCCCTGACTTCGCCTTTTGCGGGTTCCTATGTGGTCTGAGTAGAGCGCCGCCGCGTAACTGAGGCTGCGAAAACGACTTGTCGAGGTTCGAGACAGCGACACGTTAGAGTGCTACTGCAGGTATACTGCCGCACATATGCATGACAGGACTGTTGCAATTGTTTGACTTGGGAGCAACGAAATTGCGTTCCCCTCTACTTGTACACCTGCTTCTTGATATCTTCCTACTCACGCTTGGTTGCTAGCGACCTGTTCGCGTTGTGAACATGCTTTCTGTCGTCGCCGTTGCTGTCATGGGTATTGCAGACGTTCGTAGGGCATATGCCATCGATGTTGGACGAGATGTTATGGAAACAGGATGCATTGTAAGTGTTAGCCCAGGAGCTCTGTGATGGATAGGTAACTGATATGCTTGCATAGACCTGTAATTCTGACTCCCCACCTACGAATACGATCGGTGTGCGAACAATAGCTTCAGCAACCAGCATCATCGTAGACCAAGGCGTCTCTTCCGGTCATCTGCCGCTCGAAGAAATCGCTTACACGCCTTCTGCTCCAACAAAGCACTCACCTAGACCCTCACCCCAGCTCACCGCTACAGCAAAGGCTGGCATTATCGCTGCCTCCATTGCTGTTTTCGTCATTCTACTTCTACTCGTACTCGAGTACACCTATCTTCGACGAAAACGACGGGATCGCGACTTAGAACGAGCGATCGATGAAGTGGAAGATGGAACTGAGCTGAAGGAATCCACGGCAAGCGAAAGCAAGGAGAACATGGTACTCGAGAGCAGAGTTGAGATAGTTATCGAAGAAGAGCAGCGTAGTGAGAGTGAGAGTTGGGACGGGGAAAGCCAGTGGGGCGTTGGTACAGATGGGGAAGACAGTGATGGTGATCTTGGTGAATGGGGGAGGGGAGGGAGATGGGAGACAGGGAGAAACGGTATGAGCCTATCACGAACAGAAAGCTGAGTCTGGAGCGGAAACCATCGCGTACGATGAGAACAGATCAGGTTTGAGGTTGCCGTTGAGACAGTGGGTCATGGCCGCAGTCACGTCCGGATTAGCGCGAGAGTTTCCCTCTTCTGTGAATCTGTCTGCACATTCAAGCCCTTTAATCCACTCACTTCCATTTCTCTTGTGGCACAATCAACGCACACTTTGCAGGCACAAAAAGCGACCGCTGCCCCACCATGGCTGCCAATTGCAAAATCACATCGGCTAATCAGAATCTGTGGTTTCTCGACCCTGTCGTTATCGAACTCCAGTCATGTCCAGTTATAAGTGCGGAGGAGATTGCCGAGCTCATGGTTCCGACTCGTATGAGGTTTCTCGATTCCAGCAGTGGGACTGTGGTCCACGAGTTCAAAAAGGGCTATGGACCTTCTGAATGGGATTGCTCCACAATATCAACTCTGCACAATACGGGTGCTCGACGATTGCACCCGCGTTCACTGTCAAAGATCCTCAAGATGGATCAATCGTGGATTGGTGACGCGCAATTCTACCCTCCTCTAATTCCTCCTTTATGCCTTCCACTGCTAAGCCAAGCACATCGCGAAGCAACAGTGGGG
>Ga0268250_10000660_pt1 | contig 15909 bp, 14 predicted proteins | sample AgamicAsSfe_FD_200448 | JGI IMG/M metagenome (GOLD analysis project Ga0268250, IMG submission 200448) | Agave microbial communities from Guanajuato, Mexico - As.Sf.e (v2) (version 2) | ecosystem: Host-associated > Plants > Phyllosphere > Phylloplane/Leaf | place: Guanajuato, Mexico | collected... | reverse complement strand
CTGGGTTGTGGATGGGCAGAGGTGAGGGGACGGGGGTTGGAGTGAGCTCCCCAGCAGATAACCAATCTGAGACTCACCCAGTTCCCTTGTCAGCGTCAACCTCGTACTCGCATACAGCATCTTCTGCCGTACAGGTGCCTTGTCAGGCACATATGTGATGGCCACGCATCCTGCTCCCAAACCACCTCCAGCTCCATCCTGTTTCAGAATGACATATGTAGCCACATTCTCCTTGATATGCGGTGTAAGACTCTCGAGATCGCGTGTGAGGTCTGCAGAATTGGAGTCCGAGGGGATTATGGTAGAGGGGACGAGAGATTCGGGCGAAGTTGAGATGGAGACTAGGAGGCCGCGTTGGGTAGGGGAGGAGAGGAGGGTTGAAAAGGCGGTTATGAGGTCGGAGGAGGCTGGAGGGAAATCAGGGTTAGCGATTGAGGTGAGGAGTAGCGTCAGGTGGAGTGAGGTTACCTGATATGCCGGACTGCATCTTGGAACTTGTCTTGACTATATGTCGTACTCAATTAGAGCTCGCAGTGAGGGAGGCCTGTTGTTGATATGACGCTGGCGACCACTTCTGCGGGGTTGCCCCACCACCATTGGATTCATGCCAGTCAGAGGTTGTAACAATGGAATATTGTATTCCCAGACAGACTTAAGACGGCACATAGCATAGTTCGTAGGAAGACGAGGTGCTAGTAATGCTACAAAGTTACATACAGAACCTGGCCAATGTCTAGACTTTACATACACATTCTAGTCATATTCAAACATCTCAGTATGCTGCTCCAGATACACACCCATGCCTTTCCACATGAACTCTTTAATACCTTCCTCTCCCTTGCGGAGGCCCCATAGCATACCCCTGTGCCTCCGCCCACCGATGCAAAAGGGCCGGGTCGAACCCAAGGTTCTGGCCTTGCTGACCCATACCATACGGCATACCCATCTGCTGCTGCTGCGGCGGCATGTGCATGCCAGGCTGATACGGGCGCTGACCCAACAGGGCGCGGTAGGCGTCGTTGTGTGTAGTCTGTGGATATCCCATGACACCGAACATTGGCGGTGGGGGACCACGCTGGTATTGATGATGCTGTTGATGTTGCTGTTGGTTGTGATATTGTCCTTGACCGTTAGAGCGGCCTGTGGTGAAGGGGTCGTACTGGTTGCCCGGGCCGCTTAGTGGATAGCCGTTGGAGTTGTTGGAAGCGTAGGGTGCAGATGGCATGTTCGGAAAGTAGCCGTTGTTCTGCTGGGCTGGCACTTCGCCGGCATGGGGTTGACCAGCCTTGGACGTTGGGCGAGATGGACCGTCAGTTGCCCCAGCAGGAGTGCCACCCGGTACGGCGGGGCCAGCAGGAGCGCGAGAGGAGAGTCCAACCTCATCCAGCAAACGCTTGTATCCCTGAGAAGCTGGCACTTTGAGCTCGAGAAGGACTGTGCGGATCGTCTCGATGGCCTTGGCACGCTTCGATTCTTCGAAGAAAGGTGTAGTCAGGACTTTGAAGATCAGAGTCGCACCACAAGCTTGGTCTTTCAGGATCTCAGTCAACACGCTATCTTCAGGTGTAGTGAAGATGGCATCAAGGAGAGCGTCGCGAGCACCAGGCTCATTTCGCTGGTTGATGATCTTGAGGATCGTGAGATAGGCAACCTTGTGGGTACAGAGCTCGATCAAGTGAGGGATCAGCAGAGGTACCAGAACCTGGCGTCGACCGGGGAAGGTGCACGTATCGAGATACCATGTTAGAAGTAGAGCACCGTTCGTGTTGGTAGCGAGCTGTACGCTGTTCAGCGCGATGACAGCAGCAAGCATCCTCTGCTGGTCCTTTGTAGCGTGATGGCTCTCGAGGCATGCTCGCATAGCCCTGGCACCAAAACGGCCCCCAGAGACTTCCGTGAGACGAGTGAGCATGACATCGAAGAGGAAGTCATTGAATGGAGCATCAAACTTGAGGCAACATTGCATGACATAGTTGCCATATTGATCAAGAAAGCACGCGATACCGTAAGGTCGTAGACCATCGACAATCATGGACATCTGCTTAGGCGTGTGTGCCACATCGATGACCTTTTGTGCGGCCCAAGTCCCGTTTTTGTGGACACCAATCTCAGCAAGATAGGGTTGTAGTTCTGCCAGCATTAATTCCTTCATAGGCTCAGAACAGAAATCGAAGAGTTTCTGAACGACAGTGTTCCCCAGGTAGTCACTGGCCAGCTCTGCAATTTCAGGTAGCATTGCCATGGCTATGTCTTCGATCTCCTGCGGGGTAGTGTTGTCAATTCTCTTACGGATATCTCTGAGCTTGGGTGCATCATGTATACGACCACTACCAGACTCTGGGACTGGAGGTATCTCAGATTCGTAGTGATCATGTTGTAATGCTTGATCGACGGTCATTGAAATGCGCGCGATTTCCTCCTCAGTAGCACCAAGGATTTTGACAATGTTGAGGATTTCGTCCTTTGATTCACGAATACTTGCCACAGGAGGTGGAACCATATCGTCGTTTAGGCCAGACAAAGGCTTTGTGATCTCGAGACCATTGTTAGGTGCGACCATTACACTTCGACCTAAAGGCAAGGCCGGGCTGGGTGAGGGAAAATAGCCTTCGGCAGTTGGCGTGCCTACAGTACTCTGTACCTTGGCGAATCCGATCCTGACTAGACCAGCACCAGGGAAGATCTCCTTGCCATCAAGCTCGGACTTTGCTTGCAAAGCACTCTCCACTCTCTCAAAGTTGACAAAGCCACAACTCTTATGTGTCAAAACTCTAGCTGACTCAATCTTGCCGAACGCTTCGAAAATCGCCTTGAGTGAGCTCGTAGTGGTGGAGGGAGGTATGTTTCCTAGCCATAAAGCCCGGGTTGCATCATCATATACCATTCTGCCGCCTGGCGTCGCTACTGCTTGTGCTTGTGCTGCAAGGTTGAGCAGAGCAAGTTCTTGGATTTGAGCCTGCAGGTCATCGGCCTCTATACCACCAGACACGTCTTCCTCCTCATCCTGGATCTCCACCTGCGATGGTGTGTAACCTCTCCACAACCGTGAGGAAGGCGAGTCAAGTAAGCCTGCTGTACGTGCTCGTGGTCGATTGACTGCCGCAGCATGAGCAAAGGCCTGTACATCGATATTGTGCTGTCTAATCTGGGCTTGGGTTATGGCAAGTGCTTGTGCTGCTGCTTCAGCCGAAGGTGTCAACATGCCACTGTAGTATGCTCCATCATCCATTTCATCCTCTTCCTCTTGCTGGTATTTCTCCTTTGCATTCACAGAGTATGATCTGAACCGGTTACTGGGTAGTCTTTGGCTCGCCATTAATGGTCGTCGTCCCATGTCTTGCGTACTGGGCGCACCAAACCCTGCGTTGGTCACTGGAGCGCTGGCTGGGCTCGGGTCGACTAATCCCAGATAATCCAATGTCCTGATATCTGCATCGACCAAAGAGTCCTTTCGATATTCAAGAGCTGGTGGAGAACTGGGACTATCAGGTAAAAGCCCAGATAACGTGCTCGCTCTTCCTCGATTGTAAGATGTGGAGAATACAGTCGGTCCAAAAGGCGTGTTGGCAGATAACAAAGACGTCCGCGAAGGATTAGAGCCTGCCCTGATCCTCGACAATAGTACGGCAGCAGATACGGGCGCCTCGCTTGCAGCATTCTCGACAAGTGACGCACTGCCTGGGCGGAAAGGAGCACCCGAAGCGTCCGTCCTAGTCGGTGACTGATGCACTATAGCCATTGGTGGAATAAGTCCCGGGGGTAATCTGGTAGGAGCAGTCCCAGCTCTTGACCTGCGTGTCGCGGCAGTGTTCGCAGCAGCACCTAGCAGCGGCCCTTGTTGCTCGTAGCCAGGTGTCGGCATGCCTAGGTCCGGGAAAGGGGCTGCCTCATCACCAGGGGACTCGGGTATAACTTCTCGCAAAGGTGTAGATAAACCGCTGACGACCGGAGGACCCCATCCGGGCGTTCTGTGCAAAGTCTTTTAGCTTTTGAACGTTGCATATATGTATGTCTTACAAACCTTCGAGGATAGAATCGACTATTTCCCGCATCTCTGGAGGGAGAACCTGTGCGAGCCTCACCCAGCCCCAGTCCTCCGAGACTTGCTCCGGCAGCCTGCAGTCGAGTACTCCGAGGTCCTGGAGATGAAACAGGGGAAGCTATAGACCTCGCTGGGGAACCAGGATTGGGTACCAAGGCAGGGATTCCGCCGAGGTCTATCGAGAACGGCGCTCGCATCGAATTGGACATAGCAGTATATCCAGCCTCGAGTTCGGTAGTATGTCCAATTGCCCAGAAGAGCTATGCTCAGATGTACCAAATTGTCTTGTTCAAAAAGTTATTAAATTCCGTTGACGTGTTTCTTGTAAGCGCTAGACCAGCCAGCTGCTTCACGGATCGTTGAGGAGAAGGTAGATTAGTATACTAGTATTAGATGCCCTCCAGTATTAAGGCGCAGCCAATGCGTTAGGGCTAGATCTCGTCGAGAGTAGGGACGAAGGAACCTAAGGAAGTATGATCGGAAGTGGCATGTTCGAGGAATCAGGAGTTGGAAATCAGGGGACAGATCCACAGTGGGCAGGGATGACGAGGGGTGGTTCAAGAGTCAAGATGAAACCTCCATCGCGTATAGCATATGCAAATGTGTGTATATACGTGTACGCAAGCACACAAGCAGCAACAATCAACTGATGTTTTGTTGTTGTTCAGATGTGAAACAAGCATGAGCTTGAGCATAGGGCTATCGAGGGTCCTTCTTCTCCATCCTCCAGACGCAAGCAATACGAGGGTGATATGCAGCTCAAGATGTGCTTCGTGCCCGTAATTAATACTGTATCGTGGCTTCGAAGCTTCACTTAAGGTCCTGGAGGTTCGCAGGTGTGGTTTCCGATGCCTGTAATTGCTCATACGCTTGTCCCTTTGCTTGTCCCTGCTCCTTCTCATGTTTTTGCTCATTCGCCTGGCTTGCATTGTTGTCCAAGACCTGCGAGTCTAATCGTGCTTGTCTAATTGTCGATTGCCTCACCCACTCAAGGTCTCGTTCGTGCTGTACGGGGGGCAACGCGTAATAATACCACCTCTGCCCCTCAGAAGACCACTTGCGATTAGGCAGATACGCCTCAACACCGTAGTAGTTGTCCCTATGAAACAGAAACTCATGAGACGGCTGTCCAGCATTCTCCAGGAAGATGTCACTTCCAGCACGAACATCAGAGTCTAGCATATTGTACAAGCACGGGCCTTTGGGCTTCTTGTCGCCCTTGCGCTTCCATCGTGAAGATCGCAGAATCGTCGATGTGATTGTCGCAAGATGTTTCTCCAGGATGCATGCGTACATCAACTTATGCTGCATTGCCATCCGCACAATGCCAGCATTCCTGCTTAGTAACTTCTCGTTCCAATCTGGAGTCGTGCCACGTGCTATCATTGGAATGGGTTCTCGCTTCTCCAGGCATTTCTGCCAGTAGTTGAGGTCGATGATGAGGCAGAGATTGTTCCATGAGAAGACGCATGTCATACATGTACAGATTACGTGAGGATCGTACTGCGGAATATGCTGGTAGTATGCTTTACGGTGGATACCCATGATCTCCTGCCGTCTCTCACTCAGTAATGCTGGACGGGCATCAAGTGGCACTTCATCGAACGAGAACGGCAATGGGAAGCATCTGAAGAGAGTGCCGTAGCGTATGTCGAGTACCCTTCTCGCGATATGATCCTCATTTTCGAGTACGAAAGCTTTGATGGCGGAAGTTGTCCGTGATAGCCGGATGGTACTGCTCGGTTCGAGAAAGGCTATAATGTTTAGGACAATCTCATCAGGGAGGTCTTGCAAAGTAAATTTTGATGCTGAAACTTCCGCAGCTTTTTCAGACTTTTTCAGTTCGCGCTTCTGAAGCCTTTCAGTCTTTTTGGAATGCAGATGGAGTGCGGCAGTCTTGTCAACGAGTGGTTCCTCGACAGGGTCAGGCGTAGTTTCAACTACTTTCTTCTGACGCCGTCGAGTTGGCTTTGGTGTTTCAATGGCATATTGAGCACGTAAAGCAGCTGCCGTGTTGATGTCGGCACGCACTTCGTCCATGAAAGATATGTGCTGCTACCTGTTATTGCTCTGTTGTTTAGCAGGAAACAGTGCTACTCCGATTATTCTAGACCACAAATGCAGGAGATCAGGTCATAGAACTGTTCATAGAATTCGCCACCCATTGTGGAACGACTCCGAAACTTCACGCCTCCGTTCCTCAGCAATACATTACCTTAGGTACAGACGGAAAAACACAAGCAGAACTCAAGAGCATAGAGCAAATGGTCTGGTGGAGAATTTGCTGTATGTATTGACCTACTGAGTCGCTAGTCCTGAATAGGAGAAGGAAGAGGCATTCATGATCACGAAAAATAGGATGTCTGTCTGTTCTGCTATTTTGCATATACTATGTGCCCACAATCCTCTGTATCACTTTCCCACGCACGATTACATGTAGTTTCGGGGAGTCACGTACGTCTAGACTCATCTGACTCAATGCCCGCTGTCCCTCCTGAGCAACAGTTCGGGACCGCAGTGTATATGCAAGTTGCGGATTTATAGTGTGACAAAGGACTAAGGTAAAGTGATAGAGTGTAAAGTGATAGAGTGATAAAGACAGTCAAAGCATCGGACTTGATGTCCGAAGCGTCATGTTTCAATGGCACATACACGCCATAGCGGACCGCGCCGCATGAGCCCTGAGATGGGACAGCGGCACGATAAGTGGTTTTCCCCTTACTCATCTCGTCGGACTCTTCGTCCGCTGTTCGCACAGGCGAGCATCCGAGTATGCGAGGATTACACATGCATCGTCGGGCATGAAGTCCGCGGCAACAGGAAGATGGCGAATACAAGCAATACCCAGCGGGTTTGTATCATGTGAGCCGCGAGCCGCGAGGCGAGATGGTAAATGTTCGAGGTGATTTCAGCACCTTGTCATCTCGACGTTTGTATCCGCATAGAATTTGTACTCCGACGTCTAGACTTTAGCGATAGTGAGGCACTTGGCAGGCGGAAACGAGTATATAGAATACCTACAGTGTGCTCATGCAGTCGTCCTGATGTCTGATGTCGGACACGAAGTCCGTAGCATCACAGGTGAGTGACAAATCCACGCAATAGCGGGCCGCACCACTTGAAAGCAAGGAAGACGGCACGATGGGGTGGGTTTTGGCTCCTCTTCCATCTCGAAGTCAAATGCTACCTGCATCTGCATCTGCAGGACTTGAAACTCCGGCGTGTGACTACAGAGGCAGTGAGTGAACTCGCGTCTAGACACTCAGCAGTCTGGTCTGGATTCTTTACCTAGGAAAACCTACGAAATCGAAGCCATGCCTTGAACAATGATGACCCAGCAACGGAGACATGGATATGTCGGAGCAGTCGCGGTCCAGAACAGCGTGGTCCACAGTGATCACACGCACTCCAGCACAACATGCAGAGTGCAAATCGCATTCAGCTGACGCAATAACATCTACCCCAGCAGTTTCACAAAGCATCGCAACTTCACAAAGCCTCGTCATCCTGAGCATCAAGCATCAAGCATCATAGTAGTTCCACTTACCCTTGTTCTTCATTAATAATGCTTGCTAAGCGGAGGTGCACCCCTCTCACCCTGAGGTTCCACCAACTCGACTATGACGAAGGATGAGAAGAATCCAGATGTCCATACCTTCGTACTACTGATGTGAGCGCCCGAGATGAAGTGATAAAGTGGAATGAAGTACATGTAGACCTCGGAAGGCGAAGCGGAGCGACCTCCTCAAGTGATCCTTACTCTTTACCTTACTCGAGCGGTGGCGGCACGCTAGAAAGGATTGCAGGACCACAGGATGTCACAAGAGAGATTCCGGTGCATCACAAGGACTTTGCATCGCCATTGTCCTGGATAGGCGACGTGAAGCGACTCATGCGAGCTCCTCAAGGATTTCTCACCTCGGTCCAGTGACAACTTCAGCCATTAACCGCATTCGTATGAGAGTATAATTTCAGCACGAGATTGTATGCTGCAGGTAGCATCATCCTGATCTGTGGCTGCATGGCCCGCGATCAACACACACCGTGCGATTCGAGGGACTACCGCAATATCAAAGCACGAACATAGAATCCAGCTTCGAACGTCCCGACTGTGCTCCCAAATCATTGCCCCTTTATGCATTTACTACTATCCTGAATGAAACGGCAGATTCCCAAACTACAAACACTGGGAGTAATAAATCGAGCTGGCAGTACAAGTCGACCCAGCAGCACAAACCGTGCTTCCCGTCCATCCCTGCCCTCCGCACTGCGCGTACTTCGGCAGCGCAGAACCCGTAGCTGTGATCGCAGTCGTCGTGCTAGAGGCCGAAGCCTTTGTGCTCGTCGCAACCACAGTTGTTGTGGCAGCCTTGGTGGAGCTAGTAGTAAAGGAAGCAGAAACAGATCCCAGAACGACAGCGGCGCTGTAGGAAGAAACAGTAAGGACGGCGTTTGATCCAGTGAAGGGCTCGGTACCGGCTCCAATGCTGAGTAGATACTCGCTTGCAGACAGACCTTGATTGGCGATGAGGTAGGTGAAGAAAGCCTTGAGGTCGCCTGAGAAGTTCGTGTCCATTTTGCTGGCGACGACGAAGGAGTAGACGGTCGTCTGACCATTGGGGCCCTGGAACTGTTAGTGGGAGGTCTAGAACGTATCTTTTTGTTTCTGAATTCATACCTTGAAGAGGTTGAAGATGGTGCCTCCAATGGTAGGGGTGGCAATAAGAGAGCCAGTGGAAGAGATGGGACCGGCACCTCCAAGGGCACCAAGCCAGACCATGATCTCGAATTCGTCTGAGCCTGTTGGGGTGGAGGACAAGAACATGTCGTAGGAGACATCAGCGACGATGTTGGATCCGGTGTAACTATGGACGGTGTCAACGCAAGGTAACTTTGGGTAGATATGTCGCAATGGCTTACCTCCAAGCCCAGGTAGATGGGATACTGCTAATAGCAGACAACTTCGAGACGACAGGCATGTTGAGTACAGCATTGGTGTAGCTCTTGACCTGGTTGGAACCACCAGACCATGACCAGCTTGTGGTCCAGGAGATGGCGTTGCCGCTGCTGCCTGTGGCGGAAGAGCACTGGCTTCCAGTACCTGCGGCCTCGTTCCAGAGATCGGCGTAGAGTGTATATCCGTTGGTCTGGATGCTGTCCCATTGACCACATTGCGAGGCGACAGCACGCTCGGACAGGTCGACTGGTGTAGGCGAAGCCAGGACAGGGGAGATCAGTGCCGCTGCAAGGCTGAGGAAAGTGCTTGAATGCATGTCGAGTAAGGATGGAATGGAGATGTGTTCACGAGACCAGCTTCGAAATGGTGAAGAAAGCGTCGAGCGAGAGAAAGAGAAAATGTCTTGAGATCACAGCACGTACATGTGTACATGAACATACAGCAGCATAGCAAGCGGGCCATGTATACAGCTGACATATCCAATAATGCTTGCAATTGTTTCATGTGAGCGGGGTTTTAGCGCGCTTCCTCGCCTGCACCATCTACATAAACCATGTCTAGCACGGGTAGAACAATCCAAGCCTAGTCAATATGGGTATCGTGTATGAAATGGCACGGGTAGACTTTGTAGAAGAGTGACGAAAAGAGAAACCAAAGGAAGACGCCGTTGACAGTTGAATCGCTGGTGTCGGTTCAGAAAGTCGTGGCACAGGTACTGAAGGAACAGGGGTCAGGAGACGAGAAATGCATCTCAAAGGAACAGCTCAGCTCAGGATACATGGAAGTAAGGTATTCAATACAATTCGAGAGTATAGCTAAATAGAGGCCGTGAAAGTCATAAAGGTTCATATCCGAAGTCAAAGTCGTAAAAGCGTCGCCTCCCCTTTCCCGTCCGTCTCGTCCTTCATAAATCCGTGATAAACCCCGCCCGCAGATCACATCAACCAGATCTCGATGTTCTCGATGTTCTCGACCGCGTCTTACGCCTCGTACCAAGCCAGTCCCCAAGCCTCGTTATGCAAGCCTTGGACCAATATCACCGTCGCTGCCTTGAAATTGGCAAGGATGTATTTGCGCGTCCAGACTTGCATGGATGTGACTCAGCTGACACATGATGCTCAATCTGATGTTGGCTGAGAACCTGAGAACGCCCGACTCTAAGTCTAGAGCTATGCGGGCGGGAGTCAACTGATGAAAACGCCTCGGTCTGATGTTGCCTCAAAAGCCACGATCCCAGCTCGTGCATACTCATCAAGGCTTTCTGAGGCGGTGGCGTGATCGAGTGTTCGTCCTCGTGGGACTGTAGCCATCACATTGTGCTTGGGCTGGCCAACCAGGTCCGGTTGCCATGATCGTATGTTGATATAGTTGGTGAAGCAAGAAGCTTTTGATTGTATGGTAATCGTGTAGACCAGTATGTATAGAGGTGATAAGAGGTGTTCATTCATCGCTTGTAGCCAACCATTGATGCACATCGTCCACAATAGTATAGGTTCAGTCCGAAGGATATCATGCTGTCGAGAGGAGCAGGAGATGAGAGGGTAGCAGAGCGATGGCATCTGCTGCAGCGGACAATCTCGTCGCAAGCCGAATGTGGTGATCGAAGAAGAGGTGTGCGAGGTGGAGAGTTTGGTGAGCTGACATCGCCGCAGTAGCTATGGCTGCTATGACTGCTTTGACTGCCGTGACGAGACATGCTGTCTGTGGAGTCTGTGCTATCTGACGTGTTCAGGCTGGGGATGCGTTGCTGTTGTTGAGGCTGTGCTTGAGGTCGGATGTGCAGAGGGTGGGCGACTGAAGTCTGAAGCTGAAGGAACTTGGAGACGTCCATTTGTCGGGTATGTATGTTGTGTGTGTGTTGCTGGAATAGAGAGCTGTGATTCGTTGGTGGTAGTCCTCCTGTCGAGACGAAGGACAGTGTCGAGTGTGTGGTGAGATAGCGTAATAGTAGAGAGTGTTGTGGGTATCGTTCGTCCAGGAATGTGGTGGTGGTGGCTGAGATTGTCAATTGTGTCGAAGAGAGACGGAGCGAACAAAGGACATAGATATACATATCCAGGACAGACTGCAATACAAGGCCGCAACATCTGATCAGTCAGATCCAATCCTCGCGCCGATGCACATCGGACCTGTATGATCTACCAGTAATATTTGGAGTATGATTATGGGAACGGCACGACATGCAAATCTTGGAAATGCGATGTGATCAAGAAGTGGGGCTGGAGAACTTCGATCCTCGATGAACCACTTGTAAAAATCGAAACGGCTTTCCTTAAATCCCCTTCCTCCCGTGCCTGCCGCGTGGATCGTGATGGAGAGGTCTGAAACAAAGGGCCAGCTCAGCTCAGGGGAAGTGGCTGCGAGCAGAGGTCGGGCGGTTGGCTCGGCTTGCTCCAGGAGTCACCTGAGTCACCTGAGTCACCTCCCATCACCAAACTCATCATAAGCACGAACTTGCAGATGGAATGTTTAGTTTCCGACAGAGCAATCATTTGGGGTGTGCCATCGCTTAGCGATCACATCGTGTCTTGCATACGTGAACTCTTTGTGTTATGCGCCTCGATGACAGTCATGAAGTTCGATACATGCTCAGCATTCCTGACGACAACAACATCGGTGCCATTGTGGTTTCAAAGGTATGCAGCATGATGATGCACGCCACTCGGCAGTTTCAGCACGAGAGTGGCAAGTGAGACCCCGTGTCGATAGTGACGATCTGAAGATCATCGTTGGCGCATCGTGATTTAGAGTTGCATAACCCCGCACGATTCAATAATATCAGAGACGTGTATGAAGCCACAAGAACTAGCTGTAATCTATTGTAGTATGGTACCCAGCGATATTGACCTTCGAATAGCCTGTATCATTCTAGCTTCAACCACTATCGCAGGGGCAGAGCATGAAATCGCAAACGTGCGCGGCCCGGATGATGTGATCCGAGAGAGACGTCTGCACTCGCACTCGCACTTATGCTCGTGTGCTTCGCTCACATATCGATGCTGCAGCTGACATTTCGGTCTTTTATTGAATGGAATGCATCACGAAGAGTTGGCATCGACCATTAAAATCCGTAAATCGCATACATCGACAGATACCATGACCATGCGGCCGCCTTATCCGATGCATATTCCTTCAATCTGAGTAGGCAACACTCCGAGACAAGTCAGCGTTTAAGCCGAGCTGTAAGCTGTGGGCTGCGTCAAGCTGTATCGTGAATTATTCTGTCTGTACTCTGTTCTCGGACTCAGATGCCGTCCACTAGATGGCTTCAGTATGCGCAACAACTGTGCTATCCAAACTTTGCCACCTCTTCACTCGTGTACTTCACACAGGCAGGGATGCAGCTCCTCACCAGAACAAGTCTGAGCAGAATCCGATCCCGCAAGCTTGCAAAAGAGGACAACCTCTCATCCCGTTACCCATATAGATCACAATAACAACAAAGACATCAATAAAGATCACGCAATGGTCTTCACTAAGAATGTAGCATTATATGAAGATGTGACCATCGTGCATCGACGCATCGTGAATTCACTCTGCTGAGGAAATGATTAGTAGGCATGTCCAGGTCTCGAAAAGTCGATGAAGATGCACTCTTCACGCTAGAACTTGGCCACGCTAGACAGCCAGACCAGACCACATTTCTTGAGCCAAGAGAAGCAGTGTAGCAAACGATTGGCTGTAAGATTGAGAGTGCTGTAGGCTCACAGGATACCTCATTGGACATGCTTGATCACATGCCTACAACATCTTTCGCGCGTAATTATTTCGGGGATTCACCCGGCAAGCCAACTTTCCTGGTCGCTATCTCGAGCTGGAACTAAGCACGATCTCAGTAGCCAAGCAAAGGTATATTACTCGATACAGGAAACTCATGAACGTAAATCTAACGCGATCTCTTGACGATAGTCAATTGGGCAAGCCTTTACCCCAAAATCGCAATTTCGAAGCTCCCAACCTCCTCGCGCAACACAAAATGGCCAGACAACCCAACCTATACTCGTGCGCAGACGCCGACAAGCTCGCACCACTCCTCCGCCGCTATGTTCTCCAGTGTCAAGATGCTGGAATTGAGCATCACGGCTCTTTCCGGGTTGGTGTCTCTGGCGGCTCTCTACCAAAAGTCCTCGCGAAAGCGCTTCTCGCCGACAGCAATGGCAGCCCAGAAGACACAGCACAGTTCGGAAAGTGGGACATTTTCTTCGCGGACGAGCGATGTGTACCTCTCGACCACGAGGACAGCAATTACAAGCTAGTCAAGGAGGAGCTCATAGATAAAATCCCGGAGAAGCTGGGCAAGCCGACCGTGCACACTATCAACCTCGAGTACCTGAACGACGTGGACGAGATGGCAGATCAATATGAGAAGGATCTGATCCAGACATTTGCAGCAAAAGACAGTGCGCGCTTCCCAGTGTTCGACCTCCTTCTGCTCGGATGCGGGCCCGATGGGCATACGTGCAGCTTGTTCCCAGGACACGAGCTGTTACGGGAAACTGAAGGATGGTGCCTGCCAATCCAGGACTCGCCTAAGCCACCCAAGGCGCGCATCACCCTGACACTGCCAGTCATTCACGCTGCAAGCAAAATCGCTTTTGTTGCAACCGGCGCAGGAAAGCAAGGGATTCTGCACAGCATTTTCGACACGGAGGAGGGCCGGTCGATACCGTGTGGAATTGTCAACGAAGGTGGCATGGACAAGGTCAGCTGGTTCTGTGACGCGGACGCAGTAAAGGAGGTGTCCTTCCCGAAGAAGAGCAGTCTATGAAGAGACGTGCGGAGTTTGGTTGACTTTAAGCTGTAGAAAGCAGGGCAATAGAATGGGTATTATGGGTTTGGACACTCAATAGGTTCGAGACAATCGTTCTCACCATACAGATGTCGAACTGAGATTTTGGACACATTTGATATTCCTTTCGTTATTATAGACGTTTCAGCATGCTGTGAAACGTCCCGTCGTGTGTTTGAAACCACGTTTGAAACTGTACAATTCACTACATTTATCCTCGCTGTTTTCGACGGTCCCCGTCGCATACCAGAGCCATCGTGACATATGTGAAACGCGTGCTGTTCGCACGTACGCAAGAAACCACTGTGACGTGACGTGACGTGACGTGACTTGCCTCCATTCACGCCAAGACAAGCAGACATCAGCGCGCATGGCAAGAATCGTGCAGACGTCGAGAGATGGTGAGCAAGTCGCCCTGCAGCCGGGACAGAAGACGTCGACGAGACCGGCAAGAAGGAGCCCGCCCAAAGACAGTACGATGGCGTCGCCAGATGTGACCAGATCAGAAAAAGCAAAACAGCTCCCCGTACCTGGACGGACAATCACAGCTGCTACACGTATGAACGTAGCTAGCAGCATCAACGGCATGAAGAGCACAGCTCTCGGCGAGAGCTCGGCTGCTTCATCAGCAGAATCGTCAGTTCCTGGACAAACGGCTGAAACCCTCCAACCTCCACGAAAGCCCGCGATTGAGACTCGAAGTCTACAGCGACCTGGCTTCTCAAGAACAATAGGCCAGGGGCAGGAGAGCTCCAGTCCACGGCGACCGAGTCCGCAGATATCAACGGCGTCAGGCTCGTCGTTGCGTACGACACCACCAGTCACCACATCACTTCCTGGAGAAGCAGTTGGAGCAAGGAAATCCAAGACGCCCGCCAGCACACCTTTACGACCTATGCGACAACCGACAGCAAGTGTCACGACACGCACGCCCAACACAGTCCCAGCCGCACGTCCAGCTAGCAGAGTATTGCCCACGACCAAGACACCATCTTACACATTCCGAAGCGGCAGCAATATTAACACCCCGAGCACCAAACCGATCTCCTCAGCCACAATGCCCCGAACACCGAGGCCCGCCGCAAACACCTCTTCACCAATCAAGCCACCTCTCCCCAAACCCTCCTTCACGACCTACCAACGCTCCTTCAGCCCGTCTAAGCCGCTCCCCGCTACCCCTGCATCCACGACCTCCTCAATCACGGCATCCAAGCTCAACACAAGACACATCCGCCCCCAAACCCACTTCCTCCATCTGTCTCTCCTACACGCCGCCGCCGCGCCCACACTGACGGCGTACACCTCTTCTGCGCATGACAATCTCCTCGCCATACATAAGTCGTTGCAGGCGCTGTATTCGCAAGTGTTGGTGCTGGAGCGGCAGGCACGACAGGCGGAGAATGCTTTGACGTTGCATCGCTGGGCGGGCGGCAATGTGAATAGTGTGGGGAGGAGGCTTAATGTGCTGTGTGCGGTGTTAAGGGACGTTATGGCGTTGACGGCGCCGGGCGGGCGGATGGTGGTCAGGCGACGACGAAAGGGGCGTGCTGAGCGTGGGAGTGAAGATTTGGACGGTGAAAATGATGGGACTGATGGCGGAGACTTACATGCAGCTCATGAACAAGAAGGGGAGCATGAAGAAGAAGAGCTAATCGAAGAGCAGAAAGGCCAGTACGCCATCCTCATCGCGGACTTCACAGCTTGGACGACGTGGGTGCAGGCGATATGGCGGGCGAGGGATAAGGCGTCTGATGAGTACGGAAGTGACACTACGGCTTCAATAGATATACCTACCACACCGTCACCGGCAGGTTCTAACCCATTACTGAACACGCCCGACACAACCGTCACGCCCATCGATCCCCTGGGCGACGCACCAAAAGCTTCCCTCCGCTCACTCACGCACACGATCAACGCACTGTTGCTGCGCTTGAACGACCTACCTGCCTTTCAAGCATCAACACAGAACCACACACCGACAACATCCACATCTCTATCCTCAACACCTACACCAATCCACCTCCTCACCCTCTCCCACGCCCTCCTAACAGGAATGCAAGAGGAGCTCCAGCTGATGCGGGAGATAGAGTTTGAGATCGTGGTGGGCGAGGAGGCGTGGAC
>Ga0268250_10000658_pt1 | contig 15921 bp, 5 predicted proteins | sample AgamicAsSfe_FD_200448 | JGI IMG/M metagenome (GOLD analysis project Ga0268250, IMG submission 200448) | Agave microbial communities from Guanajuato, Mexico - As.Sf.e (v2) (version 2) | ecosystem: Host-associated > Plants > Phyllosphere > Phylloplane/Leaf | place: Guanajuato, Mexico | collected... | reverse complement strand
ATAACGCTAACAATTAATTTTTATCTAAATATCGACAATGAACATCTGGTTCATAGCTCCACTAGAGCTGTCCATTCTTCTCCCTCGTAATCTCATCCGCCGAGTCGCTTTCCGACACAGACTTAGGCGCCATCATAGGCTCAGGGCCCTTTGGCGAGCCGGGTGTGGTGCGCTTGAAGTAGTTGTGTACATCAAGGTGGTCGTCCTCGTCAGGGTCAGCACCTTCCCAGCCATTCTTCTCAGAGAACTTGTGTTGCTGGCGTTCGAGCCACTCTGCGCGCATCTCGGTAATCTTCTGCTCGTAGTCGAGCTTGGCGTCGTAATCCTTGTGCTGGCCACGGAAGCGCTCCCACCAGGACAGGTGCTTCCAGTGGATGGCAATACCGTGGTAGTCGTGCTCTTTGCCCGCGCGAATGTATGCCCAGCGACGCTCTTGCTCCTTGAGATCCAGACCGGTCGTGTCTGGAAGGAAGAGTAGAGTAAGGAGAGCACCAGCAAGACCAAACCAGGGAACAAAGTAGAACTTGGTCTGAGTGTCGATGTAGTTGTACAGGACGGCGGCGAGTAGGGCACCAGCCTTACCGCAAGCAGCACTGAAACCGTGAGCGGTGGCGCGGACCGGTGTAGGGAAGACCTCGGCAGCGACAAGGAAAGTGACACTGTTGGGGCCGAATTGGTTGAAGAACGAGGACAAGAAGTACATGGCTTGGAAACCGTGAATGTTCTCAGGCGACGTGAAGTAGTCCAGAGCGAAACCGGGGATGATGAAGAGAACAAAGTCAGCCAGGAAACCGACGATCATCATCCATTTGCGCCCGTAAAGCTTGTTGTCGATGAGCAAGGAAGCGAGGTAGTAGCCACAAAGCGATACACCGACGTTGATCAAGTTATACAGCCAGCCGGTCATGACAGACTTGTTACCAGGCGTAATAATGCTGATGAATTCGTTCTGGAAAAGCTTGTTGCCGTAGAAGAAAACGTCGTTGGCAAACCAAGCGCCGGCAGTAGCCAGAAGACGGGGTCCAAAGTATGTAAAGGTAAGTTTCAAAGACTGAACGTCGTAGCCGGTAACGTTCGACTTCTTCTTGGAAAGCGCCAGCTGCCTCGAAGCCGATTTCATCTTGTAGTAACGGAAGTAGACGAGCCAGAGTGTACCGACAGCAGGAATGGCGAAGGAGACACGGTAAGTCCATTGAGCCAAGGTCTTCGAGTACGGGGGGGATGATCCGCCGTGGAAGATAAGGAGCAAGATGATCAGGATGACCTGGTTGAAGAATTGTCCCCAACCTTGCATCAGGAAAGCACTGGTAACTTTCCTGCCACGGTGAAGACGATCGTCCTTGGTAGAGACTTTTCCGGAGCCGACAGCGTTCTCCATACCAGCAGTCGCAGTCATGGGGTACTCGCCTCCAACACCGATACCGTAGAAGAATAGAGCCCAGACGTAGCAGATGACCCATCCGTTCTGGGTGACACCCCAGGCAGCAGTGAGCATGAGGAGACCGACGAACATGATAACAGCATCTTGGATAAGACCGAAGCGGCGGCCGAGCCAATCACCAACAATACCAACGAGGATCTGACCAACAATGATACCGCAAATCTCGAGGTAGTCAATAGCCTGTAGCCAGGTTTCATCGCAAATCTCGTGCTTACCCCAGCATGCTGGGAAGGCAGCCTGCAGAAGAGGTCTGACGTTACCAATGGAGAACAGAACGTAACTAGATTCATGTTAGCGAAGAATTGAGCGATGAGATGTTTCGACTTACCCCTCGAGACCAAGACCCATACCAGGAATTACACAGGTTCGGAAGTAGTGACCAAAAGGCGCAAGTGGGTCTTTCTTGAACATGTCCCAGAAGTAGGTTGCTTCAGCTTTCGCTTCAGCTTTGTCGACTTGTCCAATGAATTTGACCCGTTGACCCAGTGGCATGTCTGCCCAGTAGGTGCCGTTGGCATTGTAAAGGTCGTCGGGGTGAAGCAGGGCATGAAACACATTAGACTCGTTCGCGCTCATGTCGTTACGGATGTCAATGTCCTGAGTAGCTTGGTGCTCGCCGGTCATGTTGGGGCCATGGGGTGCAGCAACACCATAATCCCGGAGGGATGGTGGCGTAGGTTCGTGAGAATTCGCCATAGTAACAACTGTACAACGAGGGCTGGGCCGGACTCGTTGTTATATGCTGATAGTGGAATGGCTTGAAAAAGCGTTGCCCAGAGCCGCGGGTCCTAGGCGAAGCTTATATGCGCTTTGATGCTAATCCGAGGCGGCGGATTATCCCACGGATATTACAATCGTTTGATGATGTGGGTTGCGCAAGTAATTCCACGCACAATGCAGAACAGTAGCACGTTCGATAGGGTGGCTTCTGAGTGGTCGATGGGATCTGCAAATCGACGCGATGCCAGATGCTAGTAATAGCCGGGCGGTCCGATGACGAACTTTCCGATATGGTATGCACGGATTGGTGATGGACACACGCCTCGAGCTGCTTGTGATGCGTTCTTCTGTTCCAAAGGGCTGCCGCAAAAGCCCGGTGCGTAGGAATTGAGGGTCAGAGAGGTAGCCACCCAGGTTCAGCCGAGCGGAAAAGATGAGGCAGAGGCGCACAGGGAGCGCGAACTTGAGTGAACAAAGTTGAGCATTTCGCACAAGCCGACGAGCTACAGGTTATATAAGGGTCCAAGGATGCGAAGAAAATTCTAGTGTACAGACCGTCGCTTCCGGCGGGGGCATAACGTTACTGTGGACGCGAGGATACTAGAGGTTTGAAAGCCCCACCCAGTCTGGAAGGAGCTCACGCGACAGCAAATCCCAGCCTTTTCGGCACAAGCAGCACCCTCTAATTGGGCCGAGAGCGAGTGCATCCCCGTAGTCGCCAAATCCGAGGCTGTTGAACCTTCTTGCTGTCCCCAGATTTATGTCTTTCCAAGGTACTATTCGTGATAGCTGATGGAGCCATGACGTTTTCAACAAGCCTTCCAGGGCTTGCACAAGCATACCAAGCCTACGATCAAGAGGCATGGCAACAGATCAGTTGCCCAGCCCTGCTACGCCATTGACGCATTCCTGCCGCGTCGCCACTTGTTTGGATGTACGAGGCGATGAAAGGTCTTTGAAGGATGAAGTCTCAAGGAGCCAATCAGAGCGCCATTAGAAGAACGTGGGCGAGATCAATGGACATGGCGGGGTCCGAGAGTCTGGGCCAAGGCGGGACGTGCACGGCTGCTACGGTGCTTAGCCTCATCCATCCTCGTTCATTCTGCCGAGTATCCACACTTCGTCCGCTGCCATCGTCCCATGTCCCCCTCAACACCACCAATAATGCTGCTACGGTGACATGGTGCTCATTATCTTCGAGCGTGTCAGACCAACAGGGGCCCTGCTTGCTTGTTGCCGTTCAATAAACACATGTCGGGTTGAGAATGTGGGCTAAGGCAGGACGTGCACGGCTTACACCTGGGCAGCACTGTCTCTAGCGTCGCATTGAAAGCCGGAAGCAAGAGCAGCTCTAATTCAGCCTCTTCTTCTAATTACGCACTGCAACATAGCTGACAAGTTTAAATAAAAAGATAGAATATATAATAAAGTACTATAAGCAAGATTGCCTCTTTAAGATATTTATTAGAGGCCTTGTTATTATGTAACAAGGGCTTCCTACTATTAGCCTATGTCTGACTCCTAATACGACGCTGGAGATAATGCACGTATACGGTCGTATTCATCACGAGCGTCACTGCAGTACGCACGAGGGTGCTTCAAACCTTCTGCATGCTTTAACCCAAGTGACGACAAGTGTCACGGTACCTGACCCTCTTGACTATAAAACGCAATGGCACTTCTTGCTATAGAGTGTACTGTACATGCACGAACCAACGCATTTCCGGAGGTCCTGAGCTCGATCCATACCATACCTGTCCACCTCCTGTGCAAGCGTGCCTTGTTCTATACCACGTCAACTGCCCTCCACGATGCCGCGGGCACTGGGAACGGACTAGTCAGTCATGATATCATCCGTACCCTCAGTACCATCCGCTTTATCATCATTAGTACCAGCCACAATCCCCTCATCCTCATCCTCACCCTCACTACTGTGATCGCCAAACTCTCCTTCATCCTTACTGCAGTCTTTGCAAGTGTCCGCGTCATAGCCGTCATCATCAACAAGCTTGCTTTGTTGAGCCTCGTGCCCATGCTCTCCACCCAAACACCATCCAACACGTTCAGGATCATGCTTATGATAGCCGAGATTGCAGAAAATGCACTCGTTAACATCCGCAACTGCGCGATACTTCAACGGAATTCTGGTGTTCTCGCATCCGTTACCGTTACACAGGAAGTATTCAGTCGTAGATACAGTAGACATTCGAGCGACATGCTCAACGCCGTATTGTTCTGGGTGTTTTGGATCGAGACCATGGCTGGCCTGATGCATCTGCTGCTGCAGCAAACTGCTTTCTGACGATGAAGCAGATCGTCTAGGAGCGTTATAAAAGGTAACACGATCCAAGACCTGGTTGCGATCACGAGCTGTGACTGTACCTAGCTTTCGGCCTTTCTTGCCAATGACTTGATGTTTGTTTTGTTTGGCGCCATATGTCTCAACATGGTCCACTTTGTCAAACTGAGCGATGAACCCGTCAGAGCCTGACGAGCTGGAAGAGTCCGACGAACCTGGGGATGGGTTCTCAAGGCGCTGTAGCTTGACGCGCTGGCGGTCAAACTCGGTTCGGTTCCCGTTCTTGGCCGCATTGTTCATGCTTTTGAAGATGTCCTCAGATCCAGGCACATCAGCCGTGCCGTTACCATGGCGGAAAATGAAATTCTGTTGGATCTCGTCGTATTCTCTGGCCAACGCAACTCGGGTAGGTGGAGACGGCTCGTTGCTATCATCCGCACCTGTGGCGTCATCTTCCTCGTCTTCAGTGAAGGCTCCTGGAACGGGCCCATCTCCCAGCGCGCTCATCAGAGCTTCCTCTAGGTCGGCCGCTCTATCGGCTTCATCGCCGCCTTCAAAAGCAGGCATCTCAAAGTCCGCAGGCTCTAGATCCGGGTCGTAGTACTCCTTGGCTAGATTGATCTTCTTCATTTCTGCACGAAGCTCCTGGTATTGGCTTGAGGGATATGCCCTCTTTAGTTGGTTGCTAAAGGATGTCTCGAAGCTTATGTTAGCTACGCCTTCTTTACGATGAGACATTTCCGTGGCGTCGGGAGGCCAACCAGTCCGCATCTGTAGCCCGTGGTGGTAGTGTCCGATGGATAAGCACAGGGGGTGCCATGCCTGGAGGACGATGGGTAGACCGAGCAAGTCTCCGTACTTCTTCTTGTAGGCCTTCTTCTCATCCAGGGACCAAACCGCGTTCTCTTTCATGGGTCTCGTCTCGTCCCACAAACCGACACAAATTTGGAAAATGCACTCGACAAAAAGAGTGATCGGCGTATCGATAGTGGCATCCCATCTGTTGCATCTCTTCCTGAGTCTATCGAGACGTTGAAAAAAGAAGTTGGCCGCTGCGACCCAACTCCATTCCTGTGAAGAAGTTGACGTCTTTGGAAGGCGAGCAACCACCGGGCAACCGTCTGTACTCTTTGTAACACTAACACCAAACTCCTTTTCAAGCTGGTTAATGAGAAACTTCAGGCGAGTCAAGTCTTCTGTTGACCACTTGACAGCGTCTATGCTTTTGTACGTTTTGGCGTCCTCAAGCTGATCGCTCGCCACGAGCTTCCCCGAAACCCATTGCTCATGCATCGCCTTGAAAACTTCATCGTTCAAAGTCTGCTTCTCCCGTAGCGCTTTCGTAGATGGGCATTTGAGGCGAACCCTGCGACATGCAGCCAGACGCTCAAATAGTGACTTAGAAAAGCTCTCCAGTCGGTCATGCAAGTTGCCCGACTCTGCGGTATCCTCTTCCGCGTCACCGACTGCTCTTATGTAGTCGCTGATGACTGCCATTATAGCGGGAAGATGGATGCCCTTTGCAGAATTAAAGGCCGTGCTTGTCAGGCGCAAGTTTGACGGGGCGTGATGATGAATTTCGCCGGAACTTGCAATACCAAAGGGAAACACCGCATCTACTGATATTCGGAAGCCATCGTGCGCGGTTGCTGTAGCGGAGAAGGCTCGCATAGTCGAAGTCATGTAATCTTCCCACCGCGCTGATACGAGACCCCCGCCGGGAGATTGAGTGCGACATACGAACTTGCGGACGGACTCGAGTGCTTCAGACATTGTCCCTGCCCCTCGAACCTTTGCATTGCGTAGCGCGATCTTGAGTGCGCGTTCGTCTATGGCAGCAGCTGGATCCGACGATTCCAGCTGGAAACATGAGGCGCAGATCTTTGGCGCGAAGATACCTTTTTGCATGCGGGAACACAGGAAGATACCGTGACAGCTGCCGCAAGGATGAACAGTACTGTGTTGGCTGTCTTCATTGCACGAGCATGCAGTCGAAGAAGGCTCTCCAGCAACAATCTGTGAGCAAACTGCCTCGTATTTCACAGCTCCTTCTAACCATGCTTCTCTGATGTCGCCAGAACGTAGCCAAGCATTGACTATAGTGGTGACTACCGGCATGGCACGCGAGTAATCCCTGGAAGGAATGGGGAACTTCGGAAGACCGGGGAACCGGTGTTCGATGCGCTCGTCTGGTGCGATGGTAACCAACCCAGCCGCCGTCTCAAAGAGATGTAGGACATCGTACCGGTGCCAGTAGTTGGTAGCGATCTTGGAGATCCAGCTGTCGCAAAATACCTTGAAGTCATCAAGACGAACAAAAGTAGTGCGCGCGAGGTGCGCAGACAGGCAACGAAGGAGCTTCTCGGTCTGCAGGTTGTTCTCAAGTCGGCCTTCGGTTTGTTCCAGTTGCTCGACATTCGGGTCGTACAGGCCGGTCTTATGAATGTCCTCTTTGCTGGTTGGGTCCTGGGTGAATCCGCAGTTCCCGTAATGATCATAGAACTGAAGATTTGGCATCATACGGAACGTCGGTACTCCAGAAAGCTCGGGAAGGGTATATGTGCCTTCGTAGCTTTCCCCGGTAGATGGGTCAATCATCATAGAACGTACAGTCCATTCGATCGTGTCCTTCAATTTGTCGTTGTTCAAAGGGTCGAGCTTGTCAATCTCTGGAGTAGGGAGACGTAGACGGCTAGGATCCCAGGTACCCTCAAGCTCCAACTCCAGTAATGCAGTGATGATCTTGTTTCCAGCCGCTGGAATGGCTACAAACTTTGACCCATTGAAGAGCGGAGTGGAAACCAGATCGAGCTCACCAGGGAACGAGTTGAGAATGCCAACTGCACTGGAAGCAACGCGCAGCGCGACATCCTTGCTGTAGGACGGTCCATATGCTACCGCCATTAAACGGCGTTCTGATCCTTGTTTGACCTCATACCGGTACTCATCGATAGTCTTTGACTCCGACAGCACCAGCTTGGTACTGACGAACGAGCTGACATAGTTGCGACCATCTCTCGACGGGGCTTTACTGAGAGACCTCATCTCATTCCGGAGTTGCGACAGCTGCGCGTTCCGTTTGTCTGCGAGTGGCAGCCGCAAGGGGGCGATCGGGTTCTGCATGGCGGTTTCGTTGTCGTCGTCGTCGTCGTCGGCATCGACATCGTCTGCAATGAGGGGAGCATCGCTTGAAGACACCACAGCGTTTATGGCGGTAGTCCACTGATCCAGCTGCGCACCGACCCGTTCCTCGTAAACATCGGCCAAGGTTTGGTAAGGAGCAGAGAGGTCAGTAGTGGGGTCCACGGTAGATTTATCCAGGCGATGAGGTCTAGTCCCTCGGCTGCCCGTCGCGAGATCTCCTCTCTTAAACTTCCTTGACGAAGCTTTAGTCACGAGGGGATTGTTGCGAGCGTAACGGCACTTTTGACATTCGCGGGCGCTCTCATCAGCTGAACCTGGAATCTTGTACCAATTGCTTGTTTCCAGCGTTCTGCCACACAGGCCATCGCACGTTCGTCGTAACGTCTTTCGTTTCTTGCCCTCACGAGCGTTATGGCACTTTTGACATTCGCGGGCGCTCTCATCAGCTGAACCTGGAATCTTGTACCAACCTTCAATTTCCAGCAACTTGCCACACGGGCCATCGCACTTTCGTGGTGGTGGTTTCTTGCCCTTGCGAGCCTTATGGCACTTTTGACATTCACGGGCGCCCTTATCAGCTGAACCTGGAATCTTGTACCACTTTCTAGTTTCCAGCAACCTGCTACACGGACCATCGCACTTTCGCTTTCGTAGCTTTGGGACCCGTTTTGCTGTTTGCTCAACTTCTGCTTGCTCGTCGCCTTCTAACTCTTTATCGGACTCGGGCTCGTCGTTATCTCCGGGCTCGTCGGCGTTGTCGGGTACATGGGCATGCTCGGATCCGTCGCGGGCTTGTCGCGGGCGTTTCGGGACTGGCTTTCGTGTGCGTGGTTGTCGAGCGACGATCTGGGTAGTCTATAGGAAAACATATGTTAGCATGGCGTTGCCGTGTAGGAAGCGCGTTGGACGAATGAGTACTTACGTCGGAAGCATCCGTGTCCACTCCCGGGGGGGTGTCTTCGCGGCCGCGCTTCCTGTCCATGGTCGTAAGCGTACCAGTTGGAAACGATCGGCGTGGGACAAGTCAATTTTGGGCGAAAGGGCCGAACCGAATCTATGTTTGTGTGGTGCTAGAAGAGCGCTAGCGCTTCACTAGACCCAAGGCGGATGAGGCAGTGCATCCTGGATCTGGATTGGACGGTCTAGCACACAAACACCACTCAAAAAAATTTAGTGTCAATCCGTGCGTGCGAGCCTTTCCAGTTCTATCATTTGACCGCGTTCCCCACTACAAGCCTCCCACCCCACATCCTAACAAGGTACCCAACGGCGTCTAGAATGTCTGCGACAACGATCCGTAGCCCGCTTGATCAGCTGTATTTCGACAGGTTCCACGCCGTGACCAACCTGTACAGCGCGGAGAAATACGAGGAGGCATACGCTGGCTGTCGGCGATATCTATTAGATGTACACACCCCGAAATGGCATCAAGCAGGCTTCCACCTTATGCTCGGCAACTCAGATGATTGCTATGTCGCACATGCGAAGCGCGCAGTAGAGCTCTACCAGTTCTTTGTCGGTAGAACAGACGAAGACTTGTCTGAAGCGCATATCGAACTACAGAAGAGGTCCTTATCAGGTAAGTTTTGACTGAACGGAGTGCATGTGAGACATACTAATTTCGTACTTCTACTTCTGCAGATGCTGAGTATGTCTATAAGCGAGCGCTAGAAGATCAAAAAAAAGCCCAAGACGAAAAGGCTGAAGATGACGAACTCGAGCTTGTTGGAAGGGGTGAAGAAGACGACGATGCTCTGATGGCAGATCGCGAAGCTGAAGAGGATGACTATCATGCCCTAGAAGACGCACAGCCCATCTTGTACAGCGACGAAGAAGACATCGATACCAGTGACGAAGAAGACATTGATACCAGTGACGAAGATTCAGTGGATTCCGACACTGGCGTACCTGAGGGGGAGACACGAGAGGAAGCCCCCGTCGGTGCCAACATCTCCGACAACCACAAGGACGATCAAGGACGCGGACATGAGGTGGATCGCGAGGAGCAGGAGAGGGTAGAACTCGAGGAAAGTGCCAAGAACCTCGGTGTCGGCAAAACTCCCGGCTATTATCCAACCCCAAGCGCATCGCGGAATCCAACAGGAGACAGATCAGGATTACTACCGCTCACCCCAGGCCCTTCACGCCGTACGACTGAAGATGAGAAGAAGCCGTCAGAGGAGCAGGGTTAGGGTGTATTCCGGACCACGTCAGTAATGTAGTGTAATGTTTGGTACGAGCCCGCAATAGCGAAGATAGTCTAATCTAAAGATTGCGAACACGATGAGGCAGCTGCGCTGCCGTGGGTGGCCGCCGTGATTGATCTGCACCTTATAACATGCCCTACTATGGGCGTTCGCATTGCTTTTATTATCCGACAAGGCCATCTCTGATCTTGCATTACAAGAACCAAGAAACACGCCTTTGTATCATCGCTCGCTTGATTGCTCTTCATGCCTCGATTTCGCCCACGAGTACTACTCCCCAGGTCTATGTTTGATATCCACTATTTGACCTGACTGAACAAATGGGCCCGGGGGATGTCAGCGGAGAAGCCACGGTAATATCCGACGGCACTGCACGATATCCACACTCCCTCAAAAGGACTCGCCGAGCCGCATGTGGACCAAACACATACCATGACTACACTTGAGCCTAGCGGCAGTTTGAGACGCTCACGATTCATAGATTTCACGTGGAGGGGCCAGTGCTGAGTAATTGATATCAGTAAGTATTAGCTAGGACTATCGAGTCTAGGTATATATATATATATTTATGCAAGAATGCCATCCAGTGGGTGAGTATTACCAGTGAGCTCAATCATGTCGCCGACAAGGGAAGCCACTTTTTCTTATATGCAACAAAGGTGATAGACATGAGAGGGCGCTGTATCATTCATGCGCAAAAGACCAAACGCTATGCGAAATTCCAGCAATCTGGAGACGTTCATGCAACACAAGGAAAAATCGTCGCTAGAATCCAAAACGGGTGGAGCCTCAACTCAACCAGTTCTGCCATTGGCACCGGCAGCCGCCAGTCCCACCGTCGATGGGTCCGCTGACACTTCCTTGTCCCTGCGTGCCTTTGACAAGGTTGCCTCCGAACCCGCGGTCTTCAAACTGAAATGACTTCTTCGATTCTTCGTCTTCGATCGACCCATCGTCCTCCATCTCGTAGCAATAGAGGTTCTTTTTCGCTGGATCGCCGCCGTGACGGTCGATGGTGACGGTGACTGGGTACGGAAAGGTGCCTGGCCGCTTGAATACGTTCGAGTTGTCCGAAGTTGAACGCTGCAACAGTGTCTTGCTTGCTTTGCTGCGAGTCCAGATCTGCACCAGAAAACGTGTCTGTGAGTATGTACACCTCAGTTTGGCAGCGTCCTTTGTACTTCCTCCGTCGACATCTGCAGGGTTGCCGCCACGGTTGGTGCCGTTGATTTGCTTCAAGAAGATTGAACGGTCGAAATAGTTGTAGAAGCCATAGTGCTCATCATCTTTACCGCGATTGTATAATCGTAGTGGTTGCGCAGATGGAAAAGGCAACAAATTTGCAGGCGCAGCAGTTCCATCAGAAGCCAACATCGGTGGTGGGATCACTGCAGTGATGTTCGTTGGGTCGCTCGCATCGGCACGCTTCGTCATTCGCGACACGCTAACGGTGGGATCCTGTATGCTGATGAACAAGCCAGTGTCTTCGCCCTCAAAGGGTGCGGAATTTCCGTCTGTAGTTTGTCCTAGGAAACTCATATCGGTAGTTGATGGAGGCGCGGGAGAGGGCGAAGCTGCAGCACGTGCATGCAACAATGACCGAACAAAGGCACCGGCTGAGACTGGATTCATGGCTCTCTTTACGCGTTGAGACTTTGGTAGTTCAGCTGAACTTCCGTTTTCGAAGGTGATTTCGACTTTGAAGTTCGGCTGGTCGGGTTTGTTGGGCGCGACGGACTGCTGAAGTTCTTTCGGCAGCGCACAGCTCCACAACGTAGTTGGTGCAACACAACCACTCTCTTCCTCTACTGCCTCGGGTTGAGCGATGGTCAAGATACCGGTAGGTATGGGAGGGTAGTCTGTGAGGTTGAGCCACTGGCTACCGACGTCTGCGCTGGGTTGAGTCGGCGTTGGCTTGTTGTCATTGTTGTCGTTTCCCCTCCTTGTAAGTACTACAACTACGGGGATGATGATTGCCAGTAGTATGAGAAAGATCAGACAACAACAGCAACTCCAGAAACAGATACCTCTTTTCTTTTTCTTCCCCTTCTCAGCACCCTGGGGTTTTGAGCTTCTTTTCTTTCCGAACGGCCAAATACTCATCATATCGCAGACTTTGCGGTGCTTCTTTCCCCCTTTGAGGTTGGGAGAAGAAGCTTGTGAGCTGGAACGGCTGACGTTATCGTAGCTCCAGTGCGAGCTTTTTTGGGCGAACTTGGGTGGCGGAGCAAATACCGGCAAGCTCTGCTGCGAGGTGTTGGCATTTGTGGGTGGAGACGCTCCGCTCTTAACTTGCGGTGCTGGCGCTGACGTGTGCATATGCTGTGAAGGTGGTGGATAATTAGCGCGAACGGAGTAGCTGTCCGCAATTGGCCGCCTATCTTGCAACTCAATGTTGACGTTGATCTGTCGTGGCTCTTCGACCTGACGAGGCATCAAGACGGTTCCAATAGCCGCTGTACCCACAACTGGGGAAGCCGACATGGTAGAAAGAGGGGATGTGATGCCGCGATGAGGGTCAGATGCTGGTTCTGGAGTTGGGTGGAACACCACCTTTTCTGAATCTCTCTGTGATGAAACACTGGAAACTGTAACCGCTGTGTTATCTGGACCTTTGGAAAGAGGGATCGACTCTTCTCTCTTGCGTGTACCATATTGGAGAGGTACTATCGGCACATCCGGTGTTCTATCGCCATCACGCCCGGGTTCGGTCCACGTCGACGATTTCGGTGTCATGACGAACGGGGTGGTAATGACATTCCACCATCCTTGTGATCGCCGTGGAGTGGGCACCATGGAAGTATCGATAGCCAAAGAGTTCTCCACAGTCCTCTCTCTTAGAGGTGTCTCATCCTCTTCGAAGACAGTACTGGTGGACATGATACGATCCTTCCTTTTAGAGTCATCGTCTTCCTCAAAGGCAGTCCCTGCTGAATCTAGGGTGTCGTTCCTGGCGTGACCAACCGCTCCTTGTGTATCTCTGGCAGTATCGGCGCCTGGTGCCTGTGACATACCAGCAGGTAAAGCCGGAACTGGAGGAACGTTGGAGTTCGCAAAGGTCGATTGGTAACGAGAGTAGATGCTGGGCGTGTAATCGGATTCTGTAAAGGGCGTATCTGGAGACCAAACCGACTTTACTGCTGCAGGAGTGATAATAATACTTGGGGTTACAAGAGTAGAGTCACTGCCAGCACGATGCCGACTGGCTTGAAGCGTACTAAAGTCGGAGATGCTGTCAGTCGGGACGGATATTCCAATTGGTATGCGTCGGTCCCAAGGCGAAATCTCCTGCCACGATTTGCTCCCTGGGGTCATGGAAATAGCGGTGTCAGCTTCGCTCCGGTCGATGCTAGGCTTCTTCCGATGTGTAGTGTCTGGTTGAGGTGTACCTTTGGTGATACCCAAGCCCTTGTTCCTGGTCGAAGACCGTCCTAAACCGAACCACGGCGACCTCCGAACAGACCCGGAGCCTCTCTCTGCTCCATGTGGAAACACCTGATGAGGTTCGGTGCCTCTATGCCTTGTGAAACTCGTATCAACAGTGATGCCAGGTTTCGCCGGCCTTCCCAGAAGCTCTCGCCTCCGACTTTTTTGCCTCGAGACGCGTCCTGTGAAGGATCGCGAGTTCTGTCTTGAAGTTACTCGCTGTGAGTCAACGTGGGTCTCGGTGTCGAAGGTTGATCTGTCCAGGTTCCGACTTTCCTCAAAGCCGTCATTGAAGTGTACCGATATCTGTTCGTCTGAATCGGTATGCGGGTCGTGTGCGTATGCTTCGCCATCCGTTTGGTATGCGGTATTAAATGTTGATCTCGAAAACGACGTAAGTGGTGGCTGCTGGCCGTACATGTCTCTCCTAGTGTAATTCATGGTTGACCTTGTCCGTCCGTGTCTTCCGTCCGTGGGCTACCAAGATTGAAGCAGGTGGGGGGACGACACAGCTGTGTCTTCAAAGAAGATCGCCGCGATAATGAATTGTCTCGATATAGGCCTAGTGCTGAAACTGAGACAGTTATGTGGCGGTGCTATTGTTCGTGCTATTGTGTAGATGTGTTGCGGGGCCCGAAATGTATTACGTGACCATAGAAAAACAAAATGAGGAAAACGGCATAAAGCAACAAAGAGAACGGAAAAAGAGAGTGATGAAGAGGTACAGAGGACGGTAAAGGCGGATCAAAAGGAGAATGGTGAGGCTCTTGGTCGGACACGCGACCCCAGATCTTTACATGGCCGTCGATGGCCCTGCCGCCTACCAGGCAAACCACTGCCATACCGCATAGTGCATAGCTCCTTCACCTAGACTTTTTACTCTAGCCTCTAATCTACCAGAACCGCCGGCCACGAATGGATGAGTCAAAGCGTGCTGGTCGCAACAGGCCTTGTCAACGGGTCCCGAGTGAAGGTGATTGGAGCCACCAGGTGGATCTGCTTCATATCGAGCGCCATGATTCCAGGCTTGAGGCTCAGTAACCGCCCTGGATTCGCTGGGCTGGAAATGTACAACACTATGCAAGATCTGAGACGCTCCAGAGGCATAGCTGGATGTCGTGTCTAGTGAATGCTGAGGTGAGCCAGTCAGAGGAGAGGACGACGTAACTCAAGCGCCAGATCAATCAGGGCGGCCACCAACCGTTGGACGAGAAAGGCGCCGCCAAGATGGCGCTAGCTAGCCGTCAGTGCGGTCTGTATGCGCCGACCATTCCCCTGTCTACTCTTTGGTGGAAGGTTGTATAAATGTCGTTGGAATGCCCTTCCTGATCCCATGAGAAGGGAGTCAGTGGTGGCAAGGGCAAACTCACGGAGATTGAGTCAAAGGTGTTTGGCCAAACAGCTGTTTGGTGTTTTGAGTTCCATGTACCACCACTTTGTAGAAGCTGACCTGTAATCACTCACAAAGGCTCTGAGTTGCGCACACTCAGACAGTATAGCATGTAGTGACGTGCTTGTGTCTCTGCGATGTCTATGGCCAGGCGGCCATTGATTGCTCAAGGGTGTACAGTCTGGTCCGCCGAAGCTGCGACCACGCGTTCGCATCTATCCTATTAAGATATCCATAGACATGCAACCACACTGCAATCTGCCTGTAGTAGCTGAGGAACATCAGAAGCTGCATCTGGAGCTGGTAGGCGTACAATAACAACAACAACTCATGACCGCCGTTATTAAAGTCATCCGTATACCTGCTAGCGATGTCGGTTCAGCCATCCGAATACGAAGTATTAATATCACCACACGATGCCACGGCTGTCTATCAGCGCCATGCGCTGTCGTCCAGCCCCCATTGAGCGTCACAAACTCGTACATGGAGCATTCAATACGATAGTGGAATAGTTCGGGGTGAAGGCGAATCAGCATGAAAGTGCGGGCAAGACAGGGTGGAGATGTGAGCCAGCACTAGTTCCACTCCTTTTGGGTCCATGCCAAGCAGCGAACCTGAAGACCCAAATTGGTTTATCGCCAGCTCCTTTCCGACAACGAAGCCTTGACGAGCTGTAGTAGTATATCGTTTCCAGACTCTCGTTTTGCCCACAGCCAATTGAAGAGACGCGGTTTCGACGTTCCACGGCATCCTCCCCGACGCTCCCTTGCGCCCCCAGTGCAACCGCCTTGCTCCTGCCGTTCGAGGACTTGGGTACCATCCGCCAGCTGTCCTCAGTAATATCAGAGCTACCGTCGAACCACGTCGGCAACTGCAGCTGACCGTCTTATCGCCGCGAGCCACCCGCCGGCCTCCTTCCTTTTAATCCACGCGGCCCGTTGCACGCCGACAAAGTCACGCTGGCTTCCCAATCCTCCTTCTCCGCTTCCGCTGGCCAACGCAGGAGGCGCTCCTCCGCTGCACGGCAACTGCCGCCGAACAATATCAATCTTCCGGATAGTGCAGAGTCGCGAAGCAGGCTAGGCACAACCAGCGGTCTTCACGGCCGCTCGCTGGGCGAAGCCTTACCCTCAATTCCTGGCACCCCGGGCGCCTTCGAAATGTCAAGATCGCCTTCCCCACAGCCTGGGGGGTGGTCGAGTCCGGGCCTGAATGCTCCAGACTACAATGGCGGGCGCACCAGTCCATATGCGAATGGCTCTTCTTCACACAATGTCACCCTGTCTCTTATACA